>OLQC01000430.1_pt1 | contig 44353 bp, 72 predicted proteins | sample 1672471 | NCBI WGS metagenome assembly OLQC01 (sample SAMEA3136689, study PRJEB25190) | human gut metagenome | biome: human gut; feature: human-associated habitat; material: faeces | place: Austria | collected 2013 | reverse complement strand
GCAGTCAGCGCATTGATACCGGAGTAAAAGCTTCAGCGAGCATAGGAATGTCAGCGGATTTCTGCTTTGTCGACACGCGTAGCAATCAGAACTTGGCACAGGTGTACAGTCAACCGGAACGCTATCAACTTATGGCTTTGATGATATCCAGCTGGGATTCGCCCGATGGCTCGGTATGGTTTGTTTGCGGCTATGGCGCAAACCAATATTTTAAAAAGGCTGACACAGACCGACATATATATCATTTTAACGCGGATGGGCAATACACGGTCGAGATGGACGGTATACAGTATGCAAAAGCCGACCCGTCGCAAACAACATTTCCTGCGGATGTACGAAATCTGTGGCTCTTTGTGCGTAATTCGCCATTTGTCGATGGATATGCCCGTATGAAACTATACTCATGCACGATGTACGACGGCGGCAGAAAAATCCGCGATTTCAAACCGTGTCTTGATGCTGATGGTGTTCCATGCCTTTATGACCTTATCAGCAAAACAGCATTTTACAATCAGGGCAGCGGTAGCTTTACTTGGGGGTGATTAAATGTACGGAAAACTGGTAGACGGCGAGCTCAGAGGCGCGCCGAGACCGATAAAAACAGAACAGGGCGATGTTTTCACGAATGACCCCGCATTGCTTTTGCACTACGGCTACAAGCCGATAATCACAGCGGAATATCCGTCCGACGGAAAAAGTTATATCGACTCATGGGCGGAGACAGAAACAGAAATAACGCAGATATGGACGGAACTGCCGCAGACGGATGATGACCCGATATCCGATTCCGAGGCACTTGAAATAATCACAGGAGGTGCAGACGCATGACGCGGGCAGAAGCAAAAGCTTATCGCAACAAGATAGATGGCGTGTTGACGAAGGTCACTACGGACGCAGAAGCATTAGAATATGCAGAGCTTTATCCGCTTTGGAGCGGGTATGTTGATTATGCCGTCGGCAGTATAGTCCGCAGACCGAGTGGGCTGTATAAGTGTTACAACGCGATAACGGCAAATCCGACATGGTTGCCGGAAAATACGGCTGCACACTGGGAGCCTATCACGGTCGGCGAAGACGGCACGATAGATAATCCTATTACAGCGGTGGCTGGCATGAGGTATTTCAAGGACAAGTATTATCTCGACGGCGGCAAAATTTACAGATGCACAAGAGACGACAACAACGGTCAGGGTACTATACTACACTATGTACCGTCGCAGCTCATCGGGATATATTTTGAGGAATTGAGCTAAAAAGATAAATAATTTTGAGATGGCATAGAAAGAGAGGATTAAACATGAACATAGCTATGTCTATCGGACACGGTAAAAATGAAAAGGGCGGCTACGACAGCGGAGCGTGTGGTGGCGGTTTTCAAGAATTTAAGATAGGTCGAGAAATCGGTAAGTACGCGGCGGCAGCTCTTCGTGAGTACGGCTGTAATGTAACGCTGATAAATTACGACGCAGACAAGAGTCTTTATAGTCGTATCAATACTATAAACGCTGGCAAGTATGACCTTGCTATGGAAATCCACCTTAACGCCGCACACGGCACGGGCTCTGAGGTTTACTATAAAGTAGGCAACAACGCCGGTAAGACAATAGCCGGTGCGATTAGTAAGAGTATTGCTACAAAGTTCGGTATCCCGAATCGTGGCGCAAAAGTTAAGGTACAAAATAACACAAACTACTTTGGCTTCGTTAGAGAGGTCAAATGTCAGAGCCTCCTCGTCGAGACCGTTTTTATTGATACAACCTCTGATCGTAAACACGTTGAGACTGCGTTTGGGCAGAAACAGTGCGGTATTGCAATAGCCGACGCGGTTGCCTCTGTATATAAACTTAAGAAGACAACAGCGAGTGCGCCAGCTGTTACGCCGACAACGCCATCCACTCCTACCCAGCCCGCTTCTACCATAAAGGCGGGAGATATCGTTAAGATTACGGGCAAGAAGTATGCTACAGGACAGAGGATTCCTGTATGGGTTAAGCTCCGTAAACACACAGTTAAGTCTGTGAGTGGAAACAAAGTTTTGCTTAAGGAGATTAACTCATGGGTATACGCGGCAGACCTTTCGGTAGTCAAGAGTGCGTCAAAAGAAATAGGCGTGGGCTCCACAGTAACAATTAAGACTGGGGCAGTCTACGGCGGGCTCTCTAATACGAGAGGTAAGGCTGTGCCTAAAGCTCAGCTCGCGCCTACAAAACACAAGGTCTCAAAAATCCAAACAAACAATGGCGTGAAGGAGGCTCTGCTTTCGGATATCATGTCATGGGTTGCTGTTAAATATCTTAAGGGGGTATCGTAATGGCAATCAGTATGGACGCCTTAGAGGCAGAGATAAAGGGCCTCAAAAGGCGCGTCGAGGTGCTTGAAAAAGAGTACACCACTCTTGATAAAGAGATTGACGATATAGATAAAACTCAGAGCGTTGTTACTTCTAAGCTTAACACGGTTATTGAAACCCTCGGAAAGCTTCAGCAAGCAATAGACGATTTAAGAGACCGTCCCAGCAAACGCTGGGAGACCATTGTATCTGCTCTTATCGGTGCTGCTGTGACAGCCTTTATCGCATTTATATTCGGGAGGTAAGATTATGCAGAAATTCAAAGACATTATTGAGAATCTTAGTAATGTATCGGTTGGTACTTGGGTTCGCCTTATTCTTATGGTAGGCTCTCTTGTCAACCTTACACTCGGCGCATTTGGCGTTGCGGGCATCAGTTTTGATGAGAATCAGCTGTACGCAATAGTCAGTGTCGTGCTCGCCATCGTAACCGGCGTCGTCAGCTACTGGAAAAATAACAGCTTCACTGCTGCGGCTCAGGCGGCAGACGAGTTCCTTCATGCACAGGGTAATGCTCACGAGCAGAGTGAGGTAAAGCCTGACGAAGGCACAAATGAGGACGAAGAAGGCTAAATAAAAAAAACGCGGGTAGGGAGAAATCCCTACCCGCGTTTTTAACCTAAATTATCTCGTAAAATAAGGTTTTAGTTCTTCGTCTAACTTTTGAACCGTCCGAGATTTGCCATAAATTCTGTACCCCATCTGGTCGCCTGACCCTCGTACCACACGTCATCGTAAGCGGGTAAAGAGCTATATCTATACCCTTTTATCCGCACAAGGTATTCTCTATGCCAATATCGTATCATCGAGGGAATACATACGAGAACCGGCATAAAGAAACCGTAGAGCGTGTTCTGAATTGCGTGACCGTGTTCGTGGTATGTAATCTCGCTCTCTGACTGGTTGTCAGTAATTATTGTTAACCCAAGCGATACGCCTCCCCAGCCGTTGCCAATCCTGAACCTTATACAATAGCCACACAGCTCCGGCTTCCTGAAGAGCAACAGCATAACTGCGGTGGCAACCACACCGACAAGCGTCATAGGCAAACCCCAAGTGAACGACAAGACATAAAACAAAAACTTGTTATTCTTCATCACTTCACTCCCGTAGAACCGAACCCACCTCTGGACTGGTCGTTGAGATGGTCTACTTCGTCGAGACGCACTTTAGGCATAGACTTCACTATGCGAAACTGGCATATTCTGTCACCCTTTTCAATTTTTGTATCTTCAAGAGCTATCGCAGGGAACATCCATACATCGCTGTCACCACTATAGCTGTTATCTATAATTCCCATGCTGTTAGCCTGTATGACCTTGAAGTTCTTGTATGTACTGCTTCTCGGTACAACATGAGCCTCGTAACCGTCGGGGAGCTTCATAGACACGCCGAGGGATATAATCTTAAACTCTCCCCTCTTAAGTTCTACAGTTTCGGCAGCTCTGAGGTCTATCCAGTCACCCTGTGATATTTTCTGAAGACGCTCCATGTCTGCATCGTGATACTTTATTTTAATCTTCTTCATTATTCTTCTCCTTATTCTTCTTATCCAGTCTATAATCCTCAAGGAAGTAAGCTACCGCCTCAAGCTCGTCGTCTGTAAGAGATTCCATAAAAATATTGTCTCGCCTTGGATAACCACACTGCACGAGGAAAGTATTAAGGTACTGCCCTATCAAGTCAACGGTCGTGTCTCCGAAATCGCTATATACCTGAAACTCCGACGACGACGTGTAAGTGAAGCCGTTCTCATCCTTTAATTCAAACTTAACGGTAAGTTTATCTTCCATGCTTGCCTCCTTAACTTATCTTCTTTGCATATTGGTTGTTGCTTGCCAACATCACCCCAAGAACATCGTCTCTGTGGGGCTCTTGGTTTGGGATAAACCGCCCGAACTTTACGATAATGTTTTTGTATCGTCTGAGCTCGTTTAGTTTAGGTTCAATTTCATCGGACGTATACCCCGTGTAAATTATAATAGGGTCGTCTGTGCGTTGACGGAAATAATCAATAACTTCGAGAATTTCTTCTATTTGAAGCATAGGCTCCAACCCGCCAAACACAATTGCTCTCGTCACAGTGCTCGACTGATAAAGCTCAAACAGTCTATACGGAGCAACCTCGATAGTGGGAGAAGTTGCGAGGGAAGAGTTTTGACACAGCTTCTCCCCGCAATCTCTCTCGCATTTCCAGTCGCAACCGTTAGCACCTATAAGCATTGCAGGATATTTATAGTCCCCAAACGCCTCTACTTCGATTGCTTTTACTCGCATTAAAGTTCTCCTATATTGTTAAGGTCAAACCAGTCGCGCATAGCGAACTCTTTCTTACGAGCTTCAGAATAGGTCTTGGTAGGCGTAAGGAATCCAACTATACGCTGATAAGTTGTCTCAACGGGATGTCCACACTCGGGGCAAGTATCTCCGAAGAATCCATGATTGTTGTCACAAGCCGATATACGAAGATTAAAGGCAAAGTAGTTAACACCCGCGTCCGCAACATAATTCATCATATACCAAGCTTCATCGAAACTGTTGAATGGAGAACTGATGTTAATATGGACTATACTGCCGCCTGAACAAGCCTTGTCAAGAATAGCACTCACTCTAACCTTTTCAGCTATGGTTGTCTTTATACCGAGCGGAATCCACTGGTTGCCGTACAGAGGAAGGTCGTATTTCTCATCAGGAAAGAACAGCTTGTCTTTTTCCATAAGAACAGCCGCAGCTCTCTCTCCGGGAACCTGTTCGATGTTCATCATGTAGTCCTTGTCCTTGACGAACTCGTCTTTAATCTCGGTAATTGTCGCGAGTATCTTCTTGGCGAACTCTACGCCTTCGTCTTTATAATATGTATTGCCGAACTCGTCGTGGTAAGTGTAGCCAAACTTCTGCAACGCTTCGTACACACCAATAATGCCAATGGTGTTGTACTGTGACTTCATGTTGATAATACCGAGCGCGTAGTTGGGAAGCAACCCCTTTTCTGTGTTTCGCTTCATAATATCTCTAATAACATCAAGAGTTTTTGCACAGGTAATCACTCGACCCTTAAGAGCTTCAAGATACTCTTCCTCTGATGTTGTCTCGTAGGCAAGACGGGCAAGGTTTATTGTATTTACCTTAACAGATCCAACCTCAAGCGCCGACCCGCCGATGCTGTTGAAGTAGCCAAGCTCCTTTATGTTGCTCTTAAGACGGCAGTTATGTGTGATTATACCGTTCGGCAGGGTGAAATAGGGCTCATCCTCGTCACTCATCTCAAAGCAGTAGCAGAACTCATCATCGGTATTTATGGGCTCTATTGACTTCACCTTAAAATAAACGGAGTTGTTATTCCATTTGTAGATATCCTTACTTGCCCTCTTATAGGTCTCATACCAACGAATACAATACAGAGGATAATTACGATTAAACTCTTCACCGCGAATAACCACAGCTCCCTCTCCCGTTCTGTCAGACACATTAACAATAGTGTTAAAACCGAGAGAAGTGCAAAGTGCTTCTATGTTGTCAATCAGCTCTTTTGAGGTGCTGTATATACGATTGCTGTTGCCACCGTCGGTCACATAGTAGCCATCAAGAATACCTCTTCTAAACTCTATTGACTGCAAGAGAACATTCATATTTAGAGTTTTTTCGTAACAGTATTTGCCATCAACATACTCTCTTATAAATTCTGCCACTTTGTTACTTGTTATAGTTATAGGGTAAACATTATTATAAATCTTGCCCAATCTAACTTGAGCGTCACCGATTTCTTTCGCGGCTATATTGAGTTCTTTTATTGATGACTCGTATTTCTCTTTATTTAGAGACATGCAGATTGTCGTGTTTTTATTTGTGGCGTCCTCGCCGGACATACTACCATCGCCAAGATACATACCAATCATATACCCCTGCTCGTATGTGAGGTGCTTATCTGTCTCATGCGGAGCGTTAAGAGCTTTTGTGTTGAACAGTATATAATCATCAGTGGTGAGATCGGTCGTCTTAATATCACCTCTGAGCGTAGGCGTTATATGATTATCAGTGATAATTAACTCTTTGTTGTTTACTGTTGTGACTTTATAAAGCGGTCTTGCAGGAAGCTTAATTGCTTTGCCTTTACGCCAATTACCGTTGTGGAATATAACTAAATTTCTGCGAGCGTCAGTATATCTGGCATCACAGAGCTCTTTAAACGAGGTAAGAGCCACCCCTCCAGTGCTTGATCTCGCAAGAACTTTCTGTGACCCAGCGAAACAGCAGTTACTCAAGCTTGTAACATCCTCTGATACGAAAATGTTACTATCCGCCCACTTCATGTTATGACGGCAACACCACTTTGCAAAATCCTCATCTACGAACTTGCCGTTCTGTCTGAGAAGAGCAAACGAAACGACCGGAAACGTCATAAGATTCTCTCTTCTTGTATCTGAAAGCACTTTCATAAACGCCTTCTGATATTCTTTAATCTCGTCGATATAATCTATAATGAATGTGCCGTCGGGGAACTCTTTACCTCCGAAGAGCGCTTCAAGATATGGCTTATCAAATATTGAGAAGTTGGTAAAAGCCGACTGGATTCCACCCCTCAGATAGGGCTGATTAAGTCGATAGATTATCTCCTGAAAAGACTGGTCTCTGTAATATTCGGGAGACTTTACAAAGTAACCTTCGTCGCAATCTTTCTTCCAGAAGTAATACGAATAAACGAGAAAACTCGGAAGCCCAACCGCGCCTGAAGACCTATTGCACGTCCACGACACAAATTCGCTGACAAAATCAGTATATGTATTGAGGTGCTGAGGCGGAGCCGCATTAAAGTTGTCTATGAAATAGAGTCCGCGCTTCACCAGTTCGTCTATATCATAAGCGAAGCAATACGGAACCCAAGACGAGCTATGAGCGTCGTGCAGATAAAAGTGTCCGTCCCATTCGCCCTTCAGCCACTCAGTGGCATCCTCGTGTCCATACTTCTTAGTCAGCTCATGAAATATCTTGTTGAACGCCAGAAGTTTTGAATGGGGCTTCGACATTTCGTTTATGAGCGAAACAATATCCTTGTGTGCAACATTCGCGTTACCATCTATACTCGCGTCTGCTATGGTTTGCTTATCAACAAAATTGTCGATGAAATCGGTATAGTTGAGCTGTTTATCTCCAAATCCATTGAGCTCGCTCAGCCTCTCTGGGTAAGCATTTTGCAGACGATTATATTCAATTACAAAACTTCTATCGAGACTATCTATATTGAACTTCATATATCACACCACCTCGTTAACCCATTTAATTGCTTCGGCGAAAGTCATTATCTTTCCGTCAACTTCAAGCATAGGAGCCGACATAAAGCCCTTGTCTCTCATAACATCCACATCGGTAATTTCTTCGTAGTCCACTCCTTTCGATTTCAGTTTGGTCGTCAGTACATTGCATTTAGGGCAATGCGTCGTATAAAGTATTACTTTCATGTTTTATAAACCTCCGTATATATAAGTTAAGCCTCGTATGCTACTCGTCCGCAGCACGGGCATTTTGACATTGTATAAGGTGCATACACAACAACTTTGTGCGCCCCATCGTATGACTCACGAACAATTTCCTCTCCCGTCAGAACATAGCTATCTATGTCTGCTTCGAAAACGCATCCGCAGGTCGAACACTTAAACTCAAGTGTTTTGCTTGCTCCATTTCTAAGAATATTAATCATCCCATCAGCCCTCCTCGTAAGGCTCAGGAAGTATCTGCCACGCCACCACAAAGGTGAGCACACCGTCAACACTTCCACCCTCAACTGCGTCTATAGGTTCGTCCACGCCGTCAATCTCCCAAGTCATCGAGTCGGCATCGTACCACGCTGTAACGGTCGCTCTCTCGTTGCGAGGTCCCGAGTGTATACAATTGATTGAATAGAAAAGCTCCTCAATCGTCACGATAAATTTACCACTGTACTCGGGCAGGTCGCCGACAGTTTCTATTGAGTGCCAGTTGGCGCCGGGTGCTCCCTTGCAGTCTGCGGGACACGTATGTATCTGTGGCTCGTCACCCTTGTGGTCGCTATGAGCCTCATCTTTGGCAGTTATTTCTATCGCCTCATCTATCGCTGTAATCCAGTCGAATATCTCGTCAATGATTCTCTTCATTTTTTAAAACTCCTCTCCATTTCCAATCGTTATACCCGTTCTCTCTGCAACGGTCACAGTATTCTTTGTCTAACCACTCATCGTAAGCGCAGTAAGCATGAGCGAATCCACTACTTCGGCGAAGTGCGTTAAGGTCACTTGTCACCTCTGCAAGCAACTTGTTTAGTCTTAAGTTCTCCTCGCGGAGTTGTTTGTTATCTTCTAATTTTTCTTGACTGAACTCCGCATATCCCTTCCAAAAATCAGCATTGCTCTTAGCGGCTTCGAGATCGGTGCGTAGAGAATTTAGCTCCCGTTTTAGCTCTTTCTTTCTCATACAACCATCTCACAGTCAGTGTCCTTCGAGGCTTCTGTGTCGGGTCGAATTATCTTCTCGGTCTCACCACCACACGCCGCATACCCCGCCGCGTCTATCCAGTTATCAGCCTTGCCTCTACCGGTCGCCACCCTTGCCATTTTAAAAAGCACCATCATAGCGGCGACATCTTTGCAGGTCAGCAGAACCTTTTCGTCCGGGAACGCCGCATCGAGATAGCTCGTCCACAAATTTGCTATCGCGGTAAAGCTGTTCTCGGGCGAGCTGTAGTCCGCCTCTCTACTCCTGCAAACGCAGTCTTTTGCGCCATTTAAAATATCTTCTCTGTTAAAGTAAGAACCCATTTATCTTCTCCTTTTAGTCTCTCTCACAGCAATTCACGTCGCCGCCACACTTCGTCGGCTCAGCCCACTTCGTACCGAGGCATCTACCTTCTGCGTAGAAGCGACATTTTGTTGTTTGTTTTATCTGCCTATCCCAACATTCGACACAAGTCATACCGCCACAGTCGGCGTCAGCAGCGGGCGCGTAGTCGTGACCGTAAAGGTATCTCACGCAATCATTCGGATAACCCCTATCGTTAAGAATCGCATTAGGAAACTTTTTAAGAAAGTCGCTCAAATATGTCTCTATCGGGTTGTTTTTTCCCCACATTTCAACAGCCTCTACCGCCTTTTCGGGGTTCTGCGACTCAACAGTTTCACAGCCAAAGGCTACACCCATAGCAAGCGGACACCCCGAACAACCACACAACTCTCCGCACATTCGCTCCCTTGTTTTAAGGTAATCTACTGCGTTCATTATGTATTGCCCTCCTTGTTTATGTCTGAGAACAAGACAGGTAATATCTCCTGCAACTCTTTCAGTAAAGGAATACACAACTCTCTTATCTGCGGGTGAGCGGCTTTAGAGGTACGGAGTTTTAGGAAATGCCTCCACTCTCTTATATTTGCCGTCATCACCACTTCTGTCTTGAGGCTGTTCGGAAGGACTGCTCGCGCCTCCTGCGGAGTCAACCCTGCTTCGAGAAGGTTAAAATAAGATTTCTCGGCGGAGAGACAAGCCCTCACCCACTCTCCGTAGGCTGACGAATAAGTCTTGTCTAAATAGCAAGGCTTTATAACAGTTATCTCGTTTCCAAACTTATCTTTACTGTAGTTGCAGTATCGCGTACTCTCTTGACAATATGAAGCTACGCGGTGTCTCACAATCTCATGAGATACCCCTCTGTCGCAAATGAACTTGACAGTAAAAACACCGTGTTCAAGCACTGCGTCATGTCCACTGTTAACGATTTTCTGCAAAAAATTATCAGCAGACCCTTCTTTTATAAGATTCTCGGACTTGTAACAAACACGAGCGCACTCCTCGATGTGCTTCATTATATCCTCAGGACTACACGGAAGCTGTATTTCATAACTTGAATCTATAATACGCACTCAAACCATCTCCTTTCAATCTGAGACCTCTACCACTTCGAGCGTTTCCAGCGCACACTCCGCGCAAAGTTCTCGCCCGTCCACATAGTAGAGAGTCCCTTCTGCTCCACACTCGTCACAATACCAGTGCGGGACACGCCTATACTTACACGAGTCTCCGATACACCCGAGTTCAGGCGGACACCCGACGCACTCGTTAAATTCTTTTATCACTGAAACATCTCCTTAATAAAGCACTCGGCATCCTCGTCCTCTACATAGAACGCATCGGAACCCATTGCTCTTTGAATATTACACATCATCTGAAAGAATCTCCAATCTGGAACTCTCTTCCACGCTTCGCCAAGAGTTTCTAAAAATCTATCTATTCTGTTCGGATCTCTCATTCTTACTCTCCTTTGTCTTGTATTCACACTGCGGACACACCTGCCGTCCCTCGGGGACTATCTCTCCGCAACAAACACATCTGTCAGCATCAGGCATTGTCTTTACACTCCTTTAACGCTCGTTCTGCTTCTTCACGGGTGAGGAATATTTCTTTTCCGAATGTCTTAAGTCAATCATTGCTTCGTGCATTTTTAAACCTCATGTAAGTTTATCAAGTCGATTATTATCAACAGAATCATTTTATATTGTAAATATCTTAATTCTTTATATAATATTAAATCTTATCTATTTTATTTTAATTTCTGCTGTACATAGTGTATCATTTTTACTTCCTCCGTGTGCAACAATTAAGATTTCTTGCATTTCAAATCCTCTGTTTATACCAACTCCATTCGTATTCCAGCCAAAGGATAGGCATACCCCACCTATTTTTAAAATCCTTGAAATGTTATCTTTACATAACGCCCAATACTTCATATTTGCAACATTTACTTCAAGTTTTTCTTTACCATAATTTTTGTAAAGCTGTGAAGCCTGTGTAATTGAATACGGCGGATCATATAAAACAACATCTGCACTATTTGACGGTAACATTTCCATAAACTTTAGTGCATCCATATGATAGTTTGTATCAAATTCTGGATTTAAATCATTTGTAATAGTACCATATTTACATTCATTCGCAAATGGATCAACAATTACATTTTTACCATATATATATTTTTCTACAAATTCTTTAATAGGTTTAATTGAAAATGTTTTGCCATTTGGCATTGCCCACGCTTTACTTATAATCATATTTTATAACCTCCTTTAATTAGCCGCACTCATATCCGTTATCTTTTCATACAATCTTCTTAAACCGTCAAGATATCCTACCCAATACTGACTTTAATTGCACTTTCGCAATAGAGTGTATCCCCCACCTCACACGGCAGCACGATAACGCCGTGTTCAAGAAGATAGTCTGCGAGGTATTCGGTGAAACTTCCTGTTTCAGGTTCTGTTCTTTTAGCTTCAATCATCAAGTTAATCAGTCGTTCTCTGTCTGCATCAGCCATTATCCGTTACCTCCTAATAGCTCAGGGTTATCATAGATATTGCCAATAGTTTTCATATATCCATCCATAGCAGACAGAGTAAATTTATCGCCCGATTCTATGTATTCAACATAAAACATACCATTGCAATGTTTGACGATTGCCCGCTCGCAGGGCGACGTGTCATTCCACGTGCATTTGAATATGGGGTCAATATAAGGAACAAGCACTATATCGCCCTCAAAAATCTTTATGCCGTTTTTATCTTCGAGACCTGTGTACTGTCCTACGGTTTCAGGGTTTACAATATAGTGCGAACTCGGCTCGTTGTATTCTTTTGGGTGCGGAACAGTAATATAATCACAAAGCTCGTCATCAGTTCTGTAATACTTAGCTTTATAATAATATCCCTCAACCCACTCGCCGTTATCTGTTCGCTTGCCACGAAAAAGTATCTCACGCATTGTTATTCCCTCCTATTCTGCGTTTGATTGTGTCACATATATCTGCGACAAGCCAATCGTCCGGTTCATCTGCATACCAAAAAGACCAATCGTCAAACGCACCTTCGATTATCCAATTGTTTTTATAATACTCAGTCGCTTCTTCTATCATCAACTCGTCGAAGGTGTAAACAAAATACGGCTCGCCGCCGTCGTCAACATAGAAGTCGATGAAGTACACGTCTATACCCTGCTTTTTTAATTCTTCAATCACCCTTTCTTTTACCACATTAATGTCTGTCATAGTACAGTCTCCCCTTTTATCGATTTTGGGTCATCGCAGAAATCAAAGCGTTTCCACAAGTGATTCTATCGCCATCCTCTTCTTTGCTCGGCACAAAAACAATAACATTCCACCCCTCGGCAACCAACGGCTGTTCAAACTTCCTGTATACATCGTAATCGGTGTAAGAAGTCGTAACGTCAAAACCGTTCGTTATCGCAGATTTTGTTTCATGAATGGGCGTTATTTTAATAATAAACTTATTCTTGTCGAATAGCATAGAAAGTCGTTTTGCGTCAAGAACTGTATCAGCAGTAACGGCAAAATTTAATGTATACTTTCTACCCTTGGGTACGGGGAGTTTCGCTGCAAGCATAGAAATTTCATCAAGGTTCAAACTCATTCCGCTAAATTGATTATTCCTCTGTTCGTCGTTAGTGCTGTTAATGCTAAACTGAAGCCCCGCTTCTCCGTTATATCTTTCATTTTTAATATCGCACCATCTTAAAATAAACTCTTCCAGTCGTTTATTAGACTTTGGGAGCATAGTAGAGACTACTGGGTGGATTGTTTTTGCGTTAATATATTGCCCCACGAGCGGCTTTAGGATATTATCTGCAAAATCAAGCACAGCAAAATTAAATGTTGGCTCGCCCATTCTTGCAAAATGTACATTAAATCTATCTGTCTTAGTTACAACTTCGTTCTGAAGAATTGTCTGAACTTCGTAAACTAAATCATCTATAGTCGCGTCCCCGTGATAGCCAAACTGCGGACAATCGCAAAATTTGCATCTCATAGGACAACCTTTTTGTGTACTGATAGTAGCTACCCACTTTTTAGATAAATCAACCTCGGTGTTTTCGACGCCGTTAATTTCTTTATATAAGCCCAAAAAATTAGCCTTAATGTTGTTTTCTTTTCCGTAATCACCGACCGTAAGGAACTCCAACTTGCGTTCGGGATCAATATAAATTTTTCCAGTATGCGTATTTACAATCTTCATTCATTTCCCTCCGTCCATTTTTGCGCCGCAGTTCGGACAGTAATGATAGTGCGATATACATGTTCCGTAATGCTGGAATCCACAAGCGGAACACTCGTCGCCCGCGATTTGCATTCGCCAATCTTCATAACACAACTTCCATTTGCCATGTTTAATCTCTTGTACATCAGCGGCAGGAGCTGACTTTATAACATTGTAAATGTCTGTGGCTTTATAAAGTGCATCAGCTTCACACGCAGCTCCTTCAACTAATTTTTTTTTGACAACTTATGTGATACCAAGTTGTGCCTTCAATTTCATCAATCGTTGCCTCACGCTCTATGTATTCAGCCATTTTCAGTCCTCCTATTCCAGCCGCCTGTTACCGCCGTCTCCCAATCATAATCACCCTGTGCAATCATACGCACAGCATCAAAAACAACATCAGCGGTGCAAGTATTGCAATGAACCGCACCGTTAAACAACACTCCTGCTCTTAACTCAACATCTGTACTACCACAAAACGGACAAGGTTTTAATTCAGGCATTGTTTTCACGCTCCTCACATCTTCCTATAAGAATTAAGATACCAATATCCTTTCGGGTTCTTGTAACAGTTGTCGGCATACACGATATCACCCTTCGCCACCTGATTCTCGGCATATATTCTCGCTGGTATCGTCAACGACGACTGCTTACCTGTACCCAGACTCTGCGTATTCACTTTATATCCCCACGGCACACCGTTCTGTCCACGCATGGGGAATACTTCTGTTATTAGAAGTTTACGGCGGTCTTCGGGCAGTCCGGTCTGAATACCAACATATCCGAGATAGTCAATGCTGTTTTGTATTTTGACTTTAAGCGTTAAGTCGGGAATATTCGATTTTCTAATTTGTTCTTCACAAGCGGCTAAAAGCCCATCCATATCGGTTATTGTGTAAGACTTAAGCTCATTCCCCTTAACACCCTTATCTGTTGCATAATCTGAAATGATATCCGTAAGGAAACCTACAACTTTGGACTTGCTAACAGATTTTGCAGTTCCGTTCTTAAAGAACGAGTACACCTGTACAAGCTTCAGCAGCTCTCCCATATTTCCGAACTCTTCAAAGTAGCCAATTTTAATTAGGATATCGAGCTGTCGCGTATCAATAGAGGTCTTCGAGAGAGCTTTAAGAACTTCCATAAACGACCTCCCTTTTACCTCGTCGTATATGTCATACAGCTCATTTGCAAGAGCAGCGGACATATACTTAACACTCGTCAATCCCTTTGCTATTTCTTTTTTATCCTTGTTAAAATAGAAGACATCTCTCGACGCGCCGAAACGAGGAGGTGTTACCTTAAATCCATATTCTGCGGCAAGCGTAGTGCCATTAATAACATCATCTTCATTAGCGGCGTTGTTAAGATATGCTGTGATGAACTCGCAAGGATAATAGCAACGCAGATATGCACAGAGATAACCTATGAGACTATATTCGGTGGCGTGGTTGTAACCAAAGGAATACTCAGAAGCGTCCTCAATTACTTTCAAGAAGGTTTTTGCGTCTTTCTCGGCTTCCTCTCTTGGCTTGTCAGAATTTTTGCAATACCCCTCAAGTATCTTAGGCATTGCCCTTTCCAACCTCTCGGCATCCTTACGACCTATTGCTCGTCTAACATTATCCGCTTCACTGCCTGATAAGCCACATATTTGTTGAAGGAACGCTATAATATCTTCTTGGAATATCAAATATCCTAAATTATTCTCAAGAAGCTTATCAATTTCTTTTGTCGGATTTTTATTGGGTATCTTATTCATTAGCTTATCTCTATATGAAGCACCCGACGGGCGCACAGCCGCAGTTATAAGGTTCATATCAAATATTGAGTGCGGAACAAACTTTTTTAACATCGAGAATGCGAATGGTGATTCCATCTGAAATATTCCCGCAGGACTTCTTAGCATATCAGCCCAAACTTTTTGGTCGTCGAAATTTATCTCGTGCATGTGCGGGTATGGAATACCTGCCAGTCTGCAAGTTTCATTTATGATACCTATGTTGCTTAGTATAAGGAAATCAAATTTCGCCGCCCCGACCTCGTGAAGCTCGTCCATGTCAATCATAAGACAAAGATCTCCGTCTTTATCAAACACGCCGTATGCGTCATCAAGTGTAATCGGGCTAATAACTATACCCGCGGGGTGTATAGATTGTGAAATCTTTGTGTCTAAGAGTCCATCATAATATTGGAATATATCCGGGTGGTTCTTTCTTGCGCTCTGCTCGTCTGCGAAAAACTCAGATATAATCTTATCAATATTACTCAGGGAGTACGGATTATCGGGGGAAAACTTGTCTGAGGGCTTAAATGGAACTCCGGTCTTTTCTTCTTCCCAATATTTAGCGAGTGCATTTCCTATACCCTTAATAGTACCCTTTTCTTGCAAAGTCCCGAACGATGGAACCCTTGCTGTTTTTCTCTCACCAAAACGATTTATTATATATTTGAATATCTTAGGTCTATCGGTTTCGATACAATCGATGTCGATATCGCCAATTTCTTTCCTATCTTCATTACAAAACCTTGAGAAGACCGTATGCCACTGCTCCGGGTTACACTCAATAATATCCGTAACAAAAGCCGTCCTCGATCCACCGACAGAACCTCGACCGGGACCAATTGGTATATTATTTTCTTTGCACCAACATATCAACTCACTCATACAGAGCATAAATCCGCTCATTCCAAGCTTTTCAAAAACCCGTCTTTCTTCCATCAGAGCAGATCTAAACCCCTTTTCCTGTTCGGGTGATATAATTCCTGCCGCAAGTTTTTCTTTAAACATTCGGTCAACGCGCTCTGTTTCGATGCGGCTATCCTCTTCGGCAGAGCCATACAGAATCGGATATTTAATTGATGCGTCGAGCTCAAACGGTTCTACCATGTCAGCCATTACAAGCGTGTTGTCCATAGCCTGTCTGTAAAGCTCGGGAGGTAGAACGCCCTGCCTTGCAAATGCAGCGTCCAACTCTTCACGGGACTTATATGTAAGGTCGTATGTATCTTCGTCGCCGTAGGACTTGTTTTTATATTTAAGCAATATCTTGCGGCACTCGGCTTTATATTTGTCAAGCGAGTGAGTATCGGTTCCTGCTATCAGCGGCTTACTGTACTTCTTCGCAAGCTCCGCCAAATGCACATTAAAGTCTCTCTGCTCCTGACAGTCATGTGCCTGTATCTCAAGGAAGTCATATCGCTTAACAAGGCTCTCGTACATCGGATGGTCTACGGGAAGCTTATTTAGAGGACTTGCAAGACACGCGCTCGTCGTGATAATGTTATTGGACAGCTTCAGAAACTCGTCAAAACTCAATCTATTTACATAATAAAAGTGGTCTTTATCGCACGATTTCGACACCGCAAGGTTGAGTTCTTTCACACCCTGCTCGTTTCGAGCTATAAGCACCGTATGGTAGTTGTCTCTAACCTTTTCATTAAGGCTTTCAGTGAGGTATATCTCAACGCCGTGGATGTATTTAATTCCCTTTTCATCACAATACATCTTTTTCTTGACCCAGTTGAGCGGTTTTCCGTGTTCGCTGAACGCTATAGCTGGTTGTCCAAGTTCAGCGGCTCTGTCGATATACAGCTTGTAGCCCGTGCAACTATCCAGCAGACTGTTGTCACTATGTAGATGATAAATTACTAAGTTGTCTGTCAACCAAACACCTCCTCGTCCATATCTTCGTCATAAGCAGGAGTGCCATAAGGCAACTCCGCACTTGTTACGCCGTCGGCAACTTCCCACCCATAAGCATGGGCAAGATTCTGCGGCGTTGTGTAGAATCTCTTACTCGGATTGTCGTAGTACAGAGCAAATTCCTTGTTGTTCGCACTACCATATCGGTCTTTGAGAACTTCAAGGACAACACTGCCTTTCATGGGCGGCGTAATAAACTTGCCGTTTCTGCCGACAACACCCTTTTTATCTTTAGGTGATACTCGGTACAGCGATATAACACGCTGTGCAAGGTTGGCAGCGGCAGCAACGCCCTGTAGGTCAAAGATGCTCATCTTGCGTACCTGCTCCATTTTCTTCGGGTGAATAACCACAAAGCAAGCTACATTCCATCGTTTCGCAAAGTCAATGATTTGTCTTATAAAATCTTCCTGCTTAGTCCACTTTGAGTTATCGTCGCACGACAGATCCACAGATGTGAGATTGTCGAAGAATACCGTTTTTACTCCAAGCCTTCTTACCGCAGTCTCCGCCGTCGCGAGGAGGTCTTCGGTCTTGTGCGAGAACGAATCTTTGTAGAAGTAAAGCTGTCCGCGATAATAGGAATTGATTTTTCTGTACACATCAGACTTGATTCTGTAATACTTGCCGTGTTCGCCCTGCACTTCTTCAAGCCCCCGCTGTCCTGCGTGAACAAAGTCAATCCAGTTCTTCAACGACGGGTTTGAAAGCTCTCCGCTGTATATAAAACAAGGATAACCCTGCTCTATAGATCGGCATACAAGCGTCGATATCAGAGAGCTTTTACCCGCAGAAGCTATTCCGGTTATGAGCGTTGTAGAACCCATATAGTTCTTGCCGAGCGCAGCGTCCAAATCTTCAAAGCCCGTTGTAAACCCCTCAACATCCGACATATCAAATCTCTTTACTTCGGTGTAATCAACTATCGCGGGAATCTCAGACTCTTTCGCGTTATTGATTACATCTCTGACCGCCTCTTTCCCCTCAAAGAACAGCAGTTCGTTTATGTCTTTTATGCGAACCTTCTCACCGTCTGCATTGGTGTGAGACAATGGGATTTCTGCAACCTTGACGCGATATTCGCCCAACCTCGGAGCAACTTTCTTTATGTATTCCTCGCCGCTTCTGTCATTGTCGTGGACGAGGATGATTTCGTCAAACTCTTGCAGAAAATCCCAGCACTCTTCAATCCACTTCGTATTCTGGTCGCCGCCGTTAATGCTTACGGAGTTGTAAAAACCGCACTCAATGAGTGCGGCACAGTCGCCTTCACCGGTACATATTATCAATGGCTGAGTGGTATTTATTTTATTGATGTTGTAAAGGACATTACAGCAATCGCTGTTTTCGAGATACCATATCTTAAGTTCACCGTGAGGCACTGCGCGTGATTTGCGGACTTTACACATTACGAGCACGTCATTCAGGTCGAAATACTGGAACAAGGTGTTTCCTTTTTCGTCCTGCTGTATATTCAGATAATCTATTGTTTCAGGTGATATTTTTCTCTTCCGCCAATACTTATATACCTCTTCTTTGTTGTCGGCATACTTGGGCTTGGGGTATTTGTACGCCCTGTCTTTTGTTCCGCGCTCTGCGAATGAATACTGTATACCCGCCTCATCAAAAAGCATCTCACACGCTTCAAGAAAAGTACACTTCTTGGATGTGATATAGGCATCTATGATGTCACAGGTAAAGCCACACGCAAAGCAATGAAAAGAATAAGTCTTGGGGTTATATGAGCACGACGGATTCTTGTCTATGTGTTCGGGGTTTGGGCAACACCCGACTCTTCTTGAGGGATTCCAGTTCATAATACCGAGCAACTCAACCATAATCTCAGCATTTCTATCCCCTAATTTCTCTTTCGCTCTTTGAATATCGCTTTTTAATACCTGTATAAATCATCAACCTCCTTTACTTTATGCTACTTCGTTGCCAAAACTGTCCCAGCCATTTCTCGTTTCACGCGCATACATTTCCAGTTTCTTTAAATCCGGATATAACCTCTCGATAATTTCATAGGCAATATCGGGTTTCTTACTGTGTTTTGTTACACGCTCACGGAAAACTGTATGTATTTTCCCTCTTTCATCTTTTGCTACAGGAGTGAGCTTTCCTTTATACATATATAAAAGATACTCATGCCCATACCTTACCGTAAAGGCAGCAGGTATTCCAGTAACCTTGTCCCATATCATTCTCGCATGAAGTTTATAGCCCAAGCTTTCCGCTATCTGTTGCGCCTCAAATAAATACTTATCTATCGTCCAAAGAAATAATATAGAGTTCTCTGTGGTAGACTCAGTTGCAAGTCTCAATTGCTCTTTTATTTCGTCCAAACTACAAGTCGGATAATCTAAAGGTTTTCCGCTACTATTCTCTCTCACAGACTTCTTACCACCCTTGCTTTGCTTCCAAGGCGGGTCGGCATATATAAGCCCATAAGTTTCCTTAATATCATTTAGATCGTTAATTATCATTCTTTCGTTGCCGTCTCCCCACAGCATTTTAGTCTCATGTCGCATAGATATTGGCAATAAAAATCATCCGGTCGGCTTTCAAACTCACCGCAATCACGGATTTCCTTTACCGTCTCCTGCATCCAGTTTATTGCTTCGTAATAGTCGTCAATGTTGAACTTGATATCCACATCTTTGCTGTTACGGAACATATGGAACCTCAGTAGATCGGGAAACCTACCATATCTCAGCTTGACATAAATTGAATATATGTATAACTGTCTCGCATACTTCTTTTGCTCGGCGGGGTTTTTAAATTTTGCTTTTGATTTCCAGTCGTGAACTACCAACCGTCCCGCTGAGTCTATGTATATAAGGTCTATAAAGCCCTGAATGATGAAGCTATCTCTTCCGTCCGCCGCCGCAATTGGCTCCTCGAAGTGTTCTTCTACACCGAGTATCTCTTTCGCATCCACGCCCTCGAAGTTTGACAAAAACTGTACGCCGTCGTCGTAATATTTCTTACTCAAGTCGGTGTATTTGTTGGGTGGAAATTCCTGAGTTACACGGTCGAAAAACTTATCTTCATATTCACCCAGCAACTCATACTCGGCAAGTTCATCTTTACCCCAGCGTTCGAGCAGGGAGTGAACGAAACTTCCGTACTGTGCGAAAGCGTTATTTTCTCCCTGCTCACGAGCTATATATGTATACCAATATTGCAGCGGACACTGATGGAAAGAAGACAACTTAGAAAAGCTGTATTTTTCCATATATCTCATCAGAACGGCAGATCGTCATCGTCAGTAGCGACATCAACATTTGCTTTCTTTGTGCTTGCCTTTGCTTTCGGCTCAGAGCCGCCGTTGGAAGTTGACTTAGATTCGATAAAGCAGACCTCATCAGCAAGGACATATGTCACACTTCTGTTCTCGCCGTCCTTGTTTTTATACGAGTCTGTACGAATGGAACCTCTGACACCTATCTTAGAACCCTTACCGAAATACTTTTCGATAAAATCGGCGGTTGAGTTCCACGCCCTAACACGGATGAAATCTGTTTCGTCTTCTGCGTCCTTTCTCTTGGGACGATTGACAGCCACAGTGAAATTCGCCACTCTGTTGTCTGTGTTACCGGCGGTTCTTATTTCTACGTCGCCCGTAAGTCTCCCGATGATTGTTACATTATTCTCTACCATAAATAATTAATCCTCCTTATTTTTAAGAGCTACAAGCTCCTTATAAACATCTGTCGCTACCTCAAAGTCAGTTATCTTATTATAGTTTGCACTACCCGAAACCGACTTGATTGTATCTGAAATTGTTTTCTTCGCCACACCGCTGTCTGCAAGTTCTTTAGCGAGTTTGTTAATGCTGTCTATTGCCGTTTCTATCTTAGACTTCTCAGCCACAGGAACATCTGCAACCGGCTCTTCCTCTGCGGCGGATTTATTAACCGGCTTCGGAGCGGGGGCGTCGCCAGTGTTTGCCCAGTCAAACAGAGCCTTGCCGTCGCGCTCGGTCAGCACATCATATCTGCCCTCGAAGAGGTGTGTATTATCTTTCTGAGCTTCCGCTATGTGGGTGTCCTGCGCGATATTAAAGGTTAGAGTGTAGTTGTACTCCGTGTTATCTCTCTGCTTGTAGCCCATACCGACTTTCTTAGGAACCTGTTTTCCGTTTCTATCCTCAAGAACATAAGTGTCCTTGCCTCTAACGGTGGATATAATATGTATGGGAGACTGAAGAACCTTTTCCATAAAGGCGTCATGTCTCGGAGTTACCTTACCCCAGTTGGTATAAGAATTGCCCGGCATCTTGTCGTGATAATCAACACAGTAATCCCACTCATGAGTTATGCTGTCGATAACAAGAGCCTTATATCCGCCGTCAACCGCATCCTCAATAGCCTGAATGTATTTCTCGGGAGTATACGGAGCCTGAAGCTGAAGGTCGTCGAAGTCGAACTCATTTGCGTAATATCTTATACGACCATTCTCCGTGTCGATTGCGGCAACTCTACCACCCGCAGCGGCGGCTATGCCCTTCGCCAGTCTCAGCGCCGAAAAAGTCTTACCGCTTCCACTTGGACCCGCGAGTAGCACCTTAAGCCAAATCTGTTCTCTTTTTGCTTTCTGAAATCCCATTTGTTTTACCCCTTTTCATTTTTTATTATTAAAACCATTTCGGATTTTAACCGTAATTCTCCTCAACGCCTTCATCAAACACTTCGTTAATGAGGTTTATTAGATAAGTCTCATCGACCTTTTGTCCTTCCTCTCGTAGTGTGCCTACCTTATTAATAACAGCGCCAAAATACGCGCTATCAACCCCGATAAGCTGTTCTTCAAAAACATGAAGATTAGTAAGATCGAGAGCGTTAAGCTGTAGTATCATTTTGACATATTGCCCTGCATTTATATTCCATCCGCGCTTTAAAAACTTTCGCGCACGAATTACCGAGCAAAGCGGATATTTACTACCGATGTAATAGAGTTCTTTGTTAATAATAGCCTCAAGAGCTCTCGGTGGCATAACTAATGCGTTATTCCAGCTCGTCCAATATGAAGCACAATGGACGAAATCGTAGTTCTTATGTATCTCTTCGGGTTCTCCGTAAAATCTAAGTACAATCTGAACTCCATTTTTTAGTGTAATAGCATTATTTGTAATAAATATCGGACTGTATGGCGGTAAGTCGTCAACCGAAATTTTGGTGCTCTTCTTCAACTCGTCGCCTATTAACGCCATCGCTCTGCGATATTGGGCATCAGTTTCCTCGTGAGGAATATAGTCAACGCCAACTGCTCCGACACTACGAACGAAAATACGCACCCTCTCATCGTCTCGTTTCTTATCGTTTTCTTTTAATACAGTCCATCTCTCTGACGATTTGTTCCAATAGCATCTTTGTACAGTAGGTTTTACGCCTTTATCATCAAGTTTCTCCTTGACAAATTCAGTATATTTTTTGACATAATATTCCGCCACCTGTATTAACGCTTTTTCGTTTCTGAAATATACGTCATAATCATGCGGCTTCTCGTCTTGAAGAAGCGACACAATCGCACCGCCAGTTATAATAGCATTGTCGCTAATAACATCTTTTATGGCTTCGTCATCAACACTCGACACCCAGTCACCTATTTTTCTTTTAAGGTGTACTTTAATGTTTTTGCCCTGCATAGCTTCACCACCTTACAGTCCAAGTATTTTCTCGATGAACACAAGAATTGCTTTACCATAAAGACCAATCAGATTAAGAATGTTAAAAAGAAATGCGTCAATCATTATCGTTTCCCTCCTTTGTAAAATTTCTTCCTTCGTCCGATGCGTAGAATAGTTTTCTAAGCGAGCAGATATCACGCGGTATCGACTCTTTATCCTCTGTTTCTGCGTAAATTCGTTTAAGCCACGCATAATACTGATTCATTAATGGCGTTGTAAGAGACGAAGTTTCCTTGCCATCAAGATGCCCGCGTCTAAGAACCTTATAGGAAACGCCGCGAAGGTATTTCCAGAGATTATAGTAAGCAAGTTTAAGCTTAACCATATAACCGTCAGCATCTTCGACGACAAATCCCTCTATATGCCTGTTGTTATACAGATAATCAGGTGCTGTGACTGTGTAATACCAGTCGAAGAATGTCTGCCAATCGTTAATTACGACAGCTCGCTCTTTGTGTTCGAGCCCGAACTTGTCTGCAACACTTATAAGTTCGTCATAATCGAACTTTTTGAACTTTAACTCGTTGTAAACAATATCAAGCAAGAAAAGATGATTTTCCGGATAATCAATTATGTGTGGATCTCTCTGCATATCAATACACTCAAACACAAATGTTACATTGTTCTCCCTTGAAAATTCTTTCATTTTCTGCTGTGTATCAACAGGGATTTTCTTATCTATCATCTCTTTAAGCCACGATGCATAATTACTATCCGGATTAGATTTCGTTGTAACAAACAGCGAATCATCTATCTCGTTATATGAAACTAACCCGAGAAACCCGTTTTCTTTAACATACGCAGTTACGGGAAACTTAAGCTTGTGCTGTAACATATCAAACTTTGTCTCCGGTCGCTCGTTTACATTAAAGAACTTCGTATAGCCTCTTGCGACTATTTTTCCTTTGGGAATGTTGATATACAAACCTCGTGCCCTAATCGTCTGCTCATCCCATATCTTGTCAAAGAAAGCCTGTTTTGAGAAGTTAAAAGACGAGATATCACCGAACTGCTTCTCAACTACCTGCTTATTACCTCTCAGAGCCAGAATAGCATCTGCAACAGACTCGTTCTTTTTTATCTTCGCAGTATAATCAATTCTCTCTTCAGTCGGTAAATATATATTGTTTTTAAACTCGCTCACCTTTATCTCATTACCAACGAAACTAACAACTCTTATAGAGCCTCCAAACTCAACATTCCCCTCAAGATTAAAAGCTCTGCAAGTCTGAATGGGATTTCCTTTAAGATTTCTGTGCCCATGCACCTGATAAGCGTCAGTGTTTTCACAGAAAGATTGATCAACAACATCGGCGTCGCTATAATTCCCAGAGCCTTTAATCATTTGGTCGGTAGCTACCAGCGTGAGATTGTTAGGCAACGTACTAAGACCACCGTGTGTAGCCAATATAGTTTTGCCACGATATATATAATAGGCGCACTGCCCGAAACTTCTGTAAAGTTTGCGAACATCCTTTTTAGTAAAAGAAGCGTTTTCAAGCTGAGCTCTTGTATGCATCTCAAACTCTTTTGACCCGGTAGTTTCGTCATTAGCCCAAACCCACATATGTTTCTCATGATTTCCCTCTATGAGATATACATTCGGTTCTTTATAGATGCGAAGAAGCTCCTTTACTACCTCTGCGTTTTCAATTCCTCTGTCAGTATAGTCTCCGCAGAACACAAACAACTCATTAGGTTTCTCGGTTACATCCCCGATTGCTTCTTTGAGTGCCGTATAGCAGCCATGAATATCTCCAACAAAGTGAACCGCATCGTATTCCGAAACATCCATAGGTTTGAACCACACCCTTGAAAGTTCATCCGGTTTTATAACGGTTATCCCCGACGGAATTTTCTGAGTAGCGAAACGAGCATACATATTGTCGATTACTGTTTCAGGAACCTGTTTAACTATAGGTCTCATTTTATTTCGCCTTTTAGTTTCCTCAATAGGAATATCGGTAAAGTCTACACAATAAATCCTATAGCGATAACGGTTACAAAGCTCCGCATAGCGCTTCATCTCGGAAGTTTTGGAGTTCGTCGCGTCAATAACGGTGAACTCTCCTCGCTCCATTCGAGACTCAAGAATCTGAAAGAGTGTCTTCCAGACCTTAGTGTCATTCGACTGACTTATACACTCTTCGCCACAAACATTTAAAGTGGGCGAAGCGTACATCAACCTTATCTCGTCGGCGGATAGTGTATAGGGTTCAAGTCCATTTTGTTCAATCCATGTTGACTTACCACACCCAGCACTACCGCGCAACAGCAGTAATACTCTCATTCATTCCCTCCTTACTTTTGAATCATTATCGAACTTCCGTCGTCGCCGGTCATCACACTCGGGAGCTTTCCGTCCCACTTTTCTATGTATTTTTCTTTAAGAATCTTATCCGTCAGGGACTTCTCAAGAGTGTCATTTGCTTCAGCTTCAGCCTTAGATTTTATAAGCTTCGCCTCTGCGTCTGCCTTTGCCTTATCCACAGCCTTTTTATTTTCGATTTCCTGCTGTTCTGCCGCAAGCTGAGCCTGCTGTTTTGATGCTATCGCCGCCTGATATGACTCGTCAAAGTCAATGTCGTTTACCGTCACTTTAAGTATCGCAACAACATCCTCGCCGTACTTCTCGTCTATAGAAGCCTGAAGATTTTTCATTATCAGCGGTTCAACTATCGAGCGGTTCGTCGCGTCGGTATCGCTAAGCACTTTGCTACTGGATTTAATAGCCGAAGCAACTATGTTTTCGGACACCAGAGAGTTCTTGTAGTTCGAGACATTAGCGTAGATCCACGCCGACCTGTCGGGGTTAATCTGATAAGTAACGGTCACGTCTTCGTAGTAAATTGCTGTTCTGCTTCCAGTCTCCGACCAGATTTTGTCGCCTCCGAACTGCGCGTCCTGCTGTTTGTTATTTACGAGCTTTATGCTCTGAACAATTGGCGCTTTCCAGTTGAAACCACTATGTACAGGCTGGTCGCTTATCTGACCGAGCGTCGTTCTCACTCCCGTATATCCAGTTGGCACAATAGCCGCTGAAGCTGAGAGTACAAGCAAACATATCGCCAACACAGAACTTACTATAGGAATTGCTGCCGGAACGTCGTCTCCGTATTCTCTCTTTCTGTAAGCGAAAATCACACCTACAGCCGCAAGAACCACAGCTATAACTATCGTTATAATATTAAATATCACTCAATTTCCTCCTTGGTTTAAATTTAATTTATTTTTATCCTGCCTTGCTTATTTCCTCAAATACAATAGTTTTCGGCAACATCTTATGACATATATAAACGCTCGAAAACGGCGGGTTTAGAGAAGGCTTTTCGTCGTCATATGATTTAAAATACGAAACACGCCTATTGAGATACATTATCTCGAACTCATTTTGTTTAAACATATCAAATCTCTTTTGACTCTCAAACAAGCCGACTACCCCAACGAGCATAGCAAACGGCTTACCTATCTTGAACAACCTCTCTAACACCTCCCCTTTGCACGAATACGGCGGGTTTGAAATTATGTAGTCACACTCGGGAATCCTTGTGTTAAAGAAGTCTTGACCATTATTGATATGAGTTGGTATTACGTCGCAACCGTGCGCCCTAAGCTCTTTTACGAACAAACTGTCTGCTGTATCAAAGGGACACCAGACTTTTGCTCCCCCCCTCTACATATTTAAGGATTGGTTTAATCGCATATGCGGGTGTGTAGAATTCGTCATTTCCCGATCCCGCGACCTTATCCATTTTCATTCAATCAATACTCCTCCTTGATTTTAAATCCATCTAATTTTCGGTTCACCCTTGAACCCCTTTTCCCAAACGAACCACGCATACGCCACAGCGCTCGACTCAGCTTTACTAAAATCGCCGTTCTTAGCACAGTTCACTTTACCGGAGAATACATACACATATTTCGGTGGAGCTTTATCAAACAATTCCCGTCTTGCCTTGCCCTCAAGAAATGTGAGCTTGAGGAACATAGCTATTTTAGTTGAATCCATAGATAACTTTAAGGCTTTCTCTATAAATTCCTTAGCATATTTGTACGGCGGGTTCGTGATAATGTCGCGTGGTATATACTTCGTGGGATGAGGTTTGGTTCTCAAAAAGTTCGCCACACATGTATTCGGATAACCCCTATCCACAATGTCGCTCGACAGAACGTCGTAGCCGTGAGCCTCTAATACTTTTGATATGTGTCCTCCGCCACAAGCCGGTTCCCACACATAGTGAGAGAATTTCTCTCGTTTCAGCAGCTCCTCAACTGCTTTCGGGTCAGTCGCGTAGTAGTCGTCGTCTGCCCTGTTTTCGTTTGAGTGGTTAGACGCCCCGATAATTTTATATACAGAGTTTGCATCGCCGCTCCAATCCTGAGCCATTTCATCTCCCCTTCTCATTTTCATTTTTCAAATCAAAATCCGATTCCTTTTAGTCCGGAATTTTCCAATCATCATCCCTAACCCGAAAGGCATCGCCACACTGGATGATATCGGGATAGTTTGACATCGCTATCTTTTGTGCATAGGGGTCTATTTCATAAGCATAATACTTGACATTCGTAAAGCCCATTTTATCCAAGCAATACCGACCGGTTGCTATGCCATCGTACATAGACAAGACCACAAGCTCTTCGTCTTTCGGGACATCTTTAAGGGCATGATTCAAGATATGTATAATAACCTCTGCCGTCCACCCATTGCCGATAGCCTTATATCTTTGGCTGTTACTTACTGCGGCAGTGTAGCCGTCCGGCATGGTCTGTAATCTCTCGCATTCTGTAGGCGTAAGCTTTCGTATAAGGTAATAACCATCGGCGAGCTTAACTGGGTGTTGTTTGTCCTTGATGGTTATAAGCCCGTCTCTAACCTCATAAACGGGGGGTTCCTTTCCTTTACCGCCAACAGGAACAGCATACAATCCAGTTTTTGCGCCGACTCCGCCGCCTTGTCCACAAAGCGTAGTTGCTTTTCCGTCGGGACTATACACACGATATTGTTTGCTGTCGTGCGACTTATTCTTTGCATTGCTTTCTATAGTTCCTATGCGTATCGGCTCCAAAATCGTAGTGGCACAGGTGTTCCACGCTACTGCTTCGCCATAACTGGCTTTGAGCACATACGCCTTTTCGCGACAAGACAAATCTTTTCCACTCTCAAGTACATCGCGTAACAAGATTCCTCTGTCTTTCGGTTGTTCTATATCACCGAAATTCGTAACATAAAACCTCTGACGATGTTGCGCCGAAACCAACGCACTGTTTATGTGCGTAAGCTGAACCGATGCATCTTTGCCCCCACCAAGAGCAGAGTAAATCGCGTCTTTTATGGGCTGAGCCGCCGACTTGTTATTCTCATATAAAAAGATGTCGGGCTGGAATTTCTCTTTCGCTATCCGATAATTCTCGAACAGCTCCCAACCTATACCTTCAGGCAGAACTTCGCGCCCGTTTTTCTGCGCTATGCTCCACTTTGTGCAAGGGCTACCGCCAATAAGAATCTTCTTTATACTGATTCACGCTCCTTTTAAGCTCGACAAGAATTTGTTAATAAGATAAGTCTGACCTTTACCTGTGACTTTTTGGAGTCTTCGCGATATCTACCGATAGAACGTCATTTTGTTTTCTTCCATTAATGATTTTCTTTTCGATTTCTTCCGCAAATCTTTTGAATCTCGGCAAAACCGAAACCCTCAGCTCGTCGTCGAGTTTATAGTAGATTGCTATTGGTTCGCCACACTGACTGCACCGAGCAACATAGCCGACAAACTCTATATTGTTTACACATTTCCGAGGCACAACCTCGTGAGCTATTAGAGTGAGAAGCTTAGACTTCCTCATTTCTTCTCCTCCTATACTTCAAAAGCTCACTGCCATATTTGTTTCTCACATATTCCCTACGGCTAACTCCGTATTTCTTCTGTATGTATCTGTCTACAAACTGCCTTTCGTTGTAGAGTTGCTGTTCGGTCTTGTAGAACCGACACCCGCCATATTCGCACAGCTTTTCTGTAAGCACAGCGCAGCAGCTTCCTCTGTCCGCAAAACATTTATGTCTATTCATAAAGTCCTCCAAATTCATCCAAGTTTTTCAATACCTTTTTCGTGTAGTGAGTAGAGTGAACACCCTGTTTCCATAGGCGTTTTGCTCCACCCTCGCCGCAGTTGTAAGCCATCAGCGCATCTGCAAGTGAATAGCGCTTCAGATACCCGCTAAGGATGTACACGCCACTTTCGATGTTCTGCGCTGGATCAAACAAATCTGTGACACCTAACTCGTCTGTAAGCCACGATACATTACAAGCGTTGATTTGCATCAAACCGTAGTCGTTGGTTGCGCTAATCAAAGTCGGATTAAAATTGCTCTCCGTTTTGATAATTGCTTTGATAAGAGCCGCCGAGATACCGTATTTCTCGGCAATCTCGGCGATTATATCGTCATATTTTGTCTTTGAATCGGTAGGTCTTTGTTGCTCTGTGGTAGATGCGATTTCTGTTTCGGATTCAATTTCTGTTTTCAAATCCAAAACCGATTCGTTTTCAGTTTCGGTTTCAATTACCTCTGCGCTCGGAGCTTCTACTGGCAAGGCATTACCGATCATAAGAAACGCTCCTATGCTCAGCACCAGAGCAAATGAAAGACCTTTTATTATTTTTGAATTTGACTTATACATAGGCATTAATTGTTATGTTGTAAATGTCTCTGTCCGTGCCAAAGTCGAGTATATCCTCCATATCAGAGGCAAGTCTAACTTTCTCGACACGATATGTATGATTGGAAGGCGTTGTACTACGTCCCCGATTCCTGACGCAGTTCCATATATCCCAAGTAGAGACGCCGATCTCTTCGGCGAGCTCTCGCATCGTGTCGCCCATAGCAAATGGAAGCTCATAATCGTCGTCGTCAACGGCAATGTAAACAATTTTAGGTTTCTGCACAATAAATTCCTCCTATTTACCCTTTCGTGGGGAGTCTTCTTTTTTTAGTCTTCTATTCCGCACAAAGACCGTATTTCTTCTACCGCATCAGTTATTATATCAAACTGTTCGCGGATATCTTCAACAAAGTCTTCTGCGTCCATGTGTTTTTGAGAACCTTTCAGATTCTCCGCCCAACCATCGAGTCGATCCTCTTCGTCATCTAAGATGTCGTTTGCAAATTCGACCCTATCGTTTATGTATCGAGCAGCTCTCGCGAGTGCTCTCTTGTTCTTACGAGTCAAGTATATCACCTCACTTTGTTGATTTACCAAAAACTATGAAAATAATTTACGCAACTTGTTTTTCAAACATTTCTTTGCAAAGCTCGTAAATTTCATTATTGGAGACCTGTTTTGAAGCAACCAGCTCATTTATGTCTGTCTTTCCGAGGACGAAATCTGACACCGCCTTTCTCGCTTCGTCGTATCTGAGGATTGTGTCTTTGAGGTAGCTCATCGTAATTCTTACATCTGAATGTCCGAGCATACCCTGCAAGTCTCTCATAGCATAATCATTCGCACCGCCGTCGTGACAACACAACACTATATTTGCAAATGATTTCCTCATGGTGTGAGACGAGATGTGTATCGGCAACCCCGCTTCCTTTCCCGCGTTTTTGAGATATCGTGAATAACTTTGCTCCTGCAACTTTCCACCGTTGTTCTTCGAGAAGATATAATCATCGGGAGAACAGTTGCGTCCGCCGAGCCACTTGCGATATTCTGTAAGCGTTTCCTTTATCGCATCTGAAATGAAACACCGATTGATTTTAGATGTCTTGCTCTCGACTACGGGTATACGGTCTCTGAACTTGCCGTCGTCGTCCATGATCCACCCCCATTTTAATTTAACGAGGTCGCTTGCTCTAAGACCGAAACAAATGCCGCAACGGAACATAGCCCAGTTTCGTATTCCCATTCGTCCTGTGTTTTTGAGCTTATCCAGTACAACACACATTTCATCATAGGAACGAATCGAATCCGCCGCATGAGCTATTGGAACGCCGTCCGATTTTACACCGGACAACAACCGCTCTTGCTTTTTCTCTTGTTCTAATCGCCGATTTGCTTTTCGCTCCTTTTCTGAAAATTCATTTTGAACCCGATTTGTTTCCCACAAGGATTTATATCTATCTCGCTCTTCTGCTGTTTCGCGGAGGAGCTTTTTTAGTCTTGCGTTCTGGGCTTTCAGACTATCAATAAGTATGTCTTTATTAACATCAACACTGGTTATCTGACCCAATTCTGACGCTCCTTCCAAGCATTATACACTCGATTGAAATTGCCCTGAATACTGATAGGATAACCGCGATAACCCTGACGCCTTATCTCACGCTCTGCAAGAAGCTCAATCCACCAGTAAAGTACCTCTGGATCGCTCTCAAGAGCAGGTAGATATTCTTCCGGGAAGTGAGTGTTATCGCCTCTGTGCCATTCAGATTCATATTTATCTCTTAAATTTCCCCTCATCTCCGGAGGCGGTGCGGGATTTGTCGCAATGCGCTGCCGCTCTCTATCTATTTCGTCCCAACGCTCTTTAACATCGGCTCCAACAAACACCGCCGAAGCACCAATCAGACCAAGAAATGAACTCAAAAATCCCATTTTACAAATTTCTCCTTTCATTAACCGAACATTTATTCCGTTTACATTTTTTATTATAGTCCAAAAAAATTCTCTTGTCAACAGGGAATTTTTTCCTGTTGTAAGTTGTCACTTTTATTGGACACGTGACATACTCCCACCGCCTATGCTATGCATAGAGGCGGGGGCTTCTCGCTCAATAGTCCTAACGGACTAAGTATCAACGAGCTAACTCCGTGTGTCCCACGGTTCAGATTTGTTTTAGTCTATTTGGTTTAATCCGGTGTTCAATATGTTTATTGCGGCGTTATGGTCTCGGTTGAGAACCTCTCCACAACTACACGTCCACACACGGTCGGATAATTTTAGATTTTCGTTTATACAGCCACAGACATGACACATCTTGCTGGACGGAAACCACCTATCTATCTTAACCAACCGTTTCCCTTGTTCCTCTAATTTATACTTGAGTATATCACAGAACATCCCGAAACCGTTATCATTCGTAGATTTACCGAGGGTAAGGCACTGAGCCATTCCTTGTAGATTTATGTCTTCCACACAGATGATGTCGTAAGTGTCTGCAAGATGTCGGGAGAGCTTATGTAACCAGTCTTTACGCTGGTTAGCAATGTGCTCCTGTATGGATGCAACTTTTACTCGTTGCTTTTCGTAATTATTGCTCCCATATTTCATCAAGCTCAACTTTCGTTGTTCTTTGGCTAAAACGTTTTGAGCGTTGCGGTAAAACTTCGGGTAGTCAGCCTCTCTGCCTTGGCTATCGACGTAGAAACTATGACTTGAATAGTCCAACCCCAACGCCCTCGTTTTGTCTAAATGTCTTTCGGGTGTTTCATAATCGTATTCAACGAGAACCGAAACAAAGTACTTTCCGGACGGCTCCTGAGAAATCGTTGCAGACTTTATCCTTTGGTTTTCAGGAATTTGTCTGTGCTGTTTAATCTTCACGATACCGACTTTTGGTAGTTTCAGCTTGCCGCCAATAAGTGCAACTGTCCCTTTTTGATTGTTTGTTGTATACGAGTGATGGTGAGTCTTTTTACTCTTGAACTTCGGAAATCCGACTTTCTTATCTCGAAAGAAGTTGTTGTAAGCCGCCTGAAGATTCATCTGTGCGTTAGCAAGAGCAAGACTATCAACCTCCTTCAACCACGCAAATTCGTCTTTATACTGGGCGGGAGTATTGCTAAGCTTCAACCCAGTATTCTCGTAATGCTTAATTTTATCCGCAAGCATACGATTATAGATAAATCGGACACAGCCGAATGTCTTAGCAAACAACTCTCGTTGCTCGGCATTCGGGTATATTCGGAATTTATATGCTCTGTTTGCCATACGGATCACTCCCTTCTTTCATCATTTGAGGGGGATTTCTTGCTTTCGCCGTCATTAAATCATTTTCCTTTATGAGTCGAGCCGCTATAACAGGACTCAGCTTAACCGTCGGCAAAGTAATTTTGCTTGTACCATTGCTCCACGTTTGATGGCTACCGCAACACCTCACCTCCTTATAGCCGTTATCCCGCAAAATTCTCTTAAACTCTTTTACTTTGAATTGAGTCAATCTGACATACACACCTCCATAACAGCATAATTTCCAAACTGTTCACACTCCTTATCAATCAGATGATATCATACACCTCAACGATTTCGATTCCTAAATCCTTAATAACAGCTTCGGTGAAATTGTTTTTCATTTTCTCCCGAAGTCGAGTTTTACTTGTACTTCTGCCATAGATTACTCCATGCTTGTCCATTATGTAGTAGTATATTTCTTCAGCCATTCTGTACCTCATCTCTAATTACTTCTATTCGGTACGGCTCGTTGTACCTAATACCGTCTATTATCTCATCAACAAATCCATCATCAGCGAGCGGCATATTAGCCAGCAGGTCAATAAGCTCAATAGCTTTATCACAGATTTTTACTTTGATATTCATTTACATTCTCCTTTTGTTTTCGTTTTTTAAATCAGAATCCAATTCCTTCCGAACTCCATTTTCTTGTCGTCTACCCGCTCCATACTGAAACTCACACTCGCCGGATTGTCTAACACACACATTTCCGTCCATATATTCACAATACACGCCGGTAAAAGCTCGTCTGCAATATGTCGTGTTTAGTATCATAAACTCACCACCGTCTTTGCTTTCACCTTTTCGTCGCTCACTACCGCCGATATCGCCGCCGCACACGGCTTCCAACAATTACCGTTGTGTGCGCAGTTTTTGCAATATGTTTCCAACACTTCATACACTGTCATATCACGCTACCTCCGAATTTGTTTTAAATTCGCTAAGAGCTTTCACTACAGCTTTGTATATATCACTCTCTACTGCCTTATCAACCCTGCTAAGCAGCTCTGCGTTAAGAGCGGCGAGCGCTTTCATCCTTGTATCATATTTTTTAGGAATCCTCATACCGGAAGCAACATCGGTTACATACCATCCGTCACTCCGCTTATCAAAACCAAATTCGATTTCTCTTCCTCGTGGAGTTCTTACTACCTGTCCATAACCGCCGACCCGCTCAAAGTGATTAAGGGTCTTAGGGTCATTTCTGTTAGATATCGCTGTGTAAAAGTCAAGTTTATACATTTTTGTTTTCCTCCCTTAAAAATCTCCAAAATTTTTGTTTTCATCTCTATCTTTTGCGATTTTCCCAAAAGTATCAAATGCTTCGTTTGCTTTAGGCGAAATGTATCTATCGCACTTGCTAAAAATAATAATCTCATCGCTGCCGTCGCCTTTGAAATATGTAATCTGTTCAAGCCACAGAGAACCTCTATAGCCGCACTTCTCTATCAAAGAATGATCGGCTTCCAAAAAAGCGAACCCTGTACTTGCTTTGCCTCTGCACCGAAATTTACTCGCCCACGGATAAACGCTCTCTTTATGTGTTTTATAAACATACTCCAATATCTCGTCTATGCTGCTTGTCCTTATTTCTGTGTACTCTGAATAACGGTCGCACCAATACTTTCTGAATTTAGCCTTAAATATTCCCATTTTCATTTACCTCCAATCTCTAACTTTATTAACCGCATAATCATATATTTCGCAATACTCTTGATTGGTAATACTAACATCCCACGCGGCTCGATTTGTAATCTCTGAAATCTCATCAACAGAATCAGTCGTGTCTATGAGCCTAATATAATTCCCCGCTATGTCATTCATTTTCATTTACCTCCGCTACATCACCGTCTATTAGCCGTTCAGCCGTCATAGTGTCATACTTAATGCCAGCATACGCAAACTCGGGATTGTGCCCCACCGCGTCTGCCGATACCCAAACCAACCACCTATTAGCAGCTTCTCTCTTCGCCGTCTCTTCGTCGTCTGCTTCAATCTCATATGTAACTCGTCCTGAATAGTTGAATTCCACAAGATACTCCATTTCGTTTTCCTTTCTTAAATAAAATCTACTATGAGCATACTGTCACCCATAACCACATCAGAGCACCTCAGTGTGTCTAATATCGTTTTCTCAATAGCTTCGCTTGCGTCTTGATAGCACCACAATTCTTCCCATATCGAGCAAAACGACGCGCACCCTCCGCCGTAATAATCTGAGAACAGTATTAGGTCTGCTGAGTCAAACCCCGTATCTACAGCCTTTATTCCATACCAGCCGTAATTATCATCGCGCAACTCGTCGAAGCTTTTGTTTGCGTTCTCAGAGTCTATTACAGCGAAGTCACAATCTGGAAATCGACTACCCTCACGAATACATTTACGCGCCCTTTCTCCGAGATAATCACTCAGCTCGTTTACTGTGCAAACCATAGATTCATTTTCTTTTCTCATTTTCAATACTCCTCCGGCAACAGCATGGTCGTCACATTACCCTCGTCGCCGAAGTCTGTGATTATCCAAATCTCGCCCTTACTTGTGTTATATGCGGCGAGCGTTCGTCCATCGCCTACCCGAACCGCCTCGTCGTTTAAAGCCTTGTCCTCTTCGGGGATATCACCCCAATCGCACTTTGTGTATCGTCCGAAAGCATCGAGCAGCTCCTCGCAAATTTTACCGTCACCGAGTATATTTGCTATACCCTGCGTCATGACCTGCTTTCCTAAATCAAATTTCAATTCCATTCCAAATTCAATTCCTTTCTGTTTGTCGTTATTTTGTTTCAGCATTTGTCTTTGTTCGGGCAAGTATCACAATCGTAACGCACCCAATGTCCATCGCCGTCCTTACCCATACAATCACTCTCGCCTTTGAGTTTTACATATATGTCATATGCTTCGTCTGTCATGTCGTCTATGGGTCTATAATAAAAATCACAGTTTTTGTCTACACAGTTGTCGCTCCAAAACACGCCAACATTACAACCGCAATCCTCGTCAGCCCATTCCCCTTCAAACCTAACATCGTTTATGCAACATATTTCTGCAAGCTTATTGAGTACGGGTATAGGACAGCTCCACGCCGTATCAAACCACAGCGTATTCTTGTTGTCGAGTGAGGAGTATTGCGCGTTCCATTTCGTGCCCCAATTCGCCACACTCCAATCATACCAATTATTTGAGCCGTACAGCTCCATCGCTCTCTTGTCTAAATCACCGCGATAAATGTTGTCGGGCATTGGAATAATTTTGTTGAAGTCGATTTCAGACCCATTTCCTTTTATGTACTGAAGAACCCTGTCTATATTCTCCTGATTTCCATGAAACACAATTCGATTTGTTACCCAATTTGGCATTTTAATTCTCCTTTTTTGAATTAATATTATCGATAATCAAAGTTGGTTACGCGCCTCTTCTTATTACTTCGTAGTTTTTAGGGATTCTGTTTACCGGCACATATGTATATTCATTTAAGTTCATCCAAAACGGACGACTAAACTGATACGCAGCCGGATGCTTTACCAACCGTTTTTCAGTACCGTCCCACAAAGTAAATTTGATTTCACTTCCGACCGGCAGATTGCTGAGTGCGTCTGGACTCTTTTTTCTTTTTATATTCTCATAGCAGCGCTCTCGCCATTTCTCTGCCCACTCATACTCCGTAGGGGTAAGCAAATCAAGTATTCCTTTCGGACAATCATAGTAACCGGGACCAGCGCTCTCATCTATATCCTTGTAAGAAAAGTTATAATAGTCTTTGTTGTTAACGGACGTGAGCATTACCACTCCAAAAACGCTTTCCTTTTCGGGCTCAGCTCCCGTTTTGAAAATGGTTTTCTTTACAGCGGCATAGTAAGTAGAGCCTACCATAGCAGATTTGAGCACTTCATATCTCCCTTTGTTGCCTACCATATCGCAATTCATTATGCTGTCGCACTCTGCTTTTCTATCTATTTTGCCGTTCTTATAGAACGACGCATGATAACTTGTCCATCCCATCTTAAAATTCCTCCTTTTACTCTTCGACTTCGATCATAAAACTGTTGTCCGGATCCATTTTACAGGGCACTCCATTTGCGCTTATCGCCACATATTCAAACAATGGAATTACCATTAAGTATTCGGAGTCGTATACATATACTGTTCCCGAATCATCCACAAAGAAATCATCTATCTCCTCTCCAACTTCAATCCAGTCACCGTCTGACGATTGAAGGTATGCGTCGTCTGGTATAAGTGATACTTCCTTGGACACAGGCTTGACTTTACTCTTAGATTTGGATTTGTTTTTGCTGTCATAGTAGTCATAATTATCGTACCATCCGCCGTAGCACCAATTTCCGCTATCCCAACTTCTATCATATACGAACTCCTTCCATTCAAAGAAATTGTTACACTCATTTGCTATAAGCTTCTTTGCTCTCTCGACCTGTGCGTACATTTGCGGGATAGAAACAAATTCGTGCTGAGTGTGAGCGTTATAATATCCACACGATAAATTAACGGCAGCACACCCGAGTACCGGTGCTATATCCACTATGTCCGAATAAGAACCGTGGTCTCGCTTAAATCCGTATTTTTCTACCGTTTCAGCAAACACCTCGTTATCAAGCTCATAATAAACCGCGTCCCTTTCGTGCGCTCGGTCAAATTCGATTATGAAATTGATTTTCGGTTTTATTCCACTCGCGCAAAACTTTCCCGCACCCACGCCGCCGATTTCCTCATCCTCCGTAAAGAGCACATGACACCGCAGTTCTTTGATAATTTCGAGAATCATAGTGATACCACACCTGTCGTCTCCACCTATACCATACGGCGACATCATTATACTTTTATCTTCCGACATACAAATGATATCAGGAGTCCGTTTGTGTACGGTGTCCATATGAGCGACGAGCAAGACCGGAACCTCGCCCGCCGCGTATACAAATCCGTCGTCCGATATCGGCGAATACCCTTTGTCTCTCAAGTGACAAGTCAACGCAGATTTGAGCTTGTCCTGCGGAAACTTAAATATGTTAAGCAACTTCATTTTCTTTTTCCTCCATATATTCATCATAGCAAGTTTTGCATAAATACGAGTCGATTTCCTCTACATATACCATATCGTCTATAAATTCAAGCTCATCGCACTTATCGCATCTCGTTACTGCTTCGTCATATGCATCTATACACATTGTATACCAGTAACCGCCTATGAGCTCGTCTACTACAAGACTGTCGCCATAGCAATCATACGCGATTTCCCTTTCGTTGTGGTATTCGCAGTAGAATGTGCAGTCATCGCAATATACTTCACCATCAATTTCATATGCGTCGTCATCGTCGTCGATTACACAGCCGCAACGATAGCAATAAGAGCGGTTATTAAAACAATCACAGCACTGTAACTCTTCCGCGCTGTCATCATCTGAGTCCATCATATCACCGCAATCAACACAATAGGAATCGCCGCCAATATGCAAACCATATGTCGTTTTCGATTCCATTTCCTTATTGTATGTGAACACGCACTCGTCAGGGTATTCCTCGTAATCTCGGTAATGAAACGTGTTACCATGGGTGTCTATATAGCTATACCAATCATCATCGACCCTCTTCCATAAATTCGGTTTTTCAATACATTTTGCTATAATATCCTGTACAACCGCTCTATAATCTCCATAGCTTTCGCCCGACGCATCGCCGCCCTTCGGGTAGAGGCGAGACTGCAAAAGCAAACCGTTTTCATAAAAGAATAACTGTCGTGTGATTTTCTTTTCCATATACCACCGATTTCCTTCGTATGTTTCGGGCAGCGTATAGAAACACATACTTGTACCATCGTTGGAATAACTGAGAGTCCCTGCCTTATAACAGCCCCGATATGCGCCTGAGCTGTTAATGAAGTGACAACTACTCCACGAATTTCCATTTGACATCAGAAGAAAATCGCATATGTTCACACTCAAAACCGTAATCCTTTTTATTTTAAGCGGGTTTGTGTCGTCGGCTACCTTTGCGAACAACTTGTTATAGCTTAAATAATTTCTGTCACCCTCCTCGTGTTCGTCTGTGAATTTCGTCGCGTCAATTTTACGGTCATCGCCTATCGGATATTCCTTGAATACTGTATTGATTACACGACTGCGCTTCATTCCAGAACGCATTTCCTTATAGTACCCAAGTCGGTTTATCAACTCCGCTTCGCGTTCGCTTATCTCTCGACTTGCGCTCTGAGAAAGCAATCTTATAACCACGTCAAACATCTTGGATGTCTCAATCTCGTTTTCAATTATTTTTCTTGATGTATACCCGACCAATTCATTAATGTCTCTTTTGAACGCAGATAAGTCTTGCCCCCTAACTTCATCACGGAGAAATATTATTGCCTTTGCTTCTTCGTTCCACATAGGATGATTTCTTAGAATATGAAACAGAGTTTCCTTCTTATAAAACCACTCTTTGACATTGGCTTTTATTCCTCCCGTAGTAAAATCATTATCAATTCCGACCTCATTAAAAATCCGTTCCACCTGTTCTGTATAGTATTCTATCTGCTTTGAATCGCTGTCGTATTTTTCTAAAAATTCCCTATTTTCGTTTTCAAAATACATTTTATTTTCCTCCTTGATTTAAAACTGAATATATTCTCGTTCTGAAGCCTTCTTAGAAGGCTCGGGTATCAAATCTGACGCCTGAACCCAATCCCCATGTCCTTCTTCGCAGTGTCCCTCGCAATCATGCGCACCAATAGGTTCATCGTAAGCTATCCCTATCCCCCAATAATTTGGTTCGTCTACATAACAAACCGTGGCTTTTGCGAACATCTCTGGTCCATACAAGCTTATAACCCTGTCGCCTACTTTATATTCGTGACTCATTTCATTTTCCTCCTGAATTTTAATTTAATTTCTGAATCATCGTTCTCGCCATATTATCTACAGCGATATAACTGGAAGCCGTCGCCAAACGCTTTTCGTCTTCGGTTGTCAGACTCACGCCCAATTCCTTTAAGACTTTGATTTTGTGTTTAACGAACCTTTTCATTCTGTCTTCTTCTGTCAACCGCAGCCCTCCTCCTTCTGTTTATGATTTTCTTCGCAAGCCATCGAGCTACGGCATCCTCCATCCGTTCCTCGAAAGCTATAATTTTACCCTCGTGCCACAGCGCATACAAAAACGCGACGACGAAGGCAATTTCAATTACAGTTGTGATTGCAAATCTCAATTCCATTTTGATTCCCTTTCTGATTTAAAAATTAGCCGCCGAGTTTGGTTTCCCTTTCACGGCGGCTCTATCTTATATCACGACTTCGGTTATTTACCAAAATCTTTTAAAATTTTACGCCACATTTTCTTCAATAGCCGCTTCGAGCAGAGCCGTCAGAGATGCGATTTTGGTTCTCGCAGGGTACTGCACGGTCGCCAACGACTGAATATGGTCGTAGTTTGTTCGCTTGTAAATGTTTATAACGATATCCTGAGCCTTATCGATTTCGTTTCTGTGAGCGACATACAGATTGCGAAGTGAATTTATATCCGCTTCACAATATGCACCCGGAACAAGATGCCAACCCGATTTCTTAATCGTATCAAAAATCCACTTTACGCAGTCCTCGCCATAGGCATTAAGTGCAGTCAGAGTCACGCGCAGACCGGTAAGCATTGGTTTCGTTTCCTTGCTGTCCTGCGGAAAAAGCACCACACCGTAGTCGTCGCATATCTGCTTGAGCTTTATTGCCTTTGCGTCGCCGCCGATAAACAGAGCATAGATCTTCTCTATAGTTTTCAATTTGATTTTGTTTTCGTCCTGCTTTCCGAAAATGAGAGCTTCGTCTGCTTCGCTCAGTCCCTCATAAATCTGACACGGCATTGTCTGCTCGCCAACCATTCGCGCCGCTATAAGCCTGTGCTGCCCGTCAATAACATAGAGCTGTCCGTCTCGATAGCTAACTACAAGCGCGCCCGCCTTTTTCTTATTCCACTGCTTAGCGATTTCCTTTTCGTGTCCGTGCTGCGGGCGCTGATATGTCGCGGGAACACTCAGCAGATCAACTGGTATCTCCGCGAATTTCAGTCCGCCGATTTCCGGCACATTCCGCAAAATCGTTTCGATGTAAAGAGCGCGGGTGTCATAAGTTTCGTTCGTGTTGTTAATAAGTGCAAGTGACATAATTTCATTTTCCTTTCAGAATTTAATTTAGATTTCGTATTAGCTAAAGCTATACTTCGTATTAGCTAAAGCTGTATTCGATTTACATCTCATACTCAACATAAATATCGCCGTTAGGCATATATACGCACGACCACACGCAGCCGCGCTCATACACAGCCCGTTCGGCTACACACATAGCGTCATCGAGATTGTCGAAATGCTTTCCGATTACCAAACCGTTTTGCTTTTCGACTTCGACTCCATAGGTACTATAGCTCATGATTTCCTTTCCTCCTCTAATTTTATTCGCGCCGAATGACCGTCGCCCCAGCGCACCAATACAAGAGCGGATGTGCTATTTCCGTAGATAATAATTCCGCCCGTTATGTATGCCGTATACTTTTCGCCGTCGTTTTCAAAACGGATTTTCGTTTCAAATCCGACTTTCCACACCACTCCCTTTACAAACTTTTCGTATGACATAATAAAATGTTCGCTCCTTTCATTTTCGTTTCGATTTTGTAGTATTTAGATTGTGTTTTTGACATAGAAACACTTCGGGAATATAATTTCATTACCAATTCCCGAAGTGATTTTCTTTAGTTTATTTCGCGCAACTCCTCCAGTACTTCGCCGTCGCCAAACGCCCTTTTAACCTTTTCCCATTCGCGGCAACACGCCTTCCAAATCTTATAAGCTTTCGGATTTCGCGTTAGTCTGCCGAATTCGTTTTCGATTTCGGTTTCATATTCAAATTCCGAACAAAAATCCTCATAGTTTCCGGGATCGTACTTCGTGAGACACGCAAGGACATCATATTCGGTCGGCGTAAGATGATGTTCGCGGTTATATATTGAGTCCCAAAGCAAGATACTCATAGACTCGCCGCTGATTTCGTTTTTAATATAGACATGATAGCGATTCCGTAACTGAGTTTCATCCCATAGCTGATTTGCTTTTACATCTCGGAATGTGATTTTCATTTTGATGTGATTTCTTTTCAGAAAATCAATTGCCTCCTGTTGGTATGTATTGACCGGCATTTAATATCCCTCCTCTGTTAAAAGCTGATTTCCATTTTTAATCTGAATTTCAAATATGATTTTCAATTCCTTTCTGTTTTAGTTTCCAAATGCAAATCTTGCGCCGAACATAAATCCTGTTTTGTTGCGCGGGATATCCACGACATCAAAACACTTATCGGGCACGAATCGCATTTTAATTCGTTCCGATTCCGTATAAAGCTCACCTCCGATTAAAATGTCGCCGTCGTGTATGCGTGGGTTCTTGTAGGTCTGATCGTATTCCGGTTTAACTTTGTAATAGCGCATGATTTTCGATTCCTTTCTGTTTTAGATTTAATTCCACGCTTTTAGAGTTTTTAGATGGTCAATTTCATCGCAGACCTCCGCGAAGGCGGCGGCGTCGGTGTACATAACATTCCTGCCGTCGCTTTTGAGCGCATTAATTTTCATCTGTACGCCGAGATTCCACACGCTCAAGGCAATCAGTACGGCATAACAAGCGGTCATGATGGTTGCGATTATTGCATATATTTTTGTTTTAGTTTTCATTTTAAGTTTCCCTTCTGATTTAGATTTTGGATATAAAATCCCCGCGGAATTGTAGATTTTCCGTTTGGTGTATAATTATAGTGCAATACAAGCCTGTATGAACTCATTTCTTAACTTTACTAAAGCCTGCCAATCTGAAATAGAATTAGCTTTTGTGTTGTATTCTTTAAGCATTTCATACGGCGGTTCGATATTGCCAAACGGCGCATATCCGGTAACTATAACGGCTAAACCGAAATCGTAAACATCCGCCGCCCATCCTTCGCGTCTAACCGTATACGCGCACGGATCATCCATTCTCAGCAAATTTTGCAACGCGCAGAACGGTACTTTGATAATATACGCGCATCCGTTTTTGATCTCTTTTTGTGTAGCTTTGATTTTTAACATAGTAAAATCCTCCTTTATTTTTGGACATAAAAATCCCGCGGAATTGTAAATTTTTCCGCTTTTCTACTCTGCATTTACCCGGGCTTGTAACCGGTTGCGGCTGCATTAAAAAAGCGCGGGAATAAATCCCGCGTTATGGCATAAAAAAAAGCCCGGGAATAATCCCGGGCGACAGATAATATATTATTTTTTCTTTTCGGATAAAATTTTTGCCTTGCTTGTAATAGTGTAGGCGTTGCCTTCCGTGCGGTGGTGGATCGCCTCCAAAATGATATCCATGAGCGCCGCCTCCGCCCGGATATTAAATTCAAGTGTATTGATCTTGCAAGCCGTGACCGCCTTCAGAATAGCGCGGACATCCGCCTTCAACATTTTGGGCGCGGCGTCGCCGATAATAGCCTTCGCGCACTGATTCAATTGCACCTCCAATGCACCTATGCTACATTTTTCAAATTTTTCGAGCGTGAGCTTGTAACCGGCATTTTTCACGCGATCGGGATTGACATATATAGCCGCCGGGGATTTTTCGTCAACGCTCAAATCACCCGCGATATTTTTCGCACAATTTTTCAAAAATAGGGCACAGATGTCCGGCGCGCGGTAGTTATCAAAAACTGATTTTTTAGCTTTTTTCGCCGCGCGTTCGGCATCCATGATCCGTAGACGCGCCGGGCGGGTCGTTACCGCGATGCCATCCGCGCCGATATACTTTCGGTTATAATACGGGTTTGCTATAAATTCCGACATGGTAACATCTCCGTTGACAAGCGCGTCGATCTTTGCTTTTTTAGCAAGTCTGTTTTTTTCTTTGATAAGTAATTCAAGATCTTCCCGCGCCTTCTCCGCCGCCGTTGTCGTTGTCATGTTGCCTTCCTCCATTTTTGCCGTTACTGTTGCCACTGTTGCCTGTTTTTTCGTGATTTTTGACATAATAATACCATCCTTCTGATAAAAAATTTTTCGGGACTATGCCCCCGGCTATAATCAATTAAAAAATCGGTTATACCCGGCGACATAACGCCGTGCGTAAATCAGTCCGTTTTTGTCCATTTTATACGGATATATGCCCCTATACGCGCCCGCATAGTCGATTATATCCGTCGTTACCCCGCGTTTGCCGCGCGCGTTATTATCCCGATAAAATACCCCGGCATAATAGGATGACGACCCGCCGTAACTGATTTTTGTATAATAGCACTATAGCCGCCCCGGGCGATATACGCCGCATCCGATCAACGGCGGGGAAATGACTGTGCGCTTTTTCAAGGTACGCCCATATTATAGCACGCAAAAACGCGCTGTTATACTCAAAAAAGAAAAATAATAAACTTTGTAACATATGCACAATAAACCTATACAACGGAGCCGATGGACTTGTACAATATAGACAACTATGACCCCGCTATTATTGCAAAAAGATAAAAAAGCGGCGCGCTGCGTGCGGCATAGTACCCGCCGTGCGGCATAGCCGCGGCGACGGCATGACCGTGCG
>OLQC01000425.1_pt1 | contig 44524 bp, 47 predicted proteins | sample 1672471 | NCBI WGS metagenome assembly OLQC01 (sample SAMEA3136689, study PRJEB25190) | human gut metagenome | biome: human gut; feature: human-associated habitat; material: faeces | place: Austria | collected 2013 | reverse complement strand
TAGATGATGCGGAAACATATTTTTACGACCATAACGATTGATTTATGCAGAGGAGGAATTTTTTATGAACATATTTACTCAAAAAGCAAAGTTATTAAAGGAAATAAAAAGTCAAAAAGAGAAAATACAAGAATTGAAAAGTGAAAATAAAAGTCTTAAAGATGATGTATCGGACTTGAAAGACAGTAATACGGAAATGAATAAAGAAATAAAACGTTACAAAAGAAAATATATAAATACACATATAGAATGTGATCGTTGTTATACAACATTGCAGGAAGATTTTATTTATTGTCCGCAATGCGGTAAAAAGGTAGAAAATACTTTTAAAGTAACTGCAAAGGCGAAAGAGTCTGTTTTCAAAACAGAAGAATTTGGTGGGGAGTTGATTATAACTCAATATATAGGTTTTGATGATCCGGTGGTGGTAATACCGTCAACGATAAATGGTATGAGAGTAAACGAAATTGGAAGTAAAGCATTTTACGGATGTAAGAGCTTGACGGAAGTTGTATTTGAAGAAGGGTGTCAAATTATAGATGGGGAGGCATTTGAGTATTGTGAAAAATTGAAAAAAATTAATTTCCCTAAAAGTTTGCTTGTAATCGGAGAAAGAGCATTTTCAAGTACAGGTTTAGTGGATGTAGTAATTCCGGATAATGTAACCGAAATAGGCTATTATGCTTTTGGAGACTGCAGTAATTTAAAACGAGTAATACTGTCTAACGGTCTTACTGAAATAAGCAGAAGTATATTTCGTAGAAGCGGAATAACAGAAATAGATATACCTAAGAATGTTACAATAATTTGTGAATCGGCATTTGAGGATTCTAAATTGACTAAAGTCAATTTTTCAAAAAGTGTATTGAAAATTGAAAAGAATACTTTTTTAAATACCCAAATTAATGAAGTTATTATACCGCCTAATGTTAAAGAAATAGGAGAGAATAATTTTAGATGGACAATTAAAACTATATATTGTGTTGCCGGTTCAGAGGCACAGCGTTATGCGAGAGAAAATCATTTTATATGCAAAGAGATAGTTTGAGGGGTAAAAGAAATGGATAAAAAACAACAGGAATATTTTGATTTTATGATGAGTAAACCGTCCGGCGGAAGTCAATTTTCTTCGGGCGGAAACGGCGGAGAAGGGTGCTTGACAACAATTATCAGTGTAGTTATTATACTTTTTATAGCCGCAATTATCGGTTGTTTTATGGATTAGATATGTTAATTTGAATGAGCGGACTTTTATGTCCGCTTTTTTTGCGGTGTACACTATATTGGACTTTGCTTGTGATAGAATTTAAGTATGAAAAAGAAGAAAAATCAACATAATGGGGGATGAATTATGAGTACGACAAAGAAAGTGTTAATTGCATTGGTTAGTATGGTCATGATAATACTTATATCATATTCTTCTTATTGGGGTATGCAATATAATAAAGCAATAAGGCTTATAGAAGAAAAATCGTATGCTGAGGCGGAAGATATTTTGTTGAATTCTCATGTAAGCAATTTATATGATAAGAATGGATTTGTGAGTTGTTACGCTCGTATGTGTCAGTATGACAGTGTAGAGGATGCCTCAATAATAAATTCGTATTTGTCACAGATACCGAAGAATTATAACGGTATTTTTGGAAAAGAAATATCGAAAATGAGAGAAGAAAACAATACCAATTATGAAATATATTTAAAAGAAGAAGAAAAACGCAGAGAAGAACGTGAAAAGAAACTGCAAGAAGAATACGGCTCAAAAGTACCGTATGAGGGTATGTCAGAGGAGTATATCAATTATACAATGGTAGGTAGATATAACGAGAGAGAAGAAGAAAGTTTTTCTCATGGGGAGTATCATATAACAACATATATCTGGTATGCAAAATGGTATGATCCAAATTCAAAATCAATAGGTTTGAAAGTTAAGTGTCAGGATGGAAAAGTTACAGATGTCATAAAAATGAACTATTATTGGACGGAAGACGGTATGCCGAATACAAGCGGAGTACCAATAGACCAATTTGCAAAATATAAGCGTAAATATTCAAGCAAATCAACCGAAAAAAAGAAAAAATCCGATCCGTATGATGTATATGACTATGATGATCCAGAAGATTTTTATTATGATAATTATGATGATTTTGAATGTTATGAAGATGCAGAAGATTATTTTGATGACCATAATTATTAAAGGAGAGAAACATATTTGCAAAAATATATATCAATAACTGAAAGTGATTCAGATTTGTCTTAAAAAATTTTATGGTTGCAAATTGACACCTTGTGTCAACCTGTATAAAATAATAATTAAAGCAAGTGCACGTGTTTTAATTATTATTGGAGGTCAGTTTTATGAACGGATTAAAATATATAAGAACAAAATGCAATTATAGTCAAAGGGCATTGGCTGAAGCGATGGGCGTAAGCAGGCAGGCAATAAATATGTGGGAAAATTCTAAAAAGCTTCCGTCAAAAGAGAGAAAAGAAGATTTATGCAATATATTCGGTATTGATAACTCGGATTATTTCGGTGAACTTACTGTTGAACAACACCAAAAACTTGAAGAGCTGCCTATATACAGAATTTATTCTGGCGGGCAGAGTGAACGATTTACATTTAAGCCGATAAAACCGGACAATGTGCGTTACAGAGCAAAACGACTGTTACCAAATAATGATGAGGAATTATCTTTAGATGAAAAATGTGCATTGAAAAGATTGGAACTGAAAACATTGCTTGATGATATTAGTAACTATGCAGTTGAAAAAGATGTAAAAAACTCTTTCGATAACTTAAGCGCATTAAATCGTACGTTGCATATATTCGGACAAACGTTAGATATAGCAAAAGAAGCTCGCGGCAAACATCCGGAGTATGTGATGGTTTACTTCTACACAATTTTAGCAGTCTTAGACGCTATGAGTATTTCTTTTGGGAATGTAGATGAAAGTGATGTTATGAATCAAGATTTCATTGAAGAACTAAAGAAATGGTATGATTACAGAGAATTTGCTGTTGAATTGTCTAAAATGATAACCAATCATCTTGATTGTGCTTGCAATAATATTCCTACCGAAAGAGAAAATCCACATAGCAATTACAGAAGACGAAAGACTGATAAGAAGTGTTGAAATTCTATAATATAAATAGAAGCTTAAAGGTTATGAATGGAGAAAATGCGATTGATTCAACTTGCGGTGTATCCGATGATGAATTGACAAAACGTTTTGTCGAGGCTATTAGGATAGATAATGAAATAAAGAAAATAAAAGGTGTTTCGATTCAAAAATACGATCATGAAAAGAAACAACCGTATTTGGAGTATCCGAACGATCGGAGGAAATATGCTTAAATATAGTATAAAACCTCACTTTTTCCAAATCCACACCACATGGTCTATTTGGGGTAGGGGCAACGGATGACAATCCTTGTGACTTATTTGAGAGAATAGATTTCCCGGTTGACGAATTCTTCCCGCCTGAGAGGGGCGAATTCTTGGAATGTGATCAAGATGACATATCCGAGCCGGAAGATGATAATGATTGTGGATGTCGAAGATAAATCAGTACAAAAACCTCCTGTGATTATGCAGGAGGTTTTTGTTGTATTAAGAAATTTAAAGAACAAATCGTTATCAAAGAAAATTTGTTTAAAAATTAAAAGTATGATATAATCAGTATTAAATAATGACAGGCGCAATGAACAATACGGAATTTTGAGGAGGAACAATGGACAAGGAATTGAAAGAAAATGCAGAAATATTACTGTATAGCCTTGATGACAGTAATATTTATGTTGACGTTTATTTTGAAGATGAAAATTTTTGGCTTACTCAGAAATCTATGTCGGAGTTGTTTGAATGCTCGACTGATAACATCTCTCTTCATTTGAAGAATATATATGAAGATGAAGAATTAACGGAAGATTCAACTACCGAGTATTTCTCGGTAGTTCGAAAAGAAGGTACAAGAAGTGTCAAAAGAAGTATAAAATTTTATAATCTTGATGCAATTATTGCAGTTGGGTACAGAGTGAATTCAAAAAAAGCAACCAGATTCAGACAATGGGCGACAAAAACTCTTAAGGAATATATTACAAAAGGTTTTGTGCTTAATGATGACATGCTGAAAAACGGTAAACCATTTGGCAAGGATTACTTTGATGAGTTACTGGAAAAAATTCGAGAAATTCGTGCCAGTGAAAGACGTGCATATCAGAAAATAACTGATATATTTGAACAGTGCAGTTATGATTATGATAAAAACAGTGATGTCACAAAAGGGTTTTATAGCTTCGTACAAAATAAACTACATTATGCTGTGACAGGACATACTGCAGCAGAAATAATCATGGACAGGTCTGATAGCTCTAAACCGACTATGGGGCTTACAACATGGAAGGATGCTCCGGATGGGAAAATCTTGAAACGTGATGTTTTAGTTGCAAAAAATTATTTGAATGAAAAAGAAATATCAAAATTAAATAGACTTGTTACTATGTTCATTGACTATGCAGAACTTATGGCAGAGGATGAAATACTTATGAGTATGAATGATTGGATTAAACAGACTAATATATTCTTGAAGAATAATCGCCGAAATGTTCTTGAAGGAAAAGGTCATGTTTCGCATAAAGACGCTGTTGATAAAGCGGTTAGCGAATATAAAATATTCCGAAAAAGACAGGATAAAGAATATATTTCTGAATTTGATAAGCAGGTAGAAAAATATATCAAGGGTTAATAATAACTATTAGTGCAATTATATAGGAGGTTATGTCATTGTACCAAGAATATATTGAAGCGAAAAAGAATTTACATTTAAAAGATTTATCAATTGATGATATGCTCAAAGTGTATAAAAAAGAAATAGATAATATTGACCAAGAGAATGAATTGAGAAAATATTATATATGGGATTATCAATTGCTATATTGTAACGAGCGAACAATGGTTATTGATTCTAATACTAATAAAAGATTAACTCATCGTATAAAATGTCAAAATTATAAATATCCGGATATCGAAAACTTTGAGGATGAGAGAAAAAATTTTTATACTGCTTGCTTACAAAACGAGGAAAATATAAATTTTATATTTAGATATTTAGATTATTTGGTGGATTATGGAGATAATAAATATAACTTTGCTAAGCAGTTGGCAGAAGTGATATTAAAAAATAATTGGATTAAAGACGTTGATAATACTGATGAATGTTTTGACTATATATCGAGATTGTCCAGAGTGATAGATATTTTAATGAAATTCAAGATGAATGAAAAATATGCAGAACTTGAAGAGAATATAATGTGTACATTTAGTTTGTTTGACGAAATGCATCAGTATAGATGGATTTTAGAAATATCTAAAATTTTGAGAGGTTTAAACCGCCCAAAAACAAAAAATATCATTTCTGATGAAATAAAAAAATCTGTTCGACAAATGTTGGAAAAAGGCAAAGAACAATATAAATCAGAAAAAAATATATATTTATATATAGATTTTTGCAATGAGTTATGTGAGTGGTTAAGAAATGAGAAAGATGATAATTCTGCGCTAAATGAACTTTTATTAGAAATAGGTCAAGCATATGAAGATGAAACAGAATATCAAGGAGGGGAAAAAGATAAATTATACAAAGTAGTTTTTTTAGAAAAGGCGGCTAAGCATTATGCCAATATAGGAAAAAGAGAAAAATTAGATGAAATGAAAAGCAAAATTAAAGAAGCCTATAGATTGAGTCATAAAGAATTTACAAAGCAAAAATTTGAATTAAATATACCGAATGATTTAATAGAACGGGAAATAAAACGATTTGTTAAAAAAAATATTACGGACTCTTTTGAATATTTTAGCAGAGTTGAATATTTTACACCTAAAATAAGGGATATAAAAGACAAAGCTAAATCACATCAGAAAAACTCTCTTTTAAATTTAGTAAGTATATCTAAAATCTCAGGAGATAGAAAAGTTTTTGATGCCAAAGATGATAGCTTGAGGGAAAAATATTTTGTGTATCAAGAATATGGTATAAATCTGCAAATGACTTTTTCTGTTCTTTATAATAAAATATGGAGTAAATTATTAGAACAAGGATTAACAGTTGATATGGTGATTCACAGAATAACAGATTGGAAATATATGAGTGATGACAATTCTTTTATGATAAAAAAAGGAATAGAACGATATTTTGAGAAAGATTATGTATCAGCCATTCATATTCTTGTACCAAGATTTGAAAGTAGCTTTAGAGATTTCTTTAGTATTGCAGGATTACCTACGACCTCATTGAAATCAGCTTCGGTGCAGCATGAGCAAAACTTTAGTGATTTTATAAATAATGATTTTGTAAAGAATTTTATTAGAGAAGATTTTCTTTTTCTTATTAAATATATTATGCTTGATGATTTAGGATATAATTTGAGAAATAAAGTTGCACATGGATTGGCAGAAATGAGTTTGTTTAAAAAATCAATAGCGGATATGGTAATATATTTGTTTTTCTGTTTGACTAATTATGCATGGCCGGATAAGGACGGAAACGAGATATAGCAAGATAGAGTTAAATCATATTAGTTTTTTTCTATGCTGTTTTATATGTTGAAATAATAGCATAAAACCTCACTTTTTCACCACCCACGCAACATGGTCTATTTGGGGTAGGGGCAACGGATGACAATCCTTGTGACTTATTTGAGAGAATAGATTTCCCGGTTGACGAATTCTTCCCGCCTGAGAGGGGCGAATTCTTGGAATGTGATCAAGATGACATATCCGAGCCGGAAGATGACAGTGACTGTGGATGCCGAAGATAAATCAGTACAAAAACCTCCTGTGATTATGCAGGAGGTTTTGCTGTATTATGAAAAACAGACAGTTCCGAGGTTCAGTGTAGCTTTAGCAATGAAAAATAAAACTCCTTTTGATATGACATTAAAAGTTTTTGTTTCAGAAAAAATTTAATTTTTTTTGAAAATCCATTGCATCGTACATCGGTGTACGGTGTATAATAATTATAGAACATAGTCTGCCAAGACGGAATAAAAAATTTAAGAAAAGAGGGATTAAAATGAAAAAAGTTTTTAGCACATTGCTTGCGGCGATTATGGTATTTACCATGCTTGCAGTGCCTGTCTTCGCAACGGATATTGAGGACGGCAGTGAGGCTTATGTAACAGTAGGAAGTATGAACGTCACAAAAAATCCGACACCGTCCGGAAGTATCAGTGTTGTGTACCAAAATGAGAAACTGACGGTTTTGGAGGCGTACATAAACGGCAAGGACCAAATAGCGGACAATTACCACAAAGTTCAGCTTAAAGACGGTACAATCGGTTATGTGTATGCTTATGCAAACAGAAAAGATACACTTGAGGCGGCAGAGGACTTTGAAGAAAAGTTGAATGAGTCTTTAAAGTCGGATGATGAAAAATATCAACACGCAATAAATATGGTTTTCCTTGCTGATTACATCTACGGCGGTTCAAAAACAACTGAAGGTGAAGAAATGAATTTCTACGCAAAAGTTCCGACTGAATGGGCAAGACATAAAAGACCGGCATCGTTACCGTTAGTAGGTAAAGCAGTTATACATATCGGTGATGAGGGTAAATTCGGCTCGGTAAAGGCATCGTTCTATCCGGGCAATCCGCCGATTAATTATCACTCTAAGAGATTGGACGAACTTAAAGAAATCGGCTATGATCCTCCGTTTGCGGAAAAGTCAAGAACAGAGGCAAATGCCAACACAGCATTTTATGCAGGTGCAACAAGTGAATTTGACGTTGTCGGATATAACGAAGATTGGGTTGCAATATGGAGCGAAGGCGGTGTTGACGAATCACGCGGTACAATCAGACAATGCGGCGAAAAAGACGGTACTGCTTTCACAAGCTGGAAACCTGCCGTATATTTTGTACCGAGAAAAAATTGTTATATCTTAGATATTAACAATCAAGTGACAACTCCTCCGGAAATTGAAGCTATCGGAAAAGCAACCGCTCCGCTTATGGTAAAGACAACTCCCGACTCAACGGATTATGTAAAATCGGGTGTTTACAAAATAAATCAGTCTGTTCAAATAGTGGACGCAACGCCGCAAAACGGTCATTACAAGATTTATTACAAGCACGGTTTGTATTATGTTGAATCACAGTATGTTAATGTGCAGTACACAAATACTCAAAAGCCGGCTATTTCGTATAAGGCGGAAGTAAGTGCTGACTGCGATGTTTCGGACGGCTCTTCAGTTGTGGGCAAGGTGAAAACAGGTACAACAGTTGATGTTATTGAAAAAGATTATGACGGCACAAATTCAAAAATCTATTTCAATTCAAAAGAATGTTATATTCCTACAAGCAATTTGACTGATTTTGTCAGCACACCGTCAGCATCGGGTATAGCGGCACTTGGTGCGCCGATTGGTGTTCTTGCGGTTGATTCGCCATGGAGTGCATATGGTGCAGAGGCATATACAAAAGAGGCTTATGAGCTTCTTAAGGCGCATGAGTACGGCGAGTCATATGAGGGAGCTAAAATATATGCGGACATTTTAAATCGAAATGAAATAAGCTTTTTAAATGATCAAGATTGGGCTAATGTATATAATATTGAAGATTATTCGTATACTCCAGACCCTGATTATCCTGACGAAATAGAAACGGGAAAAGCATATACCATTCTTTATGACGGAAATATTCGTTATATCCTACAGAATGATGAACATTATCAAACGTTTACATATTATCCGGGAACTGAGTTCAGTAAAACATCTGTTGCCAAAACACAGCCTGTTTATATAGACGGTAACAAATATAACGCCGTTGCATACAACATTGACGACAGTAACTATTTCAAACTCAGAGATATTGCGGAAATGCTTAACGGAACAATTAAAACATTTGATATTAAGTATGACGCGTCAACAAATTCGATTGATATGTTAAGCTATTTTGATTACACATCGGTCGGAGGTGAGTTGACGGCAGGTGACGGTGAAACGAGAACAGCCGTTTCTTCATCGGCATTTCTAACTCTTGACGGAGTTCCCGTTCAGGCAACTTGCTATAATATCGACGGTAACAACTACTTTAAACTTCGTGATATAACAGATGTGTTGGATTGTCGAGTTGACTGGGAAGAAAAGAACCAAACAATTTGGATAATACCGGGTATGACTGCGTATGACGATCCGAATGAGGCTGTGGGCTGATAAAATTACAGATAAATTTTTTATTGCCTTGATATTTGACAATCAGAGCATGACAACTTTTGATATATAGAAAGTGAAGAAGAATATTTTGTTTAGAAATAGAGCCAGATTTTATAGCATAGTAGTTTTATAACTGCTATGCTATTTTTTCTTGCTGTGATTTAGTAAATTTAAGTGTTAATAATCATCAAATTATACAAAAATAAACTATATATTTACAATATTATCTTGATTTAATAATCAACAAATGATATAATTGTATAATAAAGGTATGTAGTTAGATGTGCATAACCTTTATTGGAAAGAACATGATAGAAATTTTAATTAGGAGTGGTTATGATGGCTAAATTAAAATTAAAAAGCAGTTAAAAGCAGTTATTTGAATGAAATGGAAATATCGAATATTTTAGAAGAATTATATGAAAAATATAATGAAGAATCCCAATATGCCACATTGATTGATAAAACAAAAGTATATATTAGTGGGATGGAGTTTGAGGATGATGAGAAGATAAATATTATCAATGCTTTAGAATTACAAATATGTGACAGTTATAGAATGGATGCAGCGAATCTTATTGGATTTCCGCTTTTTTGTGCTTTAATATCAGGTTTTTCAGCGGGGATAGTAGATAAATTAATCGATTAAAAAACAAATATTGTTGTGCGATTAATGGCCTATATACTGTTTGTGTTTTTTTTAGTGTTTGGATTATATGTATTATTTAGTATATTAAAAAATCAGATTGTTATAAAGAACGAATATTATAAAAAGAAAAAATACTTAGAAACAAGTATAAAAATATTAAAATTATCAATAAAAAAAGGAGCTAACTATATAAAAATCAAGTGTTTTTTGAAAAAACATAAAATTTAGCTAACTGAAAATGAACATTGAAAATATATAAATAATTGTGGATTTTGTGGCACGCTAAATAACCCCTCTGTGGGAGGTGTTTTGAAAAAGGGGATTTTAATGTTTAGTTATACCAAAAGTTTGGGGTTAAATGGTTGTCTTGTGCTTAAGAGATGATAAATAACTCTTAAGAGTTTTCTGATACAATGGCCTTGAGCGCATCTGTGACCTTTGCCTTCATTTAACTTTTTGGTGTAATAGGCATAGAAAACTTCGTTATTACTGATAACAGGTAAAATAATCTGATACAAAGTTTTTCTAAGATATTTAGAGCCTTTCTTTGTGATGGCTGTATGATGTGCCGTAAATTGACTGGATTCGTAGTGATATGGAGCAACACCTGCAAATTTGATGATTTGAGATGCCTTTGTATAATTGCAAATATCTCCTAGTTCTGATATAATAGAAGTACCGGAAAAATGTGATATTCCCGGTATGGTGAGGATAGGAGAGTTGTTTTTGAGGGAAAACTCTTCTATCCTTTTGTCTATCTCAGAAAGTTGTTTTTCCAATAATTCAATTTGGCTTACAAGGTGTCTGATTTGAATTTCTTCAGCGACAGAAGGTATGCCAATAGAAGACTTGGCAGTAAGTTTTAGTTGCTCGGCAGAAAGAGAAATTCGTTTTCCTTGTCCTTTGAATTCAAAACATTTACGAATACTTCGTATATCAGCATTTGCAATCGCTTTGGCAGAAGAGAATGCTTTTAAAATATTCATATATACAATCCCATATTTAGAATGAAACAGAGAGTTGAATTCGGGAAATACAATATCAATACATTTTTGAAGACGATTTTTGTATGTGTTTAACTCTTCTTTCAGATTATGATGATGACGGGTTAACTGTTTCTGCTCGTAGAGGTCAAAGCGATTTAACGTTGTAACACGATAAGGTTTATTGCGGTGATTAGAGGAAATCACATCGCAGATGGTGAGAGAATCAAGAGGGTCGTTTTTAGTAATACCGCCTTGTAATTTTCTTGTAAGATCAGTGGTTGTAGGATTAATCAGGGCAACGGTATATCGTCTGTCGAGAAGATACTTAAGTAAGGCAAAGTGATAATGACCTGTATCTTCCATGCCGATAAGAAGTTTCGATTTAGTATAGCTGCTCAATTTTGGGATGAGGAACAAGAAACCTTTCAGATTATTAGAAAAATCAGAAGGAGATAAAAGTATTTCTCCAGAGTTTTTATCAATTATGGAAAAAGTGTGTTTGTTTTTACCAATGTCAATTCCGACTAAAATCATGATAATACATTCCTTTCAAAAAAATATGTAATGTGTTTATCCACAACACTTGTTCCGTAAAACCTGGTACAAGATACGAATTCAAAGACTCATCTAACTAATCATTACTAAGAAACAAGGCGTGGTAAGAACCTCCTTCAAGTAGTCAAAGCCACAGGAATAACATATAAATCCACATCACATGTTTATATAATACCAATGTATCACACCGTAATCAACCACGGATTAAAAGGTTGATAGAAAGGAGAAAGGTATAATGTAAATGACTGTTAGATGAGTCTTTTTTACATTATACCAGGAATAGAAAAATGAAAAAAATTTTATCATTAATCGCAATTACATCACTTTTAGCGATAGCACCTGTGGTTTCAGCAGATAATACGATTTCTGTAAACATTGATGGTACACCGGTTGAATTTGATGTACCACCAATGATAATTAATGACAGAACAATGGTTCCAATGAGGGCTACTTTAGAAATGTTAGGAGCTGACGTAAGTTGGGATGATACAAACCGTGTAGCTACAGGTATAGCACCTGGAATAAGTGTTCAAATTCCGATAGACAGTGACGTTATATATCGAAGTACAATAGAAATCCCTACGGATTCACCGGCTACAATTATTGATGGACGAACACTTATACCATTAAGAGTGGTTTCTGAATGCTTTGGTATGAATGTTTCATATGATGAATCCACACATACAGTTAATATAACAAATAAAAATTCAATTGGCAGTTATAATTGGAATAGTTCATATACATATTATGGCGAATTATCCAATGGAGAGCCGGATGGTTATGGTGAGCTTTATAATGATGTGACTGGTCACATTGAGCAAATAGGTTTTTATAAAAATGGAGAAATAATCCAAGGCACTAATTATTATTCTAATGGTTCTATGTTTCAAGGTGCTTATAAAAATGGAGCAATAAATAATGGAACATATTATTATGCAAGCGGTGATTCCTTTGAGGGTTCATTTGATAATGAAATGAAAAATGGATATGGTACTTATCATTGGTCGGATGGTGTTTCTGTTTATGGCTATTTTGAAAATGATAAAATTAATGGTTTATGTACGTACTACAATCCTGATGGTACTGTAAAATATACTACAACTATGTATAATGGTATGACAGCACAAGAAGCATATGAAACCGAAAAAATAAACATAGATAATGAATATATAAATAAATTAACAGAAATATATGGACTGCAGTCAGAATTATACGAATTACAAACAACAGATCCATATTCGACTGATGAAGCTAAAGAAATATTAAGAAAGTATAATTTGTCTAATTATACAAATACTATTGCTTCAAATGGAGGTAGTATAGATAGTTATAGTGCAGCAAATGCAATGAGGCAACAAGCAGCGTTGTATTCGCAAGCACAGCAAGCTATACTTAATGCATATAATGCAAAAATTGAAAATATGCAAAAAATAATAGATGCTTTACAAAAGAATGTTGATAATTGGTATAATGATTCTATAAAAGCATTAAAAATAAAATATAATATATCCTGATAACTATAATCTATTTTGGATTGTTAAAATAATAAATATTTTAAGCTGAAATAAATGTGTTTTACTAAATAATACCACATAAAACCTCGTTTTTTTCACCATCTACACAATATGGTCTATTTTGGAATATTGGTAACGGACGTCAATCCTTGCGACTTATTTGAGAGAACAGATTCTCAAGTTGACGAGCTCTTCACACCTGATAGAGGTGGATTCTTGTATTTAGGTCAAGATGAGATATCCGAGCCGAAAGATGGCAGTGACTGTTAGTGTCAAAGAGGATAAATATGATTAATATAACACTCTTACCGGTTTTGATTTAAAAAGAGGGGCACATCAAAGTTAGACATTCTCAAAACAATTTGATATAGTTTAAAATATCACCTGCGGTATTTGTGAGGGAGCTAAGGACGTTGCCTTGAACTCTAACACTTGCCGTAGGTGTTGCTTTATGCGGAATTTTTAGAGGTTTGGCTGACTTGACAGATAGAATTTGCGGAAAGTATTGTTTATTTTTATGGCTTGTATATGTGAAAATTTAATGATATAATATTAAAAAAATATTAAGGGGTAGAAAAATGAAAATATTTGATAATATAATGTCTTGGAAAAAGCCCGAAATGCTTGACTTGGCAAAAGAGCTTAATATAAAAGGTCGTTCAAAAATGAACAAGGGCGAAGTGGCAGAAAGCATATCGAAAATATTATTATCAGACGAGTATTTTAAGACGGTTCTTGCGGCGCTTGACAAAGAACAAACAGAATGTCTTGTAAATTGGTGCGAGAGCAATGAAATTAAACAGTCAGACGTTTTCAAAATCAGACTTTTATTGGAATTAGGTTATATATCATTTGAAAATGAACAGTACAGCTTGTGTGACGAAGTAAAATACTTAGTTGCTAAATGTTATACAAACGAATCAAAAGGCGGTTTGGAAGTCAGAGATAAAATAATAAATTACTGCAATGTTTTTGCGGAACTTTACGAAATTGTTCCGTTGGACAAGGTTTTTGAAATATACGACAAGCAAAACCATGATATTTCAAAAGAAGATTTTATGGAATTGATTAATACTGTCAACGGTAAAATGGATTTGTGGGAAATATACAACAATTCGATTGTAAACACTTATGTTTTGGAAGAAGGTTTTTATGATGATTTGTTGAAAACGCAAGGTAACAAGCCGTTCTATATTCCGTCAAGAAAAAAGATTATGAAAATGGCTAACCCGGGATATATTGAAGAAACCAACGAATATCTTGCGCTTAGACATTACTTGATTAAGAGAATGGGTATGGATGAAGTAAAGGGCGAAAACTTATGCTTTGAAATTGAAATGGAATGTAAAATGAGCAATGAAAACGCTCCTGATATTCTTAGCTTGTTTGACAAGTATAATGTTGAATTAAATGATAATAATGCAAAAAAAGTAATCGGTTTGGTACAAGCTGTTAATTTAAACACAAGAAAAGCGGTAAACAGAGGTTATACCGATTTGCAAATCGAAGAAATGAATAACAGATATATGGTTCAGAACGATTTTTTCCCGTTCTTTATGTAAAAAACAAAAGCTCCCGAACTTATATGTTCGGGAGTTTTTTTATTCTTCTATCGGCAGAGCCACTTGTGTTATGAAAAGTTTTTTATCATTATGTTGCGGGGGACCTTCAAGATATGTATGACGACACATTCCCAAAGGTGTGAGATTATGTTCTTTGGCATACGACAAAAGTTTTTCGCGAACTTTCGGGAGTTCCTCATATGCACCGTGATGATAAATGCAAATTGCACGCATTGGGGTCAGTACGACGATATGTTCGCCGCTGCTTTCAGGCGGTACGGCAACACAGTAAGAAATTTCGTTGGGTGCGGACAATGAGTATTCTAAAAAATACATTCGCCTTGTCATATCGGTACCGTATTCACGCATGGCAAGTATTGCGGTATCGCGCAGAATATTTGTTTTATCGAGAATACTTTCCGTAGTAAAAGTGCGTCGATAAATCGTTTGCTTGTCAATGTGGATTTCCTTGATTTGTGTGGGATTGGTGTTTGCTCTTTCATACAACTTTTCAATATTCAAATTTATTTCGTCACGCATAGCTTCAAGGCGGCGGATAAGCGGTAATAAATCGGTTTCGCCGTCTAAATAGGCATGAATTTCATCAAGCGACAGACCGAGCTTTTGCAAAATACGTACTGTACGAATTTTAGTGAACGTATCTACGGTATAATAACGATTTCCGTTTTTACCGTCCTTAACGTCCGGAGTAATCAATCCTTTTGCTTCGTAATTCAATATGATTTTTCTTGTAATTCCGATTGATTTTGCCATTTCACCGATCGTAAACATATTTTTTTCAACATTCATATCATCACCCCAAAACATATATTAATACAAAAAACGGAAAAATGCAAGACATAGAAAAAATGTTGTTTAAAATTCGTGTATAGTGGTATATATTATATATGAATAAATTTACGGAGGTAATATAAATGGCAAACAAATATTCGGGAACAAAAACAGAGGAAAATTTAAGAACTGCCTTTTCGGGTGAGTCGCAAGCGCGTAACAAATACACATATTTTGCGTCGAAGGCAAAGAAAGACGGCTTTGAACAAATAGCGGATTTGTTTTTGAAAACAGCCGACAATGAAAAAGAACACGCAAAAATGTGGTTTAAAGAATTAAACGGAATCGGAACAACGGCAGAAAATCTTGTTTCGGCGGCAGAGGGCGAAAATTTTGAATGGACAGATATGTATGCCGATTTCGCAAAAACTGCCGAAGAAGAAGGCTTTACCGAATTGGCTGAAAAGTTCCGTATGGTAGCCGCAATAGAAAAAACTCACGAAGAACGTTACCGTGCATTGCTTCACAACGTTGAAACCAAAGAGGTTTTTGAAAAGAGTGAAGTCAAGGTTTGGGAGTGCCGTAACTGCGGTCATATTGTTGTAGGCGTAAAAGCTCCGCAGGTTTGTCCTGTGTGCAATCACCCGCAAGCATATTTTGAAATTCACGCAGAAAATTATTAAAAATTTCAGCATATCATTTTTAGAAATGATATGCTTTTTTATTTGAAAATATTAATCGAAAAGTCTTGATTAAATGAATAATTAATGATAAAATGTATGTAATGGCGGTTGAAATTTGTATGAATTGAATTTGCAATTTTACAGACGCTATTATTAAAGTTGGTTTTTTATTTGAGAAAGGCTATGGAGTTGAAAATGAAAAAAATTACGGCTCTTTTAACGGTATTGATGATGTGCATGACATTCGGTGCGAATTTTGTATACGCGGCGGACGGTAATTCGGCACGCAATGCTGTTTTGCAAATACGTAAGGAGATAGACAGTCACAAGTCGAACATTCAATCGAAAAACGGTGAACTGTTTAAACTTACACCCGAAGAAATCGCCGAAGCGGATTTTAAGAATTATGATACGTCATCAGTACTGTTGGGAACTGACTTGTATGAGTTTTCTGCCGGCAGTGTTTCAAACGACATAAAAGGCAAAGACGGAACAATAAACACACTTGCTCCGAATGAATACAAAGTTCACAGTACGATTAAATACGGAAAATATCCGTCAATATTCAATTCAGACACGGTGATAAAAACTTCCGGCGGAAAACGGGCAACGCTTGTTGCAGATTATTCGGACGATGTGCCGTCATATCAGATTGTGAAGAATGTTGAGAATTTATATGTAGAAAATATAGATTTTGAAAATTTTCCTATGATAAAGTTTGAAAATTGCGATAATATTATTTTCAACAACTGTTCTTTTACCGATTTTGAAAACAACGGAATTGTGTTCAGAGATTGCAGTAATATCGCGATTTTGAACAGTAAGTTCACAAATTGCGGCAATCAGATTTCGGACAGTTCAAACAGCGGTTACAGTATAAGAATAGTCGGTGATGCACAAAGTCCGGCTGAAAATGTGCTTATTGAAAATTGTACTTTCGAGAACAGCTGCGGTAAGACGATAAGTTTTGTCGGCGATGTTGACGATTATGTTATAAGAAATAACACGATTAACAACAGTGTTTGGGGGGCGATTGATTATTGGACTCCGACTGTTTCGGGCAAATATGCAGACGTTATTGAAAATAATGTGTGCAAAAATATCGGTTTCGGCAAACCGTCCGTAAATGATACGAATGCACTTACAAGCGGTGTCGGTTGTGCGGCGATATTCGCGGGTATGGGAACATCACTCCCTAATACGATTGTGAAAAATAACGTTGTACAAAATTGCGTTGAAACGGGTATCGAAGGTCCGTATGAATTGGTTTATCACAATACAGTAAAAAATACAGGCGAAAATTCCGTTGCGCGTTATACCGGCTCTACAGAGGCGATATATATTAAGCTGACGACTGAATTTGAACAGAAATATATAGGAAATACTATCGAAACAAGAGGTTTGAGATGCTTTTCATCTTACTCGAACAGAGATGATGAGTACAAGGGAATATACATTTTGAACAATTCTATGAATTTGAAAAATACAGACGCAAGTATTACTTGTAATTACAGTCGTTCGGATATTGAAATCAACTGTAAAAAAATAAAGAAGATTGTAATTGAAAATAATACGGGAATGATGAAAGACAAAAAGAGTGTAAACATCTATACCGACAAGGGTTATGTTATGGATTATTTCAGTATTCATAATCCATGTATGATAGGCTCAGTGCCTGAAAAGGCAAGATATTGCTTTAATATCAATAATAATTAAACAGAATGCAGTCAAAATCGTTGCGGATTTGTCTACAGACTCAATTAAGCTAATCATTGGGGAACATATAAACAATGCGTATGCTTTGTTTATATGTTCCTTTTTTGGTGCAAATATATAAAAATTATAGGTATATTTAATAGATAATTACTAAAAAGTAAAATATATGTTGAAATTGCACGAATAAAGTGATATGATAAAAGTATAATTTGTGCAAAGGGGATGATAGTTGTGGAATATATTGGGCATACATCAGACGACGGACGGAAACAGCTACTTTTGGACCACTTGAACGGAACGTCAAAGTTATGTCGTGAAAATGCGAATGAATTTTGGGCGGATATAGCCGAATTTGTGGGGCAAATACACGATATAGGCAAGTATACATCGGGTTTTCAAAAACGTATAAACGGTGCGGAAAATATCCGAGTGGAACACGCAATATGCGGTGCAAAAGAAGTTGCGAAAGCACCGCCGAAATCATATGTGCCTATGATTGAGTATTGCGTTGCGGGACATCATTCGGGTTTACCTGACGGCGGAACGAAAGTTGACGGTGAAGAAGATTCGACATTGCACGGCAGAATGAAACGAAAAACCGGCGATTATTCTGCGTATGAAAATGAAGTTAAACTTGAATATCCCAAAGATAATTTGAGAGAACTTTTTGATGTCAGTAATCAGAGAGAAATTATTGAAAGGTATTCTTTTTTTACAAGATATTTGTTTTCATGCCTTACGGACGCGGATTTTATAGATACGGAGCGGTTTGTAACTCCCAACACAGACAGAGGTATAGACGGAGATTTTCAAAAAGCATACGAAAAAGTATGTGAAAAACTTAATTCTTTTAAAATAGAAACCAAACTTCAAGAATCAAGAAGTATTATACAAGAACAGGTTTATAAAAGCGTTGAATCGAATGCGAATGTGTATACATTGAATATGCCGACAGGCAGCGGAAAAACTCTTTGCAGTATAAGAGCGGCTTTGAAAACTGCGATAAAGAATAAGAAAAAACGTATTATATATGTAATTCCGTATGTCAGTATAATTGAACAGACAGCAAAGGTATTCGAGGATATTTTCGGTGATGTACTTCCTGTGTTGCAGCACCATTCAAATTATGATTTTGATGATGATAAAAATGAAGATGAGAACGAAATAACTTCGGAAAAATTAAAACGTTCCTGTGAAAATTGGGACGCAAAACTTATAGTAACAACGAATATTCAATTTTTTGAATCACTGTATCATTATAAAGGCAGACGACTTAGGAAACTTCATAATCTGGCGGACAGTGTTATCATATTTGACGAAATACATATGCTGCCGATTGACTATATTCAGCCTTGTTTAAGGGCGATAGGGTATGTGACGAAGTATCTTAACAGTACGGCAATTTTGATGTCGGCGACAATGCCGAATTATGATAAATTTATGGAAAGGTATATGTCAGGTGTCAAAATAGAAAATGCGGTTAAGGATACGTCGTTGTTTAACGTATTTTATAAGTGCAGATATGAGTATATCGGGAAGTGTGAACTTACTTCACTGGCAGAAAAGGCACAGGAATATGACAATGCACTTATAATTGTAAACAAAAGGAAAACGGCAAGGGAATTATATGATATTTGCAGCGGTAACAAGTATCATTTGTCAACATATATGACGCCTTTGCACCGTTCGGAGATTATTGCAAAAATAAAGGAAGATATAAAGAACGGAATTAATACGACCGTGATTTCAACATCACTGATTGAGGCGGGTGTTGACCTTGACTTTAAGGCGGTGTTCAGAGAAATTGCGGGGATTGATAACATATTGCAGTCCGGCGGTAGATGTAACCGTGAGGGTAAGATGGATATGGGCGATGTGTTTGTTTTTGAAACAGACGGCGGAAAAGGTGAAATTCAGCTTAAATCAAATATAACACGAAATTTATTTGAGGAATTTGACAATATTTCAACCGACAAATGTATTGAAGAATATTACAGTCGCTTATTTGCGTTTAATGACGGCAATATAGACAAAAGTACTATAACTTCGCTTATGGGTGAAAATTTGAAATTTGATGAAATACCGTTCAGAACGTATGCCGAGAATTTTAAGTTTATCAAAAATCAAGTTATAGGAATAGTAATTCCGCGTGATGAAAATAAAGATTTGATTGAACAGCTCAGATACGGAAAACTGTCCGTAAAACGAAAATTACAGCAGTACAGCGCGTCCGTACATATTTGGGAGCTTGAAGAAATGATTAAAGAGGGGATTATAGAACAGCTTGATTGTGGTGTTTGCATACTTGCAAATACAGATTATTATAAGTCGGACGTGGGTTTGACGTTGGAAAATGATGTAGATTGTTTTATATGAGGAGGTTAAAATGAGTTATGGATTTAAAATTATGATTAAAGGTGATTATGCCGCATTTACACGTCCTGAGATGAAAGTTGAACGTGTGAGTTATGATGTTCCGACACCGGGAGCGCTTGAGGGACTGATAAAGTCGGTGTATTGGAAACCGGCAATTCGGTATGTAATTGATAAGATTATCGTTTTTAATCCGATAACATTTATCAATGTTCGCCGTAATGAGGTTAAGGAAAAAATAAAATTGCAGTCGGTACAAAAAAGTATGAAAAACGGTACAGGTGATGCAACGATTTATACTAAGGATATGATAAATCAACGCGGAAGTATGATTTTGAAAGATGTATGTTACGGCGTGGAATTTCACTTTGAACTTACGGGTATACAGAGTGACCATGATGACGAGTCGGAGGAAAAGCATTATAATATTCTTCTAAGACGTTTAAGAAACGGTCAACAATTCAGACAACCTGTGCTTGGGTGTCGTGAATTTCCCGTAAAGAGTATTGAGCTTGTGGAGGAATTTCCGCTTGAAAATGTTTCGGATACGTTAAAAGGTGATACGGATTTAGGATTTATGCTGTATCATATGAAGTTTGAGGACGGCGGACATCCGAAAGATAATGATTGGGATAAACGTAATTTTTCGGACAAGGCAGACGCACTTTTTTACAGACCGCATATGATTGACGGTGTTATAGATGTAGCAAAATATAGGGAGATGATGAAATGCTGATAAAGGCTTTGAATGAATATTACGATATTCTTGCGAGAAATGACAAGGTTTGCAAAGACGGTTTTTCAAGACAGAATATCACGCATATGATTATGCTGAGAAAAGACGGTACAGTAAGCGATATTATAAACGTGGAGCAGGAAAGTGAACCCGACAGTAAGGGTAAAACCAAACTTCAGCCTATATCGGTAGTTTTGCCGGAGAGAACACAGAAACCCGGTATAGACGGAAATATTGTCGAACACAGACCGTTATACATTTTCGGACTTAATTATGACAATAAGAGCGGTACATATTCAACTGAGGACAGTACGGATAAGGCGAAGAAATCGCATAAAGCGTTTGTGGACAAAAACCTTGAATTTACAGAGGGTATGACATCGGATATAGTTACGGCATACAGAAACTTTCTGCAAAAGTGGAATCCGCAGGTCGAAACCGAAAATGAGTTGCTTGTAAATCTCGGCAAGGCATACTCGACGGCGAATTTTATTTTTGGTCTTGACGGACACCCTGAAATAAAATTGCACGATACTGACGGCGAAATTGCTCAAAAGATAACGGAACTGAAAAAATCAGCCGGACCGGTGCAGGGTAATGACATATGTGCCGTTACGGGAGAAAAAGGCGAAATATCGGTAACGCACGATAAAATCAAGGGTGTAAGAAATGCAAATGCAACAGGTGCGTTAATGGTTTGCGTAAATAATACGGCAGAGTGTTCATACGGCAAAGAACAGGCGTACAACAGTTCCATAACGCAAACTACTATGAAACACTACACAGAGGCATTAAACACTTTAATCGCAGACAAAAATCACAGAATATATCTTGATGATATGACAGTTGTATTTTGGGCGATGTCAGATGACGATTCAAAAGAAACGGATTTGTTTGCTTCAATGCTTGGGTTTGACGATAAGATTGATGCAGATGAAATGAACGGTATTTTGCTTAAATCGCTTAATGACGTAAATCAGGGCAAAAGTCCCGATTTTACAGAACTCGATATTGATAAAAATGTTGAGTTTTATATTGTGGGAATTGCTCCGAATGTTTCGCGTCTTGCACAGAAATTTATATACCGTGATAAATTCGGCAACATATTTTCACATATAGCAAGACATCAAGCAGATATAATGATTGTTAATTCAAAAGGAAATATACCGATGTGGCGAATATTCCGAGAATTAAAACCGCCTCAAAGCACAAATTATACTACACCGCCGCCGCTTATGGCTTCGGTGTTCGGTGCTATAATAAACGGTACACGTTATCCCGAGTCTTTGCTTGAAAATGCTGTAAGACGAGTGAAAACGGATAAATCGGTGAATTATGTTCGTGCAGGCATTATCAAGGCTTGCATAAACAGAAAAGATAGATATTCAAAAAATAAGGAGGAGAGAAAAATGGCACTTGATATTGAAAATAATAATCAAGCGTATCTGTGCGGCAGACTTTTTGCCGTACTTGAAAAAGTTCAATCGGACGCATTGCCTGGATTGAACAGAACGATTAAGGATTCATATTTTGCGTCAGCTTGTGCAAATCCGTCAACGGTATTTCCGAAACTTATAAAGCTTTCGCAATACCACATTGAAAAACTTGAATATAAAGTTAAATATAAGATAGTTACGGGTGAAATTATGGACAAGCTAAACGGCAAATTTCCAAAGACATTACCGCTTAGCGAGCAAGGTAAGTTTATTATAGGCTATTATCAGCAAACACAAGATTTTTATAAGAAAAAAGAAGATAAGGAAATATGAAAGGAAGTAGAGAATTATGGAACCAATTAAAAACAGATACGAATTTACAGTTATTTTTGATGTAGAAAACGGCAACCCCAACGGTGATCCCGATGCAGGCAATATGCCGAGAATTGATCCCGAAACGTCGGCAGGACTTGTTACAGATGTGTGCTTAAAGAGAAAAATCCGCAACTTTGTGGAAATTTTTAAAGAAGATGAGCCGTATTATAATATTCTTGTAAAGCCTGATAAGGCACTTAACACAAAATTTACGGAGGCATATGAGGCAATAGGCGAAAAGACAGGTCAAAAGGGTAAAAATCCTGAGGCGGTAAGAGCGGCAAGAGATTACATATGTCAAAATTATTTTGATGTAAGAACATTCGGTGCGGTTATGAGTACAGGTAACGACCCATGCGGTATTGTCAGAGGTCCTGTTCAGATTAGTTTTGCAAAGAGTGTTGATCCGATATTTACACAGGATATAACAATTACAAGACAGGCAAGAACAAATGAAAGTGATAGTGCTACTATGGGCAGAAAGAGCATAGTACCGTATGGCTTGTACAGGGCGGACGGATATGTGTCGGCTATGCTTGCACAGAAAATTACTAAGTTTTCGGAAGAAGATCTTGAACTTTTGTGGAAGGCCATTATCAATATGTTTGAACACGACAGAAGTGCCGCAAGAGGTAAAATGTGCGTAAGAAAACTTTATGTATTCAAGCATGATTCCTTACTCGGAAATGCTCCGGCGAATGTGTTGTTTGACAAAATTGTTATCGGCAAAAAAGACGGAGTGGAAGTTCCGAGAAGTTTCAATGACTATGAAATCACTGTCGATAAAAATATGCCTGAAGGAGTAGAACTTCAGGAGAAAGCATGATTAATATAAGGACAATACAGCATTATATGTATTGCCCGAGAAGATTCGGATTGCTTGAAATTGAGAATGCTTGGGCTGAAAATGTTTCGGTTGTGTTGGCGAATATTATGCACGAAAACGTACATTCAGGCAAACACCAATTCAAAAGCAATAACAAGGTTGTTTTAAGCTCGGTTACTTTGTATAATGATGAACTTGATTTGTATGGCGTTGCGGATTGTATAGAGTTTTGCAAAAATAAAGACGGCGTACCGATAGACGGTCTTGACGGAAAGTACACTGTCAGACTTGTGGAATACAAGCCTACGCAGCCTAAAGACGGCTCTATAAGAGAAACTGACGCGATACAGGTGTTTGCTCAAAAATTGTGTGCGGACTATATTTGGAAATGCAACAGTGAGGGGTGCATATATTATGCCGATACAAGAAAACGTGTGAAAATGCCGTTTGATGAGGAGTACGACATGTATAAAGCATTGCTTGATGATTTGGTCGGCAAAATGCAAAACGTAATGGAAAGCGGTGTTATTCCTCCAAAAATAAAAGGTCAAAAGTGCAGTGGTTGCTCGATTAAAGATTTGTGTATGCCTAAAACGAAAAAGTACAGCATTAAACAGCTTATTGAGGAGGATTGCGTATGAGAAAACTTTTGAATACTTTGTATGTCACGAATGAAAATATATACATGACTCTCGACGGTGAAAATGTTGTATGTAAGGAAAATAATGAGGTCAAATTACGACTTCCGTTTTCAAATATTGAGGCAATATTTTGTTTCAGCTATCTTGGCTGTTCGCCTGCACTCATGGGGAAGTGTGCCGATTACGGCATACCTATTAACTTCATATCTCCGTCAGGCAGATTTTTGGCTCGCGTGCAGGGGGCGTCACACGGAAATGTGTTGCTGAGAAAACGTCAATACGAACTTTTTTCAAAACCGCCTGCACTTTTAAGACAAAATACCGTTGCCGCAAAATTGGCGAATACAAAACGTGTTGTGAAAAGAACGCTTAAAGATTATCCGCAAATTGATGAGGACGGCAAGCTGACTCATTGTATAGAACGCTTGGACGGTTGTATTAAAAGCGTGTATATCACAGATGATTATGACGGCATACTCGGTACGGAGGGGAATGGTGCAAAGGCATATTTTGATGTGTTTGACAGCCTTATTCTTCATCAAAAAGACGATTTCTGTTTTGAAATGAGAAGTAAAAGACCTCCGCTCGATAGGGTGAATGCAATGTTGTCGTTTTTATATACGATTTTTACCCGTGAATATGCGGCGGCACTTGAAAGTGTGGGGTTGGACAGTTATATGGGATTTTATCATTCGCTTCGTCCCGGACGTGAATCGCTTGCGTGCGATTTGGTCGAGGAGGGAAGATGTATTGTTGAAAGATTTGTGTTGACATTAATAAATCTTAAAATTATTAAACCCGAAGATTTTGACGTACAGTTAAGCGGTGCAGTTTTCTTGAATGATGACGGAAGGAAAAAGGTGCTCTCAAAATGGCAGGAGAAAAAACGTACCGATATGATACATCCGTATTTGAAGGAAAAAATTCCTATGGGACTTTTGCCGTATGTGCAAAGTATGTTGCTTGCAAAATTTGTGCGTGGTGAAATTGACGAGTATCCGTGTTATTTGGTGAAGTAGGTGATATTGATGATGACTTTGGTAAGTTATGATGTGTCAACTGTCGATGCGGCAGGTAGGAAAAGACTTCGCAAGGTTGCAAAGGAATGTGTTAATTACGGACAAAGAGTGCAAAATTCTGTGTTTGAAGTTGATGTTGATTACGGAACATTCTTGAAATTAAAAGATAGACTTATGAAAATTATTGATGAAGAACAAGATAGCCTTCGATTCTATTATCTGGGTAATAATTGGAAGAGGAGAGTGGAGCATATAGGTGCAAAGGAAACATATGACCCTGAGGGCAGTTTGATTTTGTGAGCGAACGTGCAGTGATATTGGTTTTATATGGAGGTTCGCCGAAAAAATAATACATATTATGTAAAAAATATCGCTTTTTAAAGTGATTTTTAGTAAAATGTCCGCTCTGTTGTGGTGGTGTGACTTCACATATACAATATGTAGAGTCACGCTCCCCACGGAGCGTGTGAGTTGAAATATCCGCTGGAGTATTGCCGCCCGGTTGAGTGTCGTCACGCTCCCCACGGAGCGTGTGAGTTGAAATATCTTGTAAATTAAGAATAATTTGTGTCGCATTAGTCACGCTCCCCACGGAGCGTGTGAGTTGAAATTGATTGTTTCAATTCCGATATAGGAATATCTTTTGTCACGCTCCCCACGGAGCGTGTGAGTTGAAATCAATACTTTATTCGGATTTATATCCAACAAATTTTGTCACGCTCCCCACGGAGCGTGTGAGTTGAAATATCCTTTTCTTTTGGGACGGTATTAATACCGTCGTCACGCTCCCCACGGAGCGTGTGAGTTGAAATTGTTGCGGGCATCGGACTGCCGTCTAACAGAAGTCACGCTCCCCACGGAGCGTGTGAGTTGAAATTTCCAACTGATTGAACAGCTCAAAAACAAATTTAGTCACGCTCCCCACGGAGCGTGTGAGTTGAAATGTTTGTATCAATTCACTTTAACAGTGGCGGTGGGCGTCACGCTCCCCACGGAGCGTGTGAGTTGAAATCACAAGTAGCCGAAATATGAAAAAACCAAAAATCGTCACGCTCCCCACGGAGCGTGTGAGTTGAAATATTTATTCTCACCGTTTGTTTTTGTCGTTGTTGGTGTCACGCTCCCCACGGAGCGTGTGAGTTGAAATGCTTAACTTTCGGTTCCGGTGCATTGTCACCCCACGTCACGCTCCCCACGGAGCGTGTGAGTTGAAATTCTGATACTTTCCGCTGTTAATCCTCGCTGTATAAGTCACGCTCCCCACGGAGCGTGTGAGTTGAAATTTGTAATTGCTTTGCTTTTTCGGTAAACCTGCCGTCACGCTCCCCACGGAGCGTGTGAGTGGGGGCGTCGAGGTGCCATCCTATACAAAATAGTAATTACAGAAAATAGGGATAAGTGGCAGATTACCGCCTTACGTAGCCACCACTCCGTCACTGCGTGCCTCCTCTCCTCAAGGAAAGGTATAAAAGACTCTATTAATGGGAGCCGATGACGAAGTCGGCTAAGGGGCAAGCAAACAAAAAACGGGCGGTGAATAACCGCCCGAAGAATAACTAATTTTTAGATTTATTAACCATAAATATACCGACTGAAACAAGGACAAGTGCTACAAGACCCTGAACACCGAAAGCTTGATTTTTCTCACCGAGAAAAACAGCCGAAAGGATAACGCCGAAAATCGGATTTGTAAAACCAAAAACGGCAACTTTACCGACAGGGTTATATTTAAGCAATATTCCCCACAAAGTATATGCTACGGCTGAAATCATCGCCATATATATAAGAAGCGCGATAGATGCAAGAGTAAATCCGGAAATTTTACCGCCTGTTGCTATTCCGACAACGACAAGAATAATACCGCCTAAAAAGAACTGATAACCGCTAAGAACCACAGGATTTTCATCTTTAGAATATTTTTTAATCATACCCGATGAAAGTGCATAAGCTGCCGCTGAAAGCAATATAGCACCTTCACCGGAAAGTTTTATACTCATATCAAAACCGCCGTTCGCAAGGTTAATTACAACAACTCCTAAAAATCCTACAACACATCCCAAAACTTTTAAAACCGTCATTTTTTCGTACTTGAATATAAATACTGCGAATAATATTGAAAGAAATACGTTTGCGGCATTTATAATAGAAGATTTTACGCCTGATGTATTCGCCAAGCCTATGTAGAAAAACACATACTGCAAAACTGTTTGCACCATAGAAAGTTTAAAAACCGAAAAAAGTGATTCTTTTTTCGGTACAAGTATTTTTTTGCTTAAAATACTTCCGAAAAGAATTGTAAGTATACCGGCAAGTGTGAAACGAATACCGGCAAAAAGAAATTGTGAGCCGACCGCACCGGACGGAATGTTAAACATCTGATAACCTATTTTAATACAAGGAAAAGCACTTCCCCAAAGCAGACAGCATATAATCGCAAGTCCGCAGACGACAGGTGTTTTTGTTAATAATTTTTTATTCATAATATTACCCTCCTCAAAAACAACAACCATTCGATTGTACCACAAAATCACAATCAAAACAAGAAAAATATTTAGTTTTTTATAACTTTTGCGATTATTTAATAATTTTTGAAAAAAGTATTGAAAAATAAAAACATTGTGCTATAATAGTTCAGGCATTAAACAAAGAGAGGAGATTACATATGACTAACGATATGACTAAGGGCAGTCCGATAAAGTTGATATTAAGCTTTATGGTACCGCTTCTTATAGGTAATATATTTCAGCAGTTCTATAATATGGCGGATACGATTATTGTCGGAAGAACTATAAGTGTTGAGGCACTTGCGGCGGTTGGTGCGACAGGTTCAATCTCATTTTTGATTGTGGGATTTGTGCAAGGTGTGACGAGCGGTTTTGCGGTTATAACCGCGCAGAGATTCGGTGCAGGCAGTGAAAACGGCGTAAGGCGTTCCGTTGCGACAAGCATTATTTTAGGTATAGCCGTAACGATTGTTATGACGGCGATAAGCGTATTGGCGGCAAGACCGCTTCTGGAGATTATGAAAACTCCGTCCGACATTATAGACGATTCGTATAACTACATAATAGTAATTTTTGAAGGTATTGCGGCAGCGGTATTTTTCAACTTGTTTTCAAGTATACTCCGTTCGCTCGGCGACAGTAAAACACCACTTGTATTCTTGATAATCGCAAGTATTATCAATATTATACTTGACTTTGTGTTTATTCTTACATTTAAAATGGGTGTTGCCGGTGCGGGTTGGGCAACTGTTATCGCACAATTTATTTCGGGTATATTGTGCTTTGTATACAGTTTGAAAAAATTCCCGATTCTACGACTTACAAAGCACGATTGGAAATTCTCTTGGAAATTTGCTTGGCAACACCTTGAAGTCGGCTTGCCTATGGCGTTTCAGTTTTCGATAACCGCCATCGGTACAATGGTAATCCAATCGGCACTTAATTCGCTCGGTTCAACTGCCGTTGCGGCATTTACAGCCGGTTCGAAAATAGACCAATTTGCAACACAGCCGCTTGCGTCATTGGGCGTTGCGGTTGCGACATACACCGCACAAAATTACGGCGCAAGAGAGCTTGAAAGAATTAAAAAAGGTGTGACGGGTGCGGCGATTATCGCAACGGTTTGCGGTATTGTAGGCGGATTTGTTGTTATTACGTTCGCAAAACCGCTTGTTGCATTGTTTGTCGGCAGCGGTCAGAATGAAGTTATGTCGCTTTCAAAAGAATACCTTCTTCTAAACGGTATATTCTATGTGATACTCGGTTTACTGTTCGTTTACAGAAATGCTCTGCAAGGTATAGGCAGTAGTATGATTGCGTTTTTCGGCGGTGTTTGGGAACTGGTTATGCGTTCGCTTGTTGCATTTGTACTTGTGTCGTATTTGAAATTTGCGGCGGTATGTATTGCGTCACCTGTTGCGTGGTTTGGGGCGACAATTTGGCTTATGATTGCTTACTTCATTATAATAAATCGCATTATTAAAAAAGCAAATTTCGCTAAAATTAATTATTGATGTATATTTAATATTGCAAACTTTATCCTTTTTTGATATAATGAGTAGTATATTTAAAAAAAGAGAGGTATTAATATGACATCACAAAGTATAATACAGGGTATTGTATTACTTCTGTATCTTATCGCTATGGTAATGGTCGGATTTGTTTTCTACAAAAAAAATTCAACACATTCCGATTATGTACTTGGCGGACGCGGTATGAACGTTTGGGTAACGTCACTAAGTGCGCAGGCTTCGGATATGAGCGGTTGGCTGTTGATGGGACTTCCGGGTACTGCATATTTGTTGGGTTCGGGTGCTACAAACGCAATATGGACTGCAATAGGTCTTGCACTCGGTACATATTTTAACTGGTTAATCGTTGCAAAACCGCTTAGAAAATATACACAGATTGCAGGCAATTCAATCACAATTCCCGACTTTCTGCAAAACAGATTTCATTCAAAATCAAACGTACTTCGTATATTCTCGGCGTTGTTTATTTTGATATTCTTTACGGTTTATACATCGTCAATGTTTGCGGCAGGTGCTAATTTGTTTGATTATGTATTCGGTATCGGATATATACCTGCACTTATTTTGAGCGTTGTCGTTGTAACGGCATATACATTCCTTGGCGGATTTAAAGCGGTTTGTTGGACAGACTTGTTTCAGGGATTGCTTATGTTTGCCGCAATAATCGTTGTACCTTGCTTTATGTATAAAGGTCTTACTTCAAATACATTTGAATGGTCGGAAATCGGTAAAATTACACTTGGTGTATCGGAAGGTTTCGGTGCAATGGGTATAGTCAGTGCTATTGCGTGGGGACTTGGATATTTCGGTCAGCCGCATATCCTTACAAGATTTATGGCCATAAAGTCATCAAAGGATATTAAGCCTGCAAGAAGAATTGCTATGGTTTGGGTTATTGTAAGTCTTGCTATGGCTGTATTGGTTGGTATATTGGCATCGCCGTATATTCAATATATGTTCAAAACAGGTCAGATTACAGACCCTTCATCACTTAGCATTTTGAATGCAAACGGTATGCTTGAGGGCGCAAATACACAGAAAGTATTTATGGTACTTGTACAGAATATGTTCCCGACAGTTATTGCGGGATTGTTGCTTTCGGCTGTACTTGCGGCTATTATGTCAACAGCCGATTCACAGCTTCTTGTTGCGTCATCATCATTCTCATCGGATATATACAACACGCTTTTCAACAAGAATGCTTCGGAAAAGACATTGCTTAACGTAAGCCGTATCACGATTGTGGTTGTTGCAATTATAGCTTGCTTGCTTGCGCTTGACCCTAATTCGTCGGTGTTTGAAATCGTTGCTCACGCATGGGCAGGTTTCGGTGCGGCATTCGGTCCGGTTATTCTTTGCAGCTTGTTCTGGAAACGTTGTAATGAACACGGTGCATTGGCAGGTGTTATATCCGGCGGTGCGGTAGCACTTTTGTGGGCATACGTTCCGACTGCTATATGGGGTGCGGATAATCTTCCAGGTATATTTACCGTATATGAAATTATTCCGGGATTTATTGTATCGCTTGCACTTATCTTTATAGTGTCACTTGCCACAAAAGCTCCGTCAAAGGAAGTTATAGAAGAATTTGAATCGGTTAAAACAGCAGATGTATAATATAAAAGGGTTGTCGGCTAATGCCGGCAACCTTTTTTGAAAATATTTAATAAAAATGCTTGACAGGGAATAAATAATCTGATATAATATTTCAGAAAAGAAAACAAGCAGAACAATCCGTTCTCACCGTACGGCGAAGGCTTTGCGGTAAATATACAGATACTTTAGGTATCGGTGTATTGTGCGGGTGCGTTTTGCAGCCGTTTTTTTGTTTATGTTTTAAGGAGGGATTAACAATTAGTAAGAATGATTTGCAGATTAACGAACAAATTCGTGATAACGAAATTCGAGTTGTTTCAGCTGATGGCGAACAGCTTGGCGTAATGAGTGCAAAAGAAGCACAGGATATTGCGTATGAAAAGGGAATGGATTTGGTTAAGATTGCTCCGCAGGCAAAGCCGCCGGTATGCAAGATTATGGACTATGGAAAGTACAAGTTTGAGCTTAATAAGCGTGAAAAAGAAAACAGAAAGAACCAAAAGGTTATTAACATCAAAGAGGTTCAGCTTTCACCGTCTATCGATACAAATGATTTCAATACGAAGTGTAATCATGCAATAAAGTTCCTTAAAAAGGGCGATAAGGTAAAGGTTATAGTTCGTTTCAGAGGTCGAGAGGTAAGTCATTCACAGATTGGTTATACCTTGCTTGAAAGATTTGCAGAACAGGCTAAAGAAGCCGGAACTGTTGAAAAACCGGCTAAGCTTGAGGGCAGAAATATGACAATGTTTCTTGCTCCCTTGTCATAATATTATTTAATTCGGAAGGAGTGTGCATTATGGCTAAGACTAAGATAAAGACTCACAGAGGCGCCGCTAAGAGATTCAACGTAACTAAGAATGGTAAGGTTAAGATGAACAAGGCGTTCAGAAGACACATTTTGAACAAAAAGACAACTAAGAGAAAAAGACATCTAAGAAAGCAAGCTTACTGCTCAAAGGCTAACGCAGCAGTTATTAAAAAGCTTATTCCTTACAAATAATTCGAAAGAGAGGTAGAAACTAATGGCAAGAGTAAAAGGTGCATTAAATACAAGAAAAAGACATAAGAAGATATTAAAGCTTGCTAAGGGCTTCAGAGGTGCTGAAAGCAAGCAATTCAGAATTGCTAACCAAGCTGTTATGCGTTCAATGCAAAATGCTTATGTAGGCAGAAAAAGAAGAAAGAGAGATTTCCGTCGTCTTTGGATTACAAGAATCTCTGCTGCTTGTAAGCAAAACGGTATGAACTATTCAACATTTATGAACGGTCTTAAGAAGTCAGGTATCGAAATGAACAGAAAGATGCTTTCTGAAATCGCTATCGCTGACAGCGTTGCATTCGCAAAGCTTGTTGAAACAGCTAAGGCTGCTCTTTAATTTGGAGTACATTGTGACAGATTTTCAGTCTGTCACTTTTTTTTATGCAAAAAATGAAAAATAACTCTAAATTAATCTTGTTTTTGTCGAAAGAAACGTGTATAATATACTCATAGAGAATAGGGAGATATATTATGAGAATTAAAGACAATGTTAAAAGTGTCTACACACAGATTATTGTCTTATGTGAAATATTCCATATTTCGTTTCTATTTATATTTAAGCATTTTTCAATGCAGATACCGTTTATGTATAATATCGGCAGTGTGATATTTTATATATTAATGCTGTTTGTTGTGCTGAAAGGATATTATCGCGCTTGTATTGTACTGGTGCATTTGGAAGTATCGGCGTTTGTTACGGTGACGGTGCTAAATGGCGGATATTCGTCGGATTTTGCCTTGTATTTGCTTTCTATGGCAACATTTGTGTATTTTAATCCGTTTAAACATCGGAGTGTAACATATATATTTTCAATATGTGAGGTACTGTTGTATATAGGGTTGACGTTGCATTGCCGTCATATTTACTCGGAGGCAGAAGTGAATATCGTTTTTGTTACAATATACAATACTGTTTTGGCAGTCGGAATTATATTGATAGGTGCGTACATATCGGACGTATCGGCAACTGTAACGCATAGAAAGCTCGTTGATGAAAACAAGACTCTTAACAATCTTGCAAATTATGACCGACTTACAGGCTTGCAAAGCCGAAGAATGTTTATGGAACGAATTAAGGACAGCGAGGACAATAAATCTGTGGTCATTTGTATCGGTGATATTGATGATTTCAAAAAAATAAACGATACATACGGTCATTTATGCGGTGACTATGTACTGCAGAATATTTCGGAGATTATGAGAAAATCGCTTGGCTTGGAGAATGTTGATATATGCAGGTGGGGCGGTGAAGAATTTGTGTTTATGTTCTGTAATGATGATATTGACAGCGCATTTGTAAAAGTTGAAAACTTAAGAAAAACTATCGAAAATAAAAATTTTGTTTATGAAAATAACAATATTTACGTTACGATGACGTTCGGAATTATCGAACGTGATAGCGGTAAAGTCGATGATGTTCTTCTTGAAAGTGCCGATAAATTGCTGTACAGAGGCAAAATTAACGGTAAAAATGTGGTTGTTAAAGCATAATAAAAAATATCTCTGCATTGTGCAGAGATATTTTTTTGAGCTTGTCGACAGATGTCGACAGCTCCAAAAATCACATCTTGCGATGTAATTTTTGAGTATTTTTAGAGAAAAAATCTAAAGTTCCTCCAAAGTTGAAACTTTAGATTTTAAGCCATTTCTGTCGCACAGGTCGTCAGAAATGATTTTTAATGAGGTTAGCACCTCAAACACCCAAGAATAAAGTAGACAAAACCATTATGGTTTTGTCTACGGTTTATTTGTTTTAGAAATTAAATGTCTTTGTAACGAATGATTCGTCGTCTGAAGAGAACGGCTGAACTGTTATTTCAAGCGGTGACGACTTACTGTCAAGCTTGTACGCTTTTTGAACAGTGATTGTTTCACCCGGAGCAATATTTTGTGAAAGTGTAAGAAGTTCAACACCGTCCACGCCGATTACTGTTGCAGGAGCTAATGAAGAACCGTTTTGTTCGGCGACGACGTCATATACTCCGCTGAATGATTGGTCTGAATCGGTTTTGTTTGTAAATTCAAATGACACAACAACAACGTCGCTGTCATCATAATTGATAAGTTTTGCTTCCTCGATAGAAATATCGTTGTTGCTTACTTCACCCGAATAGCTGTCCTCTTTTGTATCTGATTTTGCCTCTGTACCTTCAACTGCCGCCATATCGACATTCTTTGAATAGTCCTGACCGTCAAGAGTTTCTGTTGCACTGCCGTTTTCGTATGCACCCGACGCATCTGCCTGAGCAGTCTGCTGAGGTGTTGTATTTGTATTTTCTGCCTTTTTACCGCAGCCCGCAACTGACATTGCAAGAATTAATGCGGCAATAACGATTAAACTTTTTTTCATATTTACATATCCTTTCTTCAAAAAACAATTTTGTAGAAGCTTTAATGATATACTATCACAGTGTTTTTTAAAAATCAAGCATATCAAGAAAAATTCATAATCTATTCACATTGACATAATAGTTTTCAAGATATATAATTAACATAATGAGGTGATTTTATGAGTAATATTAAAGCATGTATATTTGATCTTGACGGTACGCTTACAAATACGATAAATGCTATTGCACATTTTGGTAATATTGCACTTGCGGCATTCGGTTTGCCCGAAATTCCGGTAGAGGATTATAAAATATATGTCGGTGACGGCAGAGATAAACTTATTCACAGAATGCTCGGAGTTTACGGCAAGGATAATGCGGAAATGTTTGAAAAAGTGCGTGATGTGTATGACGAAAATTATGAAAATGATTATCTTTATGATACGGACGCGTATGACGGAATAAGAGAATTGCTTGAAGAACTGAAAGAGAACGGCATAAAAATTGCGGTATGCTCAAATAAACCGGATAATGTCGTGCATTTTGTTACCGATAATATTTTCGGTGAAAATTATTTTGACGCGGTGCATGGAGTTATTGATGGTATGCCGACAAAACCCAATCCTTTTACGGCGCTTGAAATAACGAAAAAACTCGGTGTAAAGCCGTCGGAGTGTCTGTTCTTGGGTGACACCAATGTTGATATATTTACAGCGAAAAATGCCGAAATGACGTCGGTCGGAGTGCTTTGGGGATTCAGAACAAGAAATGAATTGGTACAAGCCGGTGCAGACTATATTGCGGAAAATCCGCATGTAATTTTACAACTTATCGGGAGGTAGAAGAAATGAGAAAAAGCGGTATTTTAATGCACATATCATCGTTGCCGTCTGATTACGGTATCGGTACAATGGGCAAAGAGGCATATAAATTTGTGGATTTTTTAAAGAGTGCAAAACAAAAGTGTTGGCAGATTCTGCCGATTGGTCCGACAAGTTACGGCGATTCGCCGTATCAGTCGTTTTCAACAAATGCAGGCAATCCGTATTTTATAGATATGGATATTTTGCGTGAAGAAGGTCTTTTGAAAAAATCGGACTATTCAAAGCTTGAGTGGGGTAAAGACAGAAAAAATGTTGACTACGAAACAATTTATGAAAATCGTTTTAAGGTTTTGAAAATTGCTTTTGAAGAATTTAAAAAAGGTGATTTGTCGGAATTTTACGACTTCTTGCAGAAAAACGAAAGATGGATTTCAAACTATGCGTTGTTTATGAGCGCAAAGAATGAAAATGACGGCAAGTCTTGGCTTGAATGGGAGGACGGACTAAGAAAACGTGATTCTCATTCGTTATGGGAATTTAAGTCGTCGCACGAAGATGACGTTATGTTTTGGGAGTTTGTGCAGTTTAAATTTTTTGAACAGTGGAACAAACTTAAAAAGTATGCCAATGACAACGGTGTGTCGATAATCGGCGATATTCCGATTTACGTTGCGCTTGACAGTGCGGAAGTGTGGGTATATCCCGATTTATTTGAACTTGACGAAAATCTTGTGCCGAAAGCTGTTGCGGGTTGTCCGCCGGACGCATTTTCTCCGACAGGTCAGCTTTGGGGAAATCCGCTGTATAATTGGGACAGGCACAGAGAATACGGCTTTAATTGGTGGATAGACAGAATAAAGAGTGCAACGTCATTGTATGATGTTGTTCGTATCGACCATTTCAGAGGGTTTGAGGGGTATTATTCGATTCCTTACGGGGATAAAACCGCCGAAAACGGTCAGTGGCTGAAAGGTCCGGGGATTGAATTGTTCAATGCCGTTAAAAATGAATTGGGCGATTTGCCGATTATAGCGGAGGATTTGGGATTTTTGACGGAGGACGTGCATAAGCTGTTGAGAGATTCGGGTTTCCCGGGTATGAAAGTGCTTGAATTTGCATTTGATCCGCGTGAAGAAAGTAATTATTTGCCGTATACATATAATTCAAACAGCGTTGTCTATGTCGGCACGCACGATAATAATACAGTGCTTGGTTGGATTGATGAGCTTGACGAAGATACACTTGAATTTTGTAAAAAGTACATTGATTCGGAGGATGATATTGTTTGGAAACTCATTAAAACCGCTATGGCAAGTGTGAGCGATACGGCGATAATTCAAATGCAGGATTATCTTGAACTCGGCAGTGAGGCAAGAATGAATACACCGTCTGTACTCGGAGGCAACTGGCAGTGGAGAATGGGTAAGAATGATTTGACTGACAAACTCGCAAAGAAAATTGCCGATATAACCTGTATATACGGAAGAAGCGAAAGACAGTGATTTTATGCAGACGATTGAACAGGCACTTTTAAAGTTGGAAAAGTCAAAGTTCAGAAGTAGTTTTAAGCTGAAAGAAAAGGATAGGGAATATGTAAAAAATAAAGGTATGGATACTGTGCGTTCGCACGCATGCGACTTCGTTCGTGACAGACTTGCACCGTCATTTATTGCAAATGACGGCAAGCAAACACCAATGCGCGGACACCCTGTGTTTATCGCACAACACGCAACGGCGTGCTGTTGCCGCGGTTGCCTTAACAAGTGGTACAGAATACCGAAAAATGTTGAACTTACTCCTGTCCAACAAGAAAAAATAGTGAATTTGCTTATGGTTTGGATTGAAAAACAAATGAAAAATACACCTATCGAATGATAGGTGTATTTTTTGTTATTGCAATACATTTGTAAGTGGTGTCATATCCGTATTCCACACTTTGTTTTAATAATTATTTAACTGATTAAAGTATATTAAAATATGTATGAACAGTAAATAGGCAGATTTTTTCTGATAGGGTATTCTTGAGATTGTGAAAAATATAATTTAACATATTTTTTTAATGAATACACGATTTAAAAAGTGTCTTAAAGTTGATATGATATAGTTATAAAATTATTGTAATGGAGATGACGTGAATGTTAAATAAAGATTTTATGCCTGCATATGTGTGGGTAAAAGAATTTATGAAAGAGGCTGACGAGTCATTTACAATAGCTGTTGAACGCGAAAATGGGATTGTTGAGAATTACGAAACGAAAATCAATAAAAACGATACGGAAAAAAGTAAATTTTATATCGAACGTACCGTAAAGACGCTTTTATGGTTTTACGGCGGATTTAAAATATATTTAAGCGGTCAAAACGAGATATGCGAATACATTAAACAGTGCTACTCAAAAGGCGGTATTCGTGAATTTGATATGGACTTTATGGCTGACGTTTACGGTGAAAAATTTGAAGTTGTAATTTGCGATAAAGTTCCGAATACGACTGAGGAAAAAAGCAGAATATGTATTGAAAATGACGGTAATGTCGTAGGTTTGGACGTCGGTGCAAGTTTTATAAAAGTATGCGCAATGTCCGACGGGGAAAATGTGTACAGTGACAGGATACTTAAATATAGCGATTAAAAACAGTGTTACTGAATACTTGTTAAAACCTACGGACATAGATGAATTAGAAGAAAGATTCAGGAATTTGAAAAAACGTGTTGACAGTGAACATGAACGCGGCGACAAACTCAAGGAAAGAAAAACATATTATCTTGACAATATTTTGAAATTAATGTTGCACGGATATATGTACCTGCAATTATGGTAGCGGGTTTTGTACTTGCTATGATTGTCAACGAGGGCATACACTGGAAGGGTGCAATAAGAGGTATGGTATTCTTACCGTACGTTTCAAATATGGTTGCGGTTGCAGTTGTATTTAAAATATTACTTGGACAAAGCGGTCCGTTTTATCAGATAATGCAGTTTTTAGGTGTGGAAAACCCGCCTTTGCTGCTTCTTTCGGATAAATTTGCACTACCGACTGTTGCTTTGATAGCAGTGTGGAAAGGCGTCGGACTTAATATGATAACATATCTTGGAGCATTACAGAATGTTCCGACAGAACTTGATGAGGCGGCACAAATTGACGGTGCTAACAAATGGCATGGCAGAGAATTAAAAATGTTGTTATACCGATGATTTCACCAACAACATTCTTCTTGATTGTAATGATTATTACACTTATTCAATGGCGTGGACAGAAAAAATGGGTTAATTATTAAAGGAGGGAAAGACCGTGCAGAAGAAAAATAAAATTTTCGGATGGGTTCTAACCATCGTAATGCTGATAGTCGGACTGCTTTGTATTTATCCGTTTATATTCATGGTTTCATCGTCATTCAAAGTAAGCGGAGATGTATTGCAGAAACCGTTTCAGATAATTCCGGATCCTGCAACTTTGGAAAATATGAAGGGACTTTTCCACAGTGATTATTATAATTTCCCTAAATGGTACTTGAACACTGTACTTATGACAGGCATTACAATTATCATCAAACTGTTCCTTATCACATATACAGCATATGGTTTTTCAAAGATAAAATTCAAGGGCAGAGATGCTATATTCCTTGTTTTGCTTGCGGCAATGATGATACCGGCAGATATTATGATTTTACCGAGATATATGATTTTTAAGAACTTAAAGCTTCTAAATTCTATGTGGGCAATCATAATTCCGAGCTGTGTTGACGTATACTTCGTATTCCTGTTGCGTCAGGCGTTTATAAGTATTCCGGAATCAATCAGTGAGGCGGCAAAGATTGACGGTTGTAATCACTTTACAATTTATGCAAGAATTATAACTCCTCTTGCTAAACCGTCTATCGCAACAATGATATTGTTCTCATTCGTATGGACATGGAACGACTATATGAGTCCGTACTTGTACATATCGGATATAAACAAACAAATGCTTTCTGTAGGTATTAAGTTGTTTTCAGCCGGACAAGTTCAGGATTACGGTTCACAAATGGCGGCGGCTACACTTGTATTGCTGCCGATAATTGTAGTATTCCTGTTCTGTCAGAGATTCTTTATTGAAAACGCTACATCTTCGGGAGTTAAAGGATAATTAAAGAGGTAGACTGAATAGGCAAGCCTATATTTTAGGCTTGCCTATTGTTATACATTCAATTTATTGACATTAAATTATTGCTATTGAAATAACTTGGCCGTGTTGGTATAATTATTATATAAGGAGTGTGATTTTAAGTATGATAACTATGGAAGAATTACAAGGCTATCCGGTGGCTGATGATAAAGAAATTCGTGACGCACACAATAAGGCGGTTTCGCTTATTGAACATAATGTTGACGAGTTTTTTGACTGTTTTCCGGGTGCAAACAGTGAAAATAATTTTTACAGGCAAACAGAAAATACAGACTGGACAGAGGGTTTTTGGACCGGTGAATTGTGGCTTGCTTATGAGAGTAACAAAGACGATAAATTAAAGGAAGCGGCACTTTGTCAAGTGGACAACTTCCTTTACAGAATAGAACATCATATTAATACCGACCATCACGATATGGGCTTTTTGTACAGCCCGTCTTGCGTTGCGGCATATAAGCTTACAGGCAGTGAAGTGGGTAAACGTGCGGCACTTTTGGCGGCGGATAATTTGATGAAACGTTTTCACGAAAAAGGTCAGTTCTTTCAGGCGTGGGGCAAAATAGGCGATAAGGACAATTACAGACTTATAATAGATTGCCTTATGAATATGCCGTTGCTTTTCTGGGCGAGCAAGGTGACAGGTGATAAAAAGTATGAAGAAAAAGCACAGGCACATATAAAAACAGCGATGGAAAATATCGTGCGTGACGATAATTCGACATATCATACATATTTCTTTGATATGGAAACAGGTAAACCTACAAAAGGCGTTACTTGTCAGGGTAATCGTGACGGCTCGGCTTGGTCGAGAGGTCAGGCTTGGGGAATATACGGCAGTGCGGTTGCGTATTCTAAAACAGGAAATAAAGAATATTTGGATATATTTAAACGTGTAACAAAATACTTTATGGAACATTTGCCGAAGGATTTAGTGCCTTATTGGGATTTTGATTTTGATACCGGCAGTGATGAACCGCGTGATTCTTCATCAGGTGTTATAGCGGTATGCGGTATGCTTGAAATGGCTAAATATCTTGATAAAGATGAGGCTGAATATTATACACAGACGGCTAAAAGATTGCTTAAAGCAATTATTGATAATTGTGCCGTTAAAGACAGTAAAGAGTCTAACGGACTTTTACTTCACGGCACATACGCAAAGAAAACACCGCATAATACATGTAATAACGGCGGTGTTGATGAGTGTAATACATGGGGAGATTATTTCTATATGGAGGCACTTACACGTCTGACAAGCGACTGGGATCCGTATTGGTTTTAGTATATAGACAATAAAAAAATACCGTAGTCGTAAGACTGCGGTATTTTTGATATGTCGTAAAACTTATCTCTTTGAGAACTGTGGAGCACGACGAGCGGCTTTTAGACCGTACTTCTTTCTTTCCTTCATTCTTGAGTCTCTTGTAAGGAAGCCTGCTGACTTAAGGTCTGCTCTGTAAGCTTCTGTATCAACTTCAAGAAGTGCTCTTGAGATACCGTGACGGATTGCACCGGCTTGACCTGTGAAACCACCGCCTTCAACTTTTGCGATTACATCGAACTTATCTGTTGTCTTTGTAAGTTCAAGTGGCTGACGAACGATAAGCTTTAGTGTATCAAGACCAAAGTATTCATCGATTGTTCTGCCGTTTATTGTGATTTTTCCGTTGCCCGGAACAAGACGAACTCTTGCAACAGAAGATTTTCTTCTACCTGTACCGTAGTATTGTTCTTTAGCCATTTATATTGTCCTCCTTACTTTATTTCGCCTGTCCAAGCGATTGGATTTTGTGCTTGATGATCATGTTCTGTACCCTTGTAAACACGAAGTCTTGTAAGAGCTTTTCTTCCGATTGTGTTGTTTGGAAGCATACCGTTTACAGCGTACATAACAGCCTTTTCAGGTTCTTCTGCCATAAGCTTGTTGTAGTGGATTTCTTTAATTCCGCCTACCCAGCCTGTGTGGTAGTAACGAACCTTTTGGTTAAGCTTATTACCTGTAAGGATAATCTTATCAGCATTGATAACGATAACGTGGTCACCGCAATCTACGTTTGGTGTAAATGTAGGTAAGTGCTTACCTCTTAAAATGCTTGCAACTGTTGCAGCAACACGACCAAGTGGCTTGTCAGCTGCATCAACAACATACCACTTTCTTTCTACGTCTTGTGGCTTTTGCAAATAGCTTGAATTCATAGTTGTGTCCTCCTATACTTAATCTATTCATGTTAAAGCTTACTTCTTTAACTCACAACGGCTATTTTACTATGTTTTTTGATTGTTGTCAACACTTTTTGAAAAATTTTTAATAAATCAAATAACAATCTCTTATTTTCTCTTTATTTCTCATTAATACTCTTTAAATCACAACTTTCATTTTAAAAGTTGCTGTATTATTTTGTTCACTTGACTAATAATATTTTATGACATATAATAAGAATATACGACAAAAAGTATTGGGGTGAAGTGATGAACAAGGTAAAAGAACAGATTAAATTTGATTTTGCGAACAACTGTTTTGATGTGCTTAGACTGTACAGTGCGTTTTACGTTATGACTCTGCACATATTCAGACATATAAGATTACAGGAAGTGTCGCCTGTATTTGATTGGTGGAACGGTGTCGTTGTACTGTTTTGCATAAGCGGTTTTTTGGTTCCGGCATCTATGGAGAGAAGTAAAAACACGTGGGAGTTTTTGAAAAAACGTGTACTTAGAATAATTCCGTCGCTGTGGGTGTGTATAATTGTCGGAGTGATTGTTGCGGCGGCATTTTGCGGGTTTGTGCTGAACAAGACTTTTGTGACGTGGTTTCTGGGACAGCTTGTTTTTATACGGGATTTGCCACAACCGGATTTTATAAGTAATTTCGGAATAGGAAATTTTCAAGCAAATCTTTGGACAATGATATTTACAGTCCAGTTTTACATTATTACTGCGATAATATACAGATTTTTAAAAAATCGAAAACTGTGGGTATGGATATTTGTAATGATACTGTCTATGGCACTTAATCTTGTTGTGCCACACTTACAGGAAATATTGCCCGAAGCGGGACGGTTGATCATCTCACATTCGTGTATGCCGTATTTTTATATGTATTTTGCAGGTTGGTTTATGTACCGCTATCGTGAAAAAATCGTGCCGATACTTTCAAAAACAAAAATATTGTGTGTGATTTTGTTTATTGCCCGTGCGATTTATTGCGACAGGTTCGGCGTGAGGATAGGCGAGTATATGGATATGATTCAAGTGCTTTTGCTTTGCCTTATGACTGTCGGTTTCGGTTACAGTTTCGGTAAAATCAGATTTAAGTTTGATTTGTCGTACGGATTGTATTTGTATCATATGGTTGTTGTTGATATATTCGTGCAAATCGGTTTGGTGGGTAATATGGGATATGTTGCGGCGGTTTATGCTATTGCTGTGTTGTGTGCGCTTATATCGCATTATCTTGTAGACGATACCGTTGCGCATATATTTAATAAGAAGAAACCGAGTTTGGACGAAGTAAAAGAAGAAAAAATTGAAGAAAAAATTGAAGAAAAAATTGAAGAAAAACAAATTGTTAAACAACCTGTTTCGGTTGCAGACGATGATGAAACTGATTTTTAAAAAGACGGAGCAATCCGTCTTTTTACTTTGTAAAAAATATTGGATTAATTTTGTTTTGGTGGTTGACTTTGCGGAAGAGTGGTGGTATAATAATTTATGTTGTTTATAGGTCATATCGGGATGTGGCTCAGTTTGGTAGAGCACTACGTTCGGGACGTAGGGGCCGCAGGTTCAAATCCTGTCATCCCGACCAAAACGGCAAACAAATCGCATTATTATGCGGTTTGTTTTTTTTTATTGCCAAATGTGAGCAGAAATAATACTGAATCAGAAGTGATAAAAGAATCTGTGCTAAATAAATATCCCCCGGTATAGCCGGGGGATATTTACTATTCTCCTAAATGTTTAATTATCTTGTTATACATATGTTTAAAGAATAACAATGATAACGTCAATGAGGCGATTTCGGCAATGTTGAATGACCACCAAACTGCGTGGATACCGCCGATTTTGGCAAGGATATATGCTGACGGAAGAAGTATGATAAGCTGACGTGTTATAGAAATCATCATACTTAAAAAGCCGTGTCCCAATGCTTGCAAGCTTGATGAAATAACTATACATATACCTGCAAATGCAAAGCTGAGGCTGATTACTCTTAATGCCGGAATACCGATTTCAAGCATATGGTCTGAAGCGTCAAACAATCTCAAAAGTACATCGGGTATAAACTGGAACAGCATAATTCCTATAAACATAATACAAACCGCGTACATAATTGCGAGCTTAATGGTTTTTGTAAGTCGTTTTTTGTTTTGTGCGCCGTAGTTATATGAAACAATCGGCACCATACCGTTATTAAGACCGAATACAGGCATAAATACAAAACTGTTAAGTTTAAAGTATACACCGAATACCGCAACGGCAGTTGATGAAAAAGTGATAAGAATTTTATTCATACCGAAAGTCATTGCAGAGCCGACTGACGACATAATTATTGAAGGAATACCGACAGAAAGAATGTTCTTTACAAATATAATCTGCGGTTTAAAACCTTTAAAGCTGATATGTACATCGGGATTTTTGGTAAGGTTAAATGTAATCGCAAGAATTGCCGCACATATTTGACCTGTTACAGTCGCAATCGCCGCACCGGCAACACCCATTTTCGGCATACCAAACAAACCGAAAATTAATATAGGATCGAGAATGATATTGATAATTGCACCTGTTGACTGTGTTATCATTGTGAATATTGTTCGTCCTGTGGATTGAAGGATTCTTTCAAAACCAATCTGCATAAAAATACCAAATGACATAAGCAGACAAATTCTTGTATATTCAATACCCATATTTGCAATATCGCCTGCACCCGCTTGTGCAAGAAAAAACGGCTTTGTTACGAAAATTCCTATAAGTAAAAATAAAACATATCCGAGAACTTCTATAAATATACCGTTTTCGGCGGTCTTGTTTGCCGCTTCAAACTTTTTTTCGCCGAGTGCGCGTGAAAGCATTGCGTTTATACCTACCCCTGTTCCGACTGCTACGGAAATCATAAGGTTTTGCATTGGAAATGCCATTGAAACGGCTGTCAATGCGTCTTCGGAAAGTCTTGATACGAATATACTGTCGACTATGTTATAAAGCGCTTGTACTATCATTGATATAACCATAGGCAGTGACATTGTTACAAGCAGCTTGTTTACAGGCATTGTACCCATTTTATTTTCTTTCGTTTGTTCCATTTATTGTGACTCCTTTCGATCTCTATATGCAACTTTTTTATTATACTATATTTTGTGGCGGTTTGCAAGGGAAGGTGAGGGGATTGTGGGATTTTTGTGTATGGTAAGAGGGTGACCGTTGGCCGCCCGAGTGGAAAGTATATGGGATAACGG
>OLQC01000424.1_pt1 | contig 44525 bp, 60 predicted proteins | sample 1672471 | NCBI WGS metagenome assembly OLQC01 (sample SAMEA3136689, study PRJEB25190) | human gut metagenome | biome: human gut; feature: human-associated habitat; material: faeces | place: Austria | collected 2013 | reverse complement strand
ATAGACGGCATACGGACTGCGTTATAAGGACAGTTAATACGCGCCACACTATGCCAGTATGACGCCGAATCGTTGGAATACTGCGGAAACGTAGACGGCAGTAAGGCTTGTATGGCGTCGTGCGCGCGTGACGCTGATACGAGTTTTCCCGCCGAAAACGGCGTTTTACGCCCACTTAGAGTGTGATTTAGAGTGGACTCCCTGACACGGGAGGACAGTCATGGCGGGCAAGACGAAAAACAGAAGGACCGGGGGATCCGGAAGCGTGTTCCAGGACTCCAAAGGACGATGGCATTTCCGCAAGGACATGGGAACCGATCCGGCGACCGGACGCAGACGCCCGCCGATCGAAGCCACCGGCATGGTGAAAAGCGAGGCGCGCGCCCGTTTCCAGGCGAAGATAGCGGAATGGGAGCGGGACGGAAGACTGCCCAGCAAGGACGGCCCGAAAACCGCGGACTACTTCGAACGGTGGATGGAGGAGCACAGGACCGCCGTCAACCCCACCACCTGGCGCAACGAATCCAGTTGGATGCGCACCATGAACGCGATCATCGGGAACATCCGCCTCAACCGGCTCACCGCCGACGACATCAACGGCATGTGCAGGAGACTGCGCCGCACACGCAAAAGCAAGACCGTCAACACCTATCTCGCAGTCCTCGGCGCCATGCTCCGAACCGCGAAACGGGACGGACTCATCGCCGACGACCCGATGGAAAACGTCGGACGAATGCCGGAGGACCGGTACGAACGCCCCATCCTCGACGTCGCCGACCCAGCGAAGGTCATCGAGGCCGCGCTCGCCGAGCCCGATCCGGCGGTCGCCGTGTTCGACAGTCCGGACGAGCGTGAGAAGTGGGCACTCATGTTCGAACTCGCCTTCACCACGGGCATGCGGCCGGGGGAGAGGTATGGCCTGATGCCCTACCAGCTGGAACTGCATCATGGGATTCCCGTCATCAACGTGTGCCAGCAGGCCAAGCCGATACCAGCCGGCGCCACGATTCCGGATTGGATGGAAGCCGAGCATCTGGACGGGGCGATCTGGCTGACCAAACCGAAGACCGCAAAAGGCGTGCGGACGGTTCCCATTCCGCAGGGGCTTTGGGACCGGCTTTGGGCGCATATCGTCAAATGGGGCGTGCCGTCCCATGGATTGGTGTTCACCAATCTTTACGGCCATCCCATCAGACGGGACAACGAGGAGAAGCGTTGGCGCCGCGCCCTGAAGATGGCGGGACTGCCGTACGTCGACATCTACAGCGCGCGGCACTGGCTCGCCACCGAACTCGCCGCCGCCGGCGCGAGCGACGAGGAGCGCACCGCCATCATGGGCCACACCGACATCCACACCACCAGCGTGTACACGCATTGGAGGGAACGGCGGCTCGCCAAGACGCTCGACGCCGCCCTGCCAGACCTCCGCGACGGCCAGTGACGGACGACGACGGCCTTTCCACAACACGAAAGAGTATTGACACACCCCGCGCTCGCCGGTAGATCGAGATACGAAGCAAGGAGGTGCCGTGGACGATGAGCATGAAGACGATGATGGAATCGATGCGGCGCGGAGCGGCTGTCGGAACGAGGATAGCGGTGACGGGACGTGTGGAATACAGGTCGCCGATTCAGGTGAAATCGGCCACGGAACTCCAGATGGCGGCGTGGAACAGGGTCGGCCGGACTCTTCGCGAGTCGATGGAACGGGAGAAGGCTTCCAGCAGGTAGCCCTTCAATGGCGTTCCGCCCCACTGCCGACCGTCGACGAATTCGCAGGCTACGAGCGGATCCAGCCAGGAGCCGCGGACCGGATCATCACCATGGCCGAGAAATCGCTCGACGCGGAGATCGAAGCTCAAAGAACATCGAACGAGGTCGCAGCCAAGGACCATAAAGCGCAGAACATCTGCATGATCATCGCCACTACCGCCTATTCGATCCTCCCGATCATCGGATTCGGAAGCGCGATTGTCTGCGTCGCGCTCGGACAATCGGTGGCGGCCGCCTTCGGCGCGCTCATCGGAGCCGTCACGGCCGGACCGCAAATAATCCAGGAAATCAGGAAAAAGAGATAACAGCAATACCCCGGCGCTCGCGATATGCGGGTGTCGGTGTCGTGGATTAGGATTAGCGGTCGTGTTTTTCTTGGCCGTTTCTTACACGTGTTTGGCGGTTCATGACGATTTGGCGGCACGGACGTGTTGACCGCAGACGGTGCATTGGGCTATATTCAAGGTGGGAAACATATTGCCATATGGCCTCGGCAAGGGAGGATGACGTCGCATGGGAGTGAACTATCCATCGATGAAGTCCTCCGACTTGCTGCGCATCCTCGCGTACCTCGGATACATAGAGGACAGACGCGCCGGATCGCACAGGAGGCTCAAGGCGAACGGCAGGCCCGATTTAACGTTCGCCTTCCATGACGGGCAGACGGTTCCGCCGGGATTGGTGAGGAAAATCCTCGCTAAGGACGTCGGACTGTCGGAGGTCGAGATTCGGGAGATACTCAAATGAGCGCACAAGTGAAATCAGTGAAGATCGTATACCACCGTGACGAGGGCGCATGGTGGGCCGACTCCCCGGACATGCCGGGGTTCTCCGCCGTCGGGGACACATTCGACGACACGAGGAAGCTTGCCCTCGAGGACATCCCCTTCTACTTCGATGGCAATAGGCCCGATATCGTGGACGAGCGCATGGAGAACGGGGCGAGCCTGATGCCAGGTAACGTCATGTTCCTGCAAATTCCCGATCAGGGGACGTCCCGCATTGAATTGGCCCGCATCGGAGAGACGGAATCCATCATCAGCGTCGACCGTACCCGCAGACTGCAGGTGGCGTGACATGAGTGCCATATCAGAATCTGCGACCATCGACGTCATACTGGCCGACTACGCGGCCTTGGATTCCTCCGGAGCGAAGGCGAACATTCTGGGAATTGGCGGGAATATACTCCCCATCACGCCCACAGGACTTACTGCTAGGTTCTCGCTCGTTACCCAGATTCACGCACCTGCAGAGGCATGTCCGGCGGAAACGTCGCTGGAGATTTCCCTGAGGGACGGGAGCGGTGATCTTTTCAATCTCCCCGGACAGCCGCCGCAAGCCGTTAGATATGCTACGATACTCACGATAGCTGCTAACCCAGGCATTGTTGGGCTTGAGCAGACGAAACACATCGGTGCAATGAGCATCAACGTGGTCGACTTCGGCAACGGCATGCCATTGCCGCCAGGAGACTACGCTTGGCATGTTTCGCTGGACGGTGACGAGGATCATGCCGTCGACTTCCGGTTCTGCGTGCCCAAGCCGGTCCCGACGCCCGTCATAGGCTGACGAAGTTTCATCTGAATCAAATATCTCACTGCCCCGATCCGCAAGAGCGACTTGTGAACCGAGTTTTCCCTATGCCGTAACAGGCCCCCTCTTCTAGAGATGGAACCCCGGCGCTCGCAGTATGCGGGCAGCCGGGGTCATTTTTATTGTTAGTTTGATGATGCCGTGAATTCTGGTTTTTTGAACCGCGGTTCACGGAATCCGTATTGACGGCCTTCTTCTTGGAGTCCGTCAGCCCAGAGGTCTAGATATCGGAATGGCACGCCCAGTTTATTGGATACAGCGAAACTGTCGATTCGTGATTCCGTTGGGGATATGACTGTTCCGTAGGCTTGTCCTATCATTTGTTTGAATAACAGCGGCGATTCGACGCTGACGGCTACTGGTTCGTGTTTTTTCCAACCTCGCATGCTTATCTGGACTTGAAGTGATTTGGCTCGTTTGGGTTCGATGAGGTTCAGGGCCGAGACTCGCATGACCAGCGCGGATATGGATATTCCCCATCCGGCCTTTGCATCCACGAACGTGCTGATGCTGTCGTTCTTGGCGAAGATTGCTCTTGCGTCGTCTTCCGGCATCAGGAACGCTCCGGCGAATTGGTGGGCTTCGCTTTCCATCTGCTGCCGTGTGAGATGGATCCTGTATTTATGCAGAATCATGTGACCTAATTCGTGTACTTTGGTGAAGCGGAGCCGGTCCCCGGTGTTGTTGCGTCCGAGATACCCGATCACAGGCACTGGCGTATCCAAGGTCGGGTTCGACACTCCCTCGCTCGTTGTTTTGTATTCCGATTCCTCACCGGAACTATGCATGGGCATCACCGCAATGCCGACGCGTTCCAACGCTCTCGTCACGTTACGGACCGGGCCCGTATCGGCAAGATTGAGATAACGTCTCGTTTCCTGCGCGATATGGTTTATTTTTTCCATGGAAAGCGGGGTTCCGTCTCTGGGGGCTATATCATCAATCCACTGCAGGTGTGATTTCATCCGAAGGCGCTCCGCTATGCGGCGTACCGTGCCTGCCATGATCTCATATTCGGCGGAGACTGCGTTGATTTCACGGACGAGGGTTTTTGAAGATCTACGATAGGTCAGTTCCGTCGGTGGGGTAGGTGTGTCATCCATGGAGAAGAACGACAGCGGATAGTCTACGCACGTGGCGATTTTTTCGGCATCCTCCTTGGTGAACGGGACGATTCGATTTTGGATTTTGCTGATTTTTGCTGTTGATATTCCCGTTCCCTCTGTCAGTTCGGCTTGCGTCTTTTTTTCCAACCTGCGCATGAGGACAATCCGATCTGGATTGTATTCAACCATGGTTGGTTCCTTTCGTTTTATTTGGGCGGACCTTTTCCTTCTCGTCAGCCCTTGTTCGCTGCTTCGGTCTTCTTTTCCGAGTGCTTGGTTTCCTCGTCGATCAGGTTGGGGATGAGCATCTCGTTCTCCGGAGCGGCCTCGTACCGTATCTTAGATTGGTCCTCACGATTTCCTAGGAGTGGAATGTCGAGACACGATTTGAGTTTCTTGGCGTCGATGATCTTATGCAGAGTGATGGTTGCATGACCATCCACGATGGTCCATGCAGCAACCAGGTTGACATTTGAGAGGTCAGGGACTAATTCGCCGTCCGGAGAGATGTTCTCCGGGATTAATTCCGCCGGTAGGCATTTGTGCTGGTTGTATCTTGCCCGTGCCGCGACCGTGTTCGCAGGTTTGGGAACGCCTCCGGTGCGGCTGTCGATTGGATGTATCTCCATTCGCATTCGCGTGACCTCGTCTCGCAGATGCGTGTAGTTCGGGTCCACGACCTTCCAGGTGTTGTTCTCTTGTTCGAGATTCCATCGGTTGCGGGTCCGCATGTTCACGTTTTCGGCCCGCTTGAGCCGGTATTGCCCTTGCGAGAAAAACTGGGTTTTCTCCATGGTGAGAACATCGGCATAGGACTCTTCCAGAATCCGGATCAGGGGAGTCAGCTCCGTCACTCGGTCCTTGATGATGTCTTTCTCGTCCTTGCCATTCAGATATGAGTATTTTTCCAAGTCGAATCCTTCCGCCGGAAAAACGTAAAAAATAATTGCTGTGGAAAATTATACACCCATTTTATAACTACGGTGTTCGATCAAAGCGAGGGCGGTCTTCGCGCCGGATGCTATGGAACCTAAGAAACCTCTGATGCTCGCTGTATGCGGGTGGCCGGGGTTTGGACTATCGGGTTGCGATTTGGTTTATTCGAGCGATGTCGTCCCGTCCGTAGGGCATTTAGCCACATCGTTGCCGTCGATGCTGAGCGTCATCTGCCAATCCATGGACGTTCCACGCATCGCCGTATCCGGAACGGACGTTGAGAAGACCGACTTGTCGTCCGAGTTGCTCCAACCCGGGTAGTTCAGGTTCTTGCTTGTCTGCATATTGAAAACGCTTCTGTTGGTCTCCCCGGACGACACGTAGTCGGATAGCTGCACCATCCAAGAGTCGCCGTTCTCGTTGGTGAGCATAAGATCATACGAGTAGAATTCATTCGGCCTGATCTGTTCATTGCCGGGTATCTCCACGCCGAGATATCCGGCGCTCGTATCGAGCTTCACACTCGGCAACCGCGGGTCACTGCCCTCGCAGGAACCGGACAGCCCATTCGCGAGCGGAGAACCATCATCACTGTCGGTGGAATCCTGCGAGTCTGTTTCGGAATCCTGCGAGTCGGCTTGACTGTCGGCGCTCGCTGACTGGCTTGATGTTGTCCGGCTGCCGCATCCTCCGGCCAGAACGATTGGGAACATGATGGCGAGCATTGCGGCGATCACCTTTTGTGTGGTTTTCATTTGTTGTCTCTCTTTCTCTGATGGCGTTATAAAAACGCACCCAACCGCAAAAGTCGTGGATGGGTGCGTTTTCTGCGTCTAGTAAGTTGTCACTGCTTGTCGTAGACGCTGCAGTACACGTTGGCGTTGTCGCCGGTCGCTTCCTGATGCGAGACCTGCTTGCCGTCCACGGTGATGGTGCATGTCACCTGCGTGTCAGCGGGCGTCTGGTTGTCGATGTCGAAGGACGGGTAGGCGCTGAGCGTCCAGTCCTTCTGGGCGTCATCGCCGGTGATGGTCTTTTCCCATTGGCCGGAGACGGTTTCGTTGCTGCTGCCGCCGCCCTTGCCGTAGGTCACTTCTGCGTTGCCGTTGCTGATGGTCACCTGCAGCTTCAATTCCTTGGCGCCTTCGTTGACGATGCCCTTATCGTAATTGTCGGAATCGTGCTGGATCTGCTTGCTTGTCTCATCCATGCTCTTGCTCACGCTGTCCACGGCGGCACCGTATACGGATTGCGTGTAGAGGACCACTCCGCCGCTGATGAGGGAGATGATGACTGCCGCGATGACTAGTCCGCGGCCCTTTTTCTTTCCGTTCTTCCTGGTGGCGTACAGTGCGAAGCAGCCGAAGATGATGCCGGCAATGGCGAAGGCGAACGCCACATTGTTGACGATCGGGATCCACGAGAGCACGAGTGCGATGACGCCGAGAACGAATGCGGTGATGCCGAGCGCACTCATATGCTTCTCCTCGGCCGGCTGCCGGTAGGGCTGCTGCATCATCGGCTGCTGCGGCGCCGGCTGCTGCGGCTGCTGGAAATGCGGCTGTTGCGCGAATGGCGGTTGTTGCGCCGGCTGCTGTTGTGGAACCGGTTGCGGCTGGAACTGCTGCGGATTTGGATTGTTGTTGGTCATTGGATTCTCTTTTCTTCTCTGGCGACCATGCCGGTCACTCCATCGTACCCCCATGAACAATCGCTTGGTGGTATTCACTGCATACACACGCCGGAATCGTAGAGCAGCTGCCGATAATCTGACAGTACTTGGATGGTGACACTTAATTCCACGGCCATCATCCACGTATTGCCCTCGTACACCGTCTCCGCCATGCCGTAATCCACCGGCGATATCAACGCCAACGCGGTCTCCCTACGACACCGGCGCTCGCATTTGATGCCGTATTGGCTGCCGCATCCGGGGTCGTGGTGTCTGGCGTGTATGAGCTCGTGGCACAATGTACAGCGGCGCTGGCGCTGGTTGAGCCAGTCAGCCAATAGGATAAGCCCATGCCGGTCGTCGTACAGGCCGCATATGTCGCGTGGAAGGTCACGCGACACGACCGACAGGCCCATGGATTCCGCATGCTCGATCAAACCTGAAATCGTTTCGATTTTAAAAATCCTCTTTCATAGGTATGGCGCCCACACCCATACGCGCACGCAACGCTTCGGAGGCCCTGAACTTGAGTGGACGTTTCCCGACAAATTCGATGAGACCCGCGCTCGCAAGTTCATCCACGTATTTGCGGACTGTCTGCTTCGTCAGCCTGAGGTCGACTTCAGCGTCTTCGAGCGTCATGGACTTGGTGGTGTCAAACAGCTCCTCCTGCATGACCGCGTAAAGAAGCAGCGTCGCGTTCTTGGACATCGCATGCTCATTCCGCAGTTCGTCGCGCAGGTCGGTCGCCTTGCCAAGCTGGTCGATCTTGATGCCGAGTTCCTCGATCAAGGACTTCTGCGCGCGTTCGATGAATCCGAGGATGGTGTATACGAAGAACGTGAGTTCACCGCGGTTGAGCTTGTCCTCGGCCTCTGTGAAGGCCTTGTAGTATTCGTTCTTGTTCTCCGCGATTGTCTTGGAGAGGGACAGCACGGTGGGCAGTGTGAGGTCATGGCTGAGATAGAGCGCGAGCAGATACCTGCCGGTTCTGCCGTTTCCGTCGTAGAACGGGTGGATGTATTCGAACAGGAAGTGGCTGGCGATGGCCCTCTGCAGGAACGGTATGGTATCCGAACGGGCGAGGTCTATCATCTGCGCCAGCAGTGCCGATATCCGAGCCTCGCCGCTGACTCCGCTATGGATGACCGTGCCGTGTGGTCCCTGCACTTCCACGTCGCCTTTCCGGAACAGTTCCCCGTCGGGCCTGTCCTTGTCTTCGATCTCGTCGAGGGCGATTTTGTCGTAGATGTCCCTGATATCCTCAAGGGTCTTGGGCAGTTCGACATCGTGGTCGGTGAGGTTGAGATACAGTTTCGCGAACTCGCCGAACCGAGCCTTCTCCATATCGCCATCGGTCTTGGCCTGCCGGGCGGCGGCCACGGCCGCTTCCGTCTCCTTTCGTGTCGACCTGACGCCTTCCATCTCGTTTGTGGCGAGCAGCTCCTCGGATATGGCGTGGTGGATGTAGTTCCACCGCATGACTCCTGGGATGCTTTTCCACATGGCTGATACCCGGCGTTCGGCGAGAAGCACCTTCTGTGTGAGCATGCACATGCAGCGCGGTGTGGCGATGAACAGTTCGCCCAGGGGCGTGCCGATTCCGGTCGCGAAGGTGGAATCGTCCTCGAGGCGTTGTTTGGCGAGCCTGTCGTGGTTGGTGTAGGAGTCTGCGCTCCTGTCGGCGTGGAACAGTCTTGCCAAAGTCTTATATTCCATGCTCATTAAGGTCACCGCTTTCTCAAATACAATTCTATTTGATAGAAACCATAAACTATGAGTCAATATTAGTCAAGATAAAGCGCTTAAAGATGAATAATAGCAATTAGCGTCCGGCCATTACCCTACTCATCGGGAGTCTCGGCCTCGAGACGTGCGTTCGGATCCCTGTTTGCGGCCATGTCATAGTCTTCGGGGTGCGCGGCGATACGGTCGATGAGATCATCGGTGATCTGGGATTCGCGCTCGCGGGCCTCATTGCGCGCGGCTCTAGCAATGAATTTCTCGGCTTCCTCAATGAGTTCATGTGGATTAATACCGAAAACGTCTGCTAGCTGAGCTATTTGCGTTACTTTGATGTCGCGCTCGTTTTTCAGCATTCTGATTAGCGTTCGTTCTGGTACGCCAGACTTCTCCGAAAGCTCTTTGATGGTTAATCCTGCTGCAGAACGTTCTGCAGCAATTGCTTTAGCTGTTGCTTCATTAATGTCCATATGGACAGTATAACGACTGTAAATTTGCTAACAACTGCCCGTCTGGGCGTGTCGCACTTGCATACTGCCCAAATGGGCATTAGTATGCAAAGTATGGACAGCATGAAGTATTCAGCAACAGTTGCAAAACGAGTTGACAAGGCTCTTTCCAGTGCGAAATTCAGCGTTTCTGAGGCGTCGGAGAAGTCTGGAATCCCTCGAGTCACATTGACAAGGAGGCTTAGATATCCAGCGTCATCGCCATTCACTGTTCGTGAATTGCATCAAATTGCTGAAGCGATTGGGTGTGATGTCAGTGAGTTCTTCGTCAGAGACAAAAAATCATAAGTCGCCGACGCATGAATTGAAAGGAAGGTTTTTATATGGAAACGATAACGACTTGGTTCTCCATCGCCTGCGCGGTGGTGAGCGTCATCACGATCTTCATCAATCTGTGGCTCAACAGCTAACGACGCAAAACGATTCTAAGGAGAATCCGAAATGAGCATCAACATTCCGGCCGAGACGCCGGACGAATCCATGAACCCGATTTCCGTTGAGGAGTTCGAACGCCTGCACCCGGCGATGCTTGGCGCGATAAGGAAAGCCGTCCGCGAGGAATTGGAACTCTCTCACGCGGACGGCGATTCAGAAGATGGTTCGAGAGATTTTAAGAGAACGGTCCTTAGTTCTTCAAGCGTTCAGCACACGCTTGATAAGCGTCGGAACCATCATCGATGATGTCGAGGCTCATTGTGGTACCGCAATGCAGAGAAACGGTGATTATGTTCTCTTTGCCATCGTTGGTTCTCGCAATGAAGGATTTGCGTTTGCGTTCTCCGGGCTTCATTCCTTTTAGAATCTCCTCGATTTCGTTGAACTGTTCGGCAAGGAAATCTGGAGCGCCCGGAAGCACAACACCATCGACTTTAAGAAAGCTCTTATCCATTTCACCTCCTTTCATGCTCGGATTGAACATTACAAGCATATGCGAAGGAGCAATCAAAAATCCAAGGAGAATCCAATGAACAACGAAATCCAACGATTCGATTTCAAGGGCGCGGCATTGCGCACCTTGACCGATGAGGCGGGGGAGCCTTGGTTCGTCGCCAAGGACGCGTGTGACATCCTCGGCATTGACACAAATCATCTCCGTGAAGCTCTTGATGATGACGAAATCACAAACCTCCGCAATTCGGAGGTTTGGAATCAGCCAGGTCGTGCGCCTCTCATCATCTCTGAGCCAGGCCTGTACAAGCTCATCATGCGCTCGCGGAAGCCGGAGGCCAAGGAGTTCCAGCGTTGGGTGACTCACGAGGTGCTGCCGCAGATCCGCAGGACCGGCGGTTATATCCCTGCAGGCGATTCGGATTCGGATGAGGACATCATGGCCAGGGCCGTGCTCGTCGCGCAGAAGACCATCAAACAAAAGAACCAGCAGATTGCCTCGCAGCAGTCGCGCATCGTGGAACTGGAGCCGAAAGCGCGGTTCGCGGACGCCGTAGCCGCGTCCGACGGCACGTGCCTGGTCGGCGAGCTCGCGAAGATGCTCCGGCAGAACGGGATGGACATCGGCCAGAACAGACTGTTCCGTCTTCTTCAGGCTGACGGGTATCTCGGCAAGTCCGGTTCGAATCGCAACGTGCCGACACAGCGTGCGATGGACCTCGGCCTGTTCCGTATCAAGGAGACCACCGTCACCCATGCGGATGGGCATACCACGGTCAGTCGCACTCCGAAGGTCACGGGCAAGGGGCAGCGCTATTTCATCGATCGGTACTGGGGTCGCGCTCAGCCGTCGTTGGAAGCGGGTGCGTGATGAGCGTCAGTCAATTCGCATGCCTATCGGGTCAGCTGCTGTGCGTGATCGTGTTGCTTTGCGCGATTCTCTTGAAACTTCTGACCGTGGTCAAGGTGCTTCATGACATTCTCTGTGCGATTCGTTCAGCCCAGACGCAGATCGAACTTAGTCCCCTTGCGAGAAATCGTGGGGAATTTTGGACAAGGGCCAGGTCTTTGTTTTCCCGTGGCCGATGAACGGCTGCTGCCGCCAGGTGATCGTCACCGAAGCGCCTTCGGGAGGTGTGTAATGCAGGTACTTATGGCCATTTTCCTCGGTCTCCGATTCCTTCACCTTGATTCGCGCGTACACGCAGCCGCCAGTGGCGACAAGAGAGTTGAAGCCTTTCCGCCGTGATCCATAAGGGGTTTCGGGACTGTGGGTGGCCGTTGCATGCACGTCGGTGGCGGCTCCGTTGCCCACATTGACGATCTTGACCAGAAGGCACGGAGGATTTCCGTATCCGCATTCGACCACATAGGGCTGCCACTTCGGCCTACTTCGATATGCGAAGTTCCAAGCCATAGCTCCTCCGGTAAACAACGCGGTCAAGCCTTCCAAACCATAACTGATCCAATCCATAATTCTTCTCCTAACTGTTCGGCCCGCACGTCGGAAATGCGGGATGGCACCGATTTTAGGAGGGGGCCGGGCGGTTCTCCTAACGCCGCCCGGCATCACACACGCAAAGGAGGCGCGTGATGGTTTTGCAGAACGAGCTCAAGGATGCGAGCCGTATCCCGTTGAAGGACAGGCTCGCATGGACCATCCCGCAGGCCGCGAGCCTGTACGGGATCGACTACGACGGCCTCCGACAGGCTGTCAACCAGGGCGACATAGACACGTTTCGTCCGCCAAGCAAACGAGGAACGCCTTCCCGCCGTCACATCAGACGCGAGGAAATGGACCGATACGTCAAATCGTTGGAGGAGTAAGCATGAACGACATTCGCAAGGCGTGCGTGAGGGCCGTGTTCGACGAATTCGACGACTATGGCGACGTCATCAGGCCGGCTGTCGGCGATGAATGGGATGGGATCGACGCGAGCCGTCCGCTCGGCCACATCGTCGGCTACATCGACCTCGACGTCACCAGTCTCGTGGACCTCATCATCGACACGATCAACAAGGAGCTGTGATGGCACTCAGGAGAATCGACGCGGAAACGCTGCTGGCACCACCCGTACCGCCGAAGGACACGGTGATCATGTTCGGTTTGACCGGCTACGCGATTCGCGTCACGGGCAAGGGCGCCAGCCTCATGGAACTCGACGTCGACGGAAGCCGCGAGCTGGCGAGCATCGGAAAAGACCAGGCAAGGACATTCATTCAAAAAATCGGAGGCGCAAGATGACGGACAACGATTATCGCATCGAGGACGGGTTCGAAAAGGGGAGGCCGAACTACACGCTCAGGCGTTTGAAGTTCGCGCTGGCCGTGGTCGGCCTGGTCGTGAGCGTGACGCTCATGCTTACCTGGCATGGCGGCGGTCTGACGGGCGCGCTTGTGGTGGAGGGCGTGTATCTGGCCACGGTCCTGTGGCTGACGGTCAGGTTCGCTCCACGCGATGACGTGGATGGCGACGTCTGACCGTATCCGCCGGCGTACAAGGACGCGGACGGATGGCGGAAGCGTGGGTCCCTTCATCTCACATTGCATTTCACGCATTCACTCTCACGTCTTCCGCCGTCACGCCGTCCGCTGTGGGTTCGAATCCCGCCGCCGGCGCTTGGCCGGACCGTCAACGCCGCCCGCATCCCCGCTTCGTTCAGCTTTCTTGGGGATGTGGGAACGATGGGCGTGCTCCAGTGCTGTCATGGCGCCCAGCGGTCCGGCTTGTATCAATCAATCTCATATCAATCAAGGTCAAGGGAGGAACCGATGAAGGAGATTCTGCCGCATTGGCATTTCAGTCCGAACGCTCCGGTCAAGGACGTCGGCATGAAGGGGATGACGCGTGGCGACAGGGCGGTGGCTGAGGCGTGCCGTCGGGCGATGGAGACCGAGGCGTGGAAGGAGCTGGTGATCCTCGAATCGTTGGGCGTGCGGTTCACCGGACTGGTGGGCCGGTTCGTGTCCGAGGTGGCGTCTCCCGTGTTGGAGGTGATGCCTGGTGACAGTTTCCATCAGGGAGCGGCCGCGCAGTTGACGCACATGGTGAAGACCAGGGATGGTGGCGAGACCATCCGCATCATCAAGACTCTCGCCGTGAAAGGTAGGTTCTAATGGCTGGTGAGACGATCATCGCGGTGGTGGGCAATCTGACCGCGGATCCTGAGTTGAGGTCGACGAAGAACGGTCGGAGCGTGGCTGGTTTCACGATTGCGTCCACTCCGCGTACGTTCGACCGGCAGGCGAATCAGTGGGTCGATGGGGACGCGTTGTTCCTCCGCTGCACGGTATGGGGTGATCTGGCCGAGCATTGCGCCCGTTCCCTCGCCAAGGGCATGCGTGTGATCGCCCAGGGAAGGCTGACCCAGCATTCATGGGAGGACGAGCAGCATCAGAAGCGTTCTTCCGTGGAATTGCAGGTTGATGAGATTGGCCCATCGCTCAAGTATGCGACGGCGCAGGTGGCCAAGGCGCAGCGGGGTACGGCTGGAGCGTATGGGAATCCGTCTTCCGCTCCGGCTGGCTATACGGGTGGCACCACCGCTGCTGGCGCTTCGTTGCCGCCGTCCGACCCGTGGGGCTCGGCTTCGGGCTCGTCGTCTTCGTTCGGTGATTTCGGCAAGCCGGAATCCGAACCGGATTTCTGATGAAAGGAATGGATCATGGGCATCACCATAGAGAATCTGCAGGTGGACGACCTGCATGCCAACCCGCATAATCCACGCAAGCAGGTCGGCGACGTGGAAGAACTGGCGTCGAGCATCCGAAGCCAGGGCATCAAACAGCCTTTGCTGGTCACGCCGAACGGCGAGACGGACATCGACGGACACAAGCAGTACCGTGTCGTGATCGGCCACCGCAGGCTCGCCGCGGCCAGACAGGCGGGACTCTCGACCGTGCCCGCGATCGTCGAGGAGATGGACGCGCGCCGCGAACAGGAAATCATGCTCGTGGAGAACACGCAACGCTCCGACCTGACTCCAGTGGAGGAGGCCGACGGCTACCAAGGGCTTCTCGACCTGGGCGTGCGGGTCAAGGAGATGGCCGAGAAGACGGGACGCAGCGACCGGTTCGTCCGCAGACGGTTGAAGATAGCCAGAATCCCGCAGGAGACGCGCGACATGTCCGCCGACTTCAGCCAACTGACGCTCGACCAGTTGGACAAGCTCGCCGAATTCGAATCCGACCCCGACATGCAACGCGAGCTCGCACGGTCCACCGACTTCGAATGGACGTACCGAAGGCTCGTCAGCGAGCGCGACAAGACGAAATGGTGCGGTGAGGCCGACAAGGCGCTCGCCAAGGCCGGCGTCAAGGTCGAATCCTTCCCGGACGGGAAGAACTATTGGACGTTCGAACCGCGCGGCTACAGGCGGCATAACATCATTTCCTCCACTCGGGATCCGTTCTGGAAGCAGTTCACGGGCGAGGATGGGTGGCCGGAATTCTGCGTCTTCAAGAACCACGGCGACTACTGCCTGTACGAGCCGATTCCACTCGACCAACTCGAAAGGGAGAAGAACGCGAAAACCGAACGCCAGACCATCATGGCACGGGGGAAGGAACTCGACCGCAAGGCTAGGGACTTCGAGGCGATTGCGAGGGACACGCGTTTCGCATGGCTGAAAACCAACCTCCACACGCTCACCCGCGAACAGACAGTGGCGGGAATCTGCGAACTCGCGCTCGCTGAGACGGTCGGCTGGCATTCGATGTTCGTGGGCCAGCGCCTCCATGGCGAGGGTGTCGTGGAGGCGCTCATCGGTTTTGGATGGAATCTGCCGATCACTGAGCATGACGACGACCACTGGTCGTTGGAATGCAAGGAGAACCTCGACCAGATCCGCATGGTGTTGAGGGACAGGCCGCTGCGGATCCTCGACGTGCTGGCCGCACGCCAGGAGGACAACGCCGATTGGCGTGCGTGGCGCACCATGCGCGGCGTTGATGAGATGTGCGTCTGGTACGGCGCATTGGAACACCTCGGATACCAGCCCAGTGCGGAGGAACGCGAGGCACTCAAGGGCGCGATGGTCGAAAAGGAGCAGGAATCATGAGTATGAAGGCATTGGAGTGGGCCATGTACGACGTGCCCGCCGAAATGGCCAAAGGGTCGCTTCTCCGCATCCTCCTCGCGCTCGCCGACCACGCCGACACCGAAGGCCGTGGCGCGTTCCCATCCCAGAAGCGCCTGTGCGCTCTCACCGGGTACAGTCGCCGCACCATCCAGCATGGATTGCACGACCTGGAGGCATCCGGATTGATCGTCAAGGGCGACCAGAGGCTCACCGAACACTACGGACGCCACCGTCCGATCGTATGGAACCTCAGCATGGAGGATTTTAGAGGCGCAAAAACTGCGCCCCTAAAAAAGAACGAATCCGAGGCGCAGCATACTACGCCCCAAAACAGCCAAGAGGCGCAATTAGGGGCGCAAAAAACAGCCGTTAGAGGCGCAATTAGGGGCGCAGTATCACTACGCCCAAACCTATATAAGGAAGAAAGTTATATAGAACCTAGAGAGAGTAACGCGCGCGCGAGAAAACCAATCCCAATACCAGCCGACTGGAAACCCTCTGAGGAACACCGGGCGCTCGCCGACCGGCTCGACATCGACTGTGACACCGAAGCCGACAAATTCCGCGACAGGGCCCTCGACTCGGGAGCCCGCTCGGCCGACTGGAACGCGAAATTCCGCAACTGGCTCGTCAAAGGCAAGGAACGCGGATTCGCCACGCCAAAGGATTCCAACGCTCGCCGACGGTATACGTGGGGCAGCGAAGAGGTGAAACGCGTTCTCGGCCCGATCGCCTGCGAGGGCACGGACACGTACATGGCGCTCGCATGCAAGGTCGCGGACCTGCTCAACCAGGGCGTGGACCCGGACATGCTGCGCCGTCAGCTCGCGAACGTGTCCGGCGACGTATTGGCCGAACAATTGTTCGAACAGGAGGCGGCGGCATGAACGCCATGACCATCGCACACATGGCCGGCATCCTCACCTCGGCCATCCAAGCCGCGGACCGATTGGAACTCGACGCACTCAAAGGTCCGGCGCTCGCCGATATGGACCTTGACCTCGTCCGCGATATCAAACGCGACTGCTCGACCTGCATCAGCCTGCTCGACCAGTTCGGAAGGGAGCGACGATGAGCGACCGGCAATTCCAGGAATCGAAACGCGTCGCCTTGCAACGTCAGGGTTGGCATTGCATGCGTTGCGGACGCAACCTGCACGACCCGAGCGTCTGGCCGGGTAGGAGCGGCCACCACCGGCAGTTGCGCCGTCGGGCCGACCCGACCATGCGCGACCTGCCGTGCAACATCGTCGAACTGTGCGGGTCGGGCACGACCGGCTGCCATGGTTGGGCGCACGCGCATCCGGCGGAGGCGGAACGGTTCGGCTACATCATCCCGAGTTGGCGTGGTCCGCTCAGCGTGCCGATACGCGATTGGAATGGCGACTGGTGGTGGCTGTTGGATGACGGCACGGCGCAACGGCTCACTCAAATCGAGATCATCGAATGGCAAAGCGATTGGAAGGAAGAATCATGAGGAAACAGGACGAAGACCTGAACGTGAAGCCGGAGGCGCTGCTCTGGCTTGATTTCGAAACGACCGGTACGGACAGGAATGACAGTCTGCCGTTGGAGGTCGGCATGGAATGCACCGACGTGCTGGGCGAACATTCGTATGGATCCCTGCATCGCATCATCAGACCGGACTGTCTCGACCTGTTGGACATGGGCCCGGTCGCGTTCTCGATGCACACGGACAATGGATTGCTGTTCGAACTGTTGAACGGCTCGCGCACGGACGACTGCGTGGAAGCGGTCGCGAACGCAGTGGAGGAGTATCTCGACTCCCTGTCGCAACGCTTCACGCTGGTTCCGGCCGGAACGAACGTGGACTTCGACATCGACTTCCTCAAACGCCTCGACCTGGACCCGGATAGGTGGCTGTCCTACCGCAAGTTCGACCTGACCACGCTCCGCCGGTATTTGAGGTTCATCGACTGTCCCGAGGATCCGTACGAGGGGCATCGTGGCACGCACAGGGTGCGCGACTGCATCCGACGCGACATCAACGACTACATCCGATACCGCAAGCCCCTGAAGGGAGCATGGTGATGACAGCGGCCGCCATGATGCTCCTGTGCGCGGCCGTCCTGGTCGCTTGGATCGGAGGCCGGCCATGACGGTCCAGACGCATACGGCGTGGCAGTACCGGAATCCCGCCGACCTGATCGGCCGTCGATGCATCGCGCTCACCGGCATGGATGTCACGTTGGACGGCCCATTGGATCTGATCCGGTTGAGTCCGGTCCACGCGGTCCTGAAATACCGGGGCATAGGACTGCACGTCATCGACTGCGACCTACGCCATCACACGAACAAAACCTCGGACGGCATCCGCGCCGTCGTCATCACGGAAAGCAAACCATGAAAAACACCACATCGCATGCCAGGAAATGGCATAGGACCAGTCCATGCCCCTACTGCGGCACGAGGAAACCCGGCATCGAACCCTACGCCCGAATCATCGGAGCCAAGATGCACTGCATCTGGATCGCCAAATGCCATGGATGTCCGAACGCCGTCTGGATCACCACACCGGACGACAGCATCAAAACCGCGATCCGCGGATGGAACCGATACGCCAACGGCGAATGGCGCAAACACCAGGAGGAAACGAAATGAGAAAAACAACACGCATCACACTCAAGGACACAAAATGAGCAATCGAAGTTATTTGGTGCCAAGGCCGCCAGCGTTCGACCATGAGCATCCCAGACCGAAGGAGGAAGGCGAGGTGCTGTACTGCGGAAATTGCCAAAAATGGTACGTATCATGGTTTCCCCTCACCGAAGTCAAAACCATATGGGGCCGCCGCCCCGAATGGTGGATACGCATCTTCCACCGCAAACCATACGAGACGATCATCCAGCAAATACGAAGGGAAACGAAATGAAAGTGAAGAAAACCCTCACGGACATGATCATCAAATGGCATCAGGCCGGATGCAGCCTCGATGAGATCGCCCCACTGATGCCACAAGTCCCCAAAGAGGAAATCAAAGCCATCATTCAACAACACCACGAATAACAAGAAACCCGACCTTCCGGCCGGGCTCCTGACACCACCAGAAGACTACCACGCCGGAGGGAATCGAACAAATGAACGAACAGACCAACGAATCCCAACCAACACCAAACCAGACACAACCAGCACAAACCAACCAAAACAAGCCAGCGCTCGCCGGCGTGTGCCTCGTCTGCGGCGGAGAATGCGCTGTCGGCGACACCATGTGCGCGAAATGCGATGGGCTGATGCGCGGCTGGCTGCGGGAATATCCATCATGGTTGGATTCGCTGCATGAGTTCCTGGACTCGACCGCGCACTACGGAGGCCGCCAGCCTGGACGCGTCAACCTTCCAGCCGCACCGACGCCAATCCGATTGCCGGTGCTCGACCACATGCAGGCCATCGAGGATGCCGCAATCGCACTCTGGCGCCGGTTGTACGCTCCGCCCGCCATGCCTTGGGCGACCTATGGCATGCATCCGCCGCTGGTGGACATGCTGCGTACCTGCGCCGGCAGTCCTCGACTGCGCCGCATGCCTGACATCGCCGACTTCTACCATGAGTGGGAGTCAACGGTTCGAAAGACGCTGGACATCATCGACGTGCCGCCTGCGAAACATGGCATCGGAAGATGCCCGAACCCGCTGTGCGGAGTCGAATTGACAGCGGCGGTCGGCGCGGCAAGCGTTGTGTGTCCCATGTGCGGCAACACTTACCTTGTGGCGGATGTGCGGTTGGGGTTCCTGAGGGAATGCGTTCGGTCGGGACGCGCGTTCACGGCGGGGGAGTGCGCGGAACTGCTGTGCGAATGCGGATTCCGGTGCAACGCGAACACGATTCGCTCATGGCGCAAGCGCGGCAGGCTCCAACCGGTCGGCAAAAACGTGAAGGGGCAGCCGTTGTACAGGCTTTCCGACGTGCATGGACAGGTCGTGCGACGCGACTCGATTTGACAAAATCGAAAGTGCAACGCACAATTGTCAGTGGATTAGAGGGTTCAAACCGAGGCGACTTGGTTTGAACCCTTTTCATATCCACCTTGGATTCTCCTAACTCCTTGGGCTACGTAACACCGTCCTGTCTGAGCGGCATATCGGACACGCTCCGCCCACCCACGTCAGAGTGGGCATACACCAACAGCGGCAGGCAAGCCAATCCCGCGTTTACGTGATGCGGTGATGCTCAAACCGCCTGTCCATGCCTTCGTAGGAATCAGTGGCAGATCGCACCGGTCGCAGATCTTCGGATCCTCTTCCTTGCGGCCGCGTGTATGCGCGGGTTCGACTCCCGCCGAAGGCACCTATCCCACCTGACCTTGGTGGGCGGATGGTGGCATATGCGCAATCAGATGCATTGGAACAGCAGCGACAGAAGATTCAGGCTGCCCGACGATTGGGAGAGCCGCAGGGCCATGGTCAAGGCTCGGGCGCATGGACGCTGCGAAGCGAGGATTCATGCGAAGGATTGTGATGGAATCGGAACGGATTGCGATCACATTATTCCTGGAGACAACCATTCCTTGGAGAATCTGCAATGGTTGAGTTATGCTTGCCACAAGGCGAAGACGGCGCGCGAGAGCGCTGAAAGGAATAGAAGATACAAGAGACTGAGAAAGCATCCGAATGAACGGCACCCTGGCCTGATCGGCCGCTGATTGAGGTGTCGATACCGGTGGGGGAGGACTCCGCCGGCGCCAAGGCCCTAACCGCCGATAGCAACTCAGGTCGTACGTACGCTTCTCCGTCCCGTTTTTCGCGCTTCGACGTTTTTCCATCGTTTCATCGAGATGGTTCCGCATATCCCTGTTTTTGCGACGTACGGGCATGGCACAGCTTTTCGCGACGCCTTCCACGTTTTTCCGGACAAACGTTTTTTACTGATGTCACGAAATAACAAAAACGGTTGAAAATACTGGTATACAGCGTTTTCTGAGAGAAAAACAAATATAATGGGGAGTATGAACACCTGCGAAACATGCGGAATCGAGCTCCCCGAACAGACCGGTCGCGGCAGACGCCGCCGCTACTGCTCCGACGCATGCCGGAAGCAGGCCAACCGCAAAAGGCTCAACCCTCCGGCGCGCATGGCATTGGTCGACCGATGGGTCAGATGGCGCAAGGTGGTCCGAGGCGACGGAACGACGAAAATCCCGCTGACGATAGACGGCGCCGTGGCGTCCAGCACCGATCCGGACACGTGGAGCACGTTCGAGGCGGCCGAGGCGTCCACCGCAGGCGACGGACTGGGCTTCGCGCTGGGCGGTGGAATCGCCTGCATCGACCTCGACCACTGCTACGACTCGCGCGGATACCTCGCCGACTGGGCCAAATGCCTCATCGCGCCGGTCGAGGGAAAGACATGGATCGAGATAAGCCCCGGCGGCGACGGCCTGCACATCTGGGGACTGATGCCGGAACGCGCCGGAATCAGGGTGCGGGGCATCATGAACGCCGAAGCCTACAGCCAAGGACGCTACATCACGGTCACAGGACGCACGTTCCGCGATTCGCCGGCCAGACTGGCCGACCTCACGTTCCTTTTCAGTCTGCTCGACAGACTCGGATGACCTTACGAAGGGAGGAAGCATGGCCAAGGACGCGGCCTCCCACCGTATGCCGGCCGGACTGATCAAAAACGGCCGCGGCCAACGGCTCTGGCGCGACATCACCGCGAAATGGGAGCTCACCGAAAGCGAGTACCGCACACTGGAGAACGCCTGCTACACCGCCGACCGCATCGGACGCATTCGCAGGGCCCTCGGCGACGAGCTCACCACCGAGGGAAGTCAGGGACAGCTCGTCGTGCACCCGCTCCTGCCCGAACTGCGCCGCGACGAGACCCATCTGGCCGACCTGCTCAAACGCATCGACATGCCGGAACCCGAGGAACAGTCCGAGGACGCCTCGGCGGACGGCGGCAGATCCAGCCAGATGCGCGCCACCGTCAACAAACGATGGCACGACAGCAAATGGGAGAAAGCCTACGGCTGATGGCAAGACTACGCAGCAACCTGAAGGCCGCCGCGTTCATCCCAAGCCGCGAAAGCGAGATCCGCGAGATCTCCGACTGGTATCGGGACATGCTCGCCGACGAACCGGCGCCGCAATGGAACACCGACCCGATACTCATCGGACCGACATGGCGCCGTGACGAGCATGGGTGGATCCTTCCGCGGGTGACGCTCGGCTGGCAGTTCCTCGGATGGAGCGGCTACTGGCTTCGCGACTCATCCAAAGGACTGCCGTGGAAGTGGACCAGCGAACAAGCGCGTTTCTGGCTGTGGTTCTGGGCCCTGGACGACCACGGACGCCCATTGCACGACAACGCCGTGCTGCAGCGGCTCAAAGGCTGGGGCAAGGACCCGATGGCGGCCGGAGGGGCATGCGGCGCGTGCTTCGCCCCATTGACGTTCGACCATTGGGATCCCGAGAGCGGAGATCCGGTCGGCAGGGACGAGCCGAACGCGTGGGTGCAGGTGTGCGCGGTCAGCCAGGAACAGACCAAGAACACCATGAAGCTTCTGCCCGGCCTCCTGCCGGCGTCCACACGCAAGTACTACGGCATCCAATTGGGCAAGCTCAACATGTACGCGATGGGAGACAGCCGGCAGATCGAGGCGGTCACCAGCTCGCCGTTGGCGTTGGAGGGCGGACGTCCGACATTCGTGATCCGCAACGAGACGCAGAACTGGAACTCGTCCAACGGCGGCAGCGACATGGACGGCGTGCTTTCCGGCAACGCGGCCAAACGCGAGGAGGGCGTCGCGGTCAAGATGCTCGACATCTGCAACGCCTACCGCGATGGCGAGGACAGCGTCGGACAGAGGGTGCGCGAGGCATGGGACGGAACCCAAGGCGACCCCGACAGCGACGACGAGGGCAAGCGTCCGAAATACATGGACTTCGGACTGCTCTACGACTCGTTGGAAGCCGCGCCGGACAGTCCGATGACCGAGGACACGATAGGCAAGGTCATCGAGGACGTGCGCGGCGACAGCACCTGGCTGTCCATCGAACGCATCAGCAAGGAAATCCTCAACCCGAAGAACCCGGTGAGCGAATCCCGGCGCAAATGGTACAACCAGTCCACCGCGCCGGAAGACGCGTTCGTCACCCACCAGGAATGGGACCAGAACGAACACCCGGAGCTTTCGCTCGAACACGGTGAGCGCATCAGCATGTTCCTCGACTGCTCGCTTAACGACGACAGCACGGCGCTCGTGGCCTGCCGCGTCTCCGACGGATTCGTCAAACCATTGGGCTTGTGGCAGAAACCGGCCGGTGAGCGAGGAAAGGACTGGCGCGTGCCCAGGGAAAGCGTCGACGACGCGGTGCGCGCGGCGTTCCACGCGTACGACGTGGTCGGATTCTTCGGCGACCCCAGCCACGTGCTGGACTCCGAAACAGGCCTGAGATACTGGGATGCCCTGTTCGACCGGTGGCACCGCGACTACGGGCGCCGGCTCAAGACATGGGCCGTCCCGTACGGCCGGGACAGGCACGCCGTCATGTTCGACATGATCAACACGGACATCCAACGCAGGTTCGTCACCGCCGTCGACCAGGCGTACACCGACATCGCGGAGGGAGACTTCCCCCACGACGGCGACGCCAGGCTGCGCCTGCATATGCTCAACGCCAGACGCCAGCCCACAAGGGTCGGCATGAGCATCGCCAAGGAAAGCCGCGAGTCGAAACGCAAGATCGACCTCGCGATATGCGCCATCGGAGCGCGCATGGTCAGACGCGAATACCTGAACAGGAACTCCAGAAGCGGAGGAGGACAGCTATGGTGACCACCGGCTACGACAACGAGAAGCAGGCGTTCGAAGCGCTGAGCACGCTGCTCATCCCGGCGTTCGACAACGAGAAGCCGAAACTCAACAGAATCGACCGCTGGTGGCGGTGGAACCCCAAGCCCATCCGCCTGAACGCCGGGGCGACCATGGAACACCGCATGCTGCGCGACATGGGCGAGACCCCATGGCTCGGCCTCGTCGTCACCACGCTCGCCCAGACCCTCTACCTGGAAGGCGTGGACTCCGAGACGCAGGACACCGGGGACGCTCAACGCTTCTGGGAGCCATGGCAGCGCAACCGCATGGGCGAACGCCAGATCGCGCTGCACCGCGAGGCCATCGCCTACGGCACCGCATACACGGCGGTCCGGGGCGAGGAATCGGCGGACGAACTCCACGCCCGCATCGACTGCTGGAGCCCCCGCGACGCGATCGCCCTCTACGACGACCCCGCATCCGACAACTGGCCGCAGATCTTCATGCGACGCCGCAAACTCGACGACCATGCCGTCGAATACCAGCTTTGGGACTCACGGAACATCTGGACATGGCGCAAGACCGGCGGTACATGGCAATTCGACGGACAGACGCCACACGGCGTGACCGCGCCGGACGGCAATCCGGTATGCCCGATCGTCAGATACTGCAACCAACGCGACCTGCAGGGCCGCGTGCCCGGAGAGGTCGAACCATACATCCGCATGGCCAGCCGCCTGAACAAGGACAACTACGACCGCATGCTCGCCCAGCACTACAACAGCTGGAAAGTCAAAACCGCCACCGGCCTCGACATGAGCGGACTGACCGAAGCGGAAAAGGAAGCCAAAAAACTCCAGATCGAACACGACAGCGTCCTCGCCGGAGGCATGGACGTGAAATTCGGAAGCCTCCCCGAAACCGACCTCGCCAACATCGTCGCAGCAAAAACCAGCGACGTCGAGGAACTCGCCGCCGTCAGCCAAACCCCGACCACGGCGTTCGGCAAGATGACCAACGTCGGCGACGCCGGCATCGAGGAATCCAGAGCGGGCTTCTACGCGAAACGCAACGAACGCCGCCGCGCCTTCGGCATCAGCCACATGGACACGCTCCGACTCGCCTCAGCCGCCGAAAACCGACCCGACGACGCCGCCAACTTCCACCTCTTCCCCAAATGGGAAGACACCGACACAAGAACCATCAGCCAAGCAGTCGACGCACTCGGCAAAGCCGTCCAAATGCTCCACGTCCCCGACCAACTCGTCTGGGACATGATCCCCGGCATCTCCAAGCCACAAGCCGACGCATGGCGCGAATACGCCGCACAACACCCCACAGCCGACGACATCGCAACCCAAATCCAAATCGGACAACTCAACGGAAACGGGGCATACGATGGCATCAACAGCTAAAGGCACCCTCCTGACCGACCAGCACCGCAGACGACAGGTCGCGCTCGCCATCACCGCGGACAGCCAGATGCGACGCGTGTGGGACAACACCCTCGACGTGAACGACCTCGACCGTACGCAGCCGATCTGGAAGAAGGCGATGCTCGACCTGCTCGGACAATGGTGGAAGGTCAGCGCCGACACGGCCGCCCAATACCTGCCTCGCTTCCGCAAAGCCGAGACGGGCGACGGCGACATACAGGTCGGAGTGCCCCGCTTCAACCGGAGCCAAACGGGGAAACAGTTCGAATGGGGAGGCGTGGCGAACATCCTGTGGCACGTGGCCATGGGGCAGACGCAGGAGGCCGCGTACGCGGCCGCACGCGAACTGTTCATCGGCATGTTCCACGAGGCCGTGCTCACCGGAGGACGCCTCACCCTGCAACAGTGGGCCGCCAAGGACGCGCGCGCCATCGGATGGCGGCGCGTGTCCGACGGGCATCCATGCGCGTTCTGCGCGATGCTCTGCAGCCGCGGCCCCGTGTACACGAGCGAACAGAAGGCCCTGCGCCGCCAGACGGACGGCGAGAAGTTCCATCCGCATTGCGGATGCACCGTCGAAGTGGTGTACGGCGACTGGAACCCCTCCGACAAGGAGAAACAGTGGATCGACAACTACTACGAGGCCGCCGAAAGCCTGCCCAAAGGCACCGCGAGAACATACGACCAGATTCTGCCGGTCATGCGCAGGACCGGAGACTACCGTGACTCGCACAGTTACAGAAGCACGCCCGAATACCGTGCGAAAATCAGCAAGGAACGCGCCGAAAAACGCAGGGAGGTCCTCAGGAAACGCGAAACCGAACTCTCCAAGGTCCTCGCGCATCCCGGAAAGCCGATGAGCATCACGCAGGCCGACAGGGGAACGTCCAATCCCGGATTCGCCGACCACAAGTGGGGATGCTCCACCAACTGCCAGTCGTGCGTCGTCGCATATGACGCCCGAAGGAAAGGCTACGACGTCGAGGCCAGGGCGAGGACCAGCTCAACGCAGGACAGACTGTCGGAAAACCCGAACAGCATGTGGGTGGACCGCGCGACCGGGCTGCATCCACGTATCCTCGCCGTCGGCAGTCCGAACCGCGGCAATGTCGTTGACAGGATCGAACGGCATGTCGGCATCGGCCAGCGCTGGTGCATGCATTTCGGATACACGAACCAGCATACGCAGGGCCACATCGTCATCATCGAACGCCCCTCGGCACGCGCCAACGGAGGCGAACCCGTCGTCATAGACCCGCAGAACGGCAAAATATCCAGATTGGATGACTACCTCGATAGGGATATCATCGATGTGAGAAGCGTGCGCATGTTCCGTGTCGACGACAAGGACATCGTCAGGGACCACGCGTACGAGATCATCAAACCGAAGAAGGCGATGCGACGATGAAAACAAGACGCGAACTGGACAAGGCCGCCGACGAATTCGCCAAGCATCACGGCGTCATACTGCACGAGCCCGAAGGAATCTACGGCGGACTGGCACTCTACTACTACACCTGGCCGGGAATGGCAAAAGGCGGATGCTACGGCCCGCCGGCATACATCCTCGTCAACGTCGAAACCGGCGAAGCGCAGTGGGAAGCCAACACGGACCTCGACAAGTACATCTCCAACGAGGTCCGCAGAAACCTCAAGCCAATGCCGGAAGCCTAAAAGCCGAACATCACATCTTTAGCCCATCGGGAAGCCCCGACGGGCTTTTTTCATGCCCGCAGGACGGGCGGCAACAAAAGGAAGGAGCCCACAGTGGCAGACGACAACCAGCAGGACAGCAACGTCCAGAACGAACCCGACGGCGCCCAACAGTCCGAACCGGACGCGAACAACACGGAAGGACAGACGGACGGCCAGCAGGAGCCGCAAGCCCCATGGGAACGCGAAGGACAACAGTTCGACCCAGCCACCGCATGGAAACTCATCCAGAACCTCCGCGAGGAAAACGGCACCCTCAAACACAAGAACGGCGAACTCGCCGACAAGAACCGCGCATACGAGGACGCCAAACTCACCGAAACGGAGAAAACCCAACGAGACCTCGACGAAGCCAACCAGAAGATCGCACGCCTCGAAGCCGACAACGCCTGGAGCCGCGCGCTCGCCGCTCACCCGCAGTTGACGGCCGAAGACCGCGAACTGGTGGGAGAGGGAACCCCGGAGCAAATCGAGGCGAGGGCGGCGAAGCTCGCCGCGCGATACGCCGCGCAGGCCACGGCGCAGCAGAAGCCGGATCTTCGCAATCCGGCGAACCGGGCGAAGCCCACGGGAGGAATGGACCCGACCAAGCCGTCACGTCCGTCCGACTGGATGCGCGACGCCTTCGACAACAACGACTGACCGCCATACAAGGAGCAGACAATGGCAGACAATTTCAATTCCAGCATCCAGCGCAACGACCTCGGACAGGCTCTCATCCCCGACGAGATCAGCCAGGAGATCATCCAGACCATGCCGGAGAAGAGCGTCATGCTCACCCGCGCGAAGCGTATGAGGATGAGTACCAAGAAGAAGACCCAGCCGGTCCTCGCCACCCTTCCGGAAGCCTACTGGGTGTCCGAAGGCGGACTCAAGGAGACCACCAAGAGCGGTTGGGAGGACGTGAACATCACCGCCGAGGAACTCGCGGTACTCGTCCCGATTCCGGACTCCGTACGCGAGGACGCGTCCATCAACCTGTTCGAGACCATGAAGCCGCTGATCGCCGAGGCGTTCGGCAAGAAGATCGACCAAGCCGCCATCTTCGGCGTGGACAAGCCGTCCACGTGGGGCAATGACATCCTCGCCGGCGCGAAGAACGCCAAGAACACCATCACCCAGGGCACCGGCAAGGACCTCGCCGCCGACGTGGCGTCCCTCGGCAAGACCCTTGCGAAGGAAGGCTACGCAATCAACGGCTTCGCCAGCAAGCCCGGCCTCAACTGGGAGCTGACCGAACTGCGCGACGCGAACAACCGCCCCATCTACACGCCGAACCTGACCGACAAGCAGCCGGCCAACCTGTACGGATACCCGTGCAACGAGGTCCTCAACGGCAGCTGGGACGATTCCAAGGCGGTGCTTCTGGCCGCCGACTGGTCGAAATTCATCGTCGGCATCCGACAGGACATCACCTACAAGGTGTTCGACCAGGGCGTCATCTCCAACTCCGCCGGCGCCATCGTGTACAACGCGATGCAGCAGGACAGCCAGATCATGCGAGTGGTCATGCGCGTCGGCTTCCAGGTCGCTAACCCCGTCACCCGTGTGGCCAAGAAGGGCACGCAGTATCCCGCCGGATTCATCGTCCCGGCCGCGGTCGCCTCTTCCGAATCCCACTGACGAGGAGGCGCATGATGGCGCGTGAACCATTCGCCACCATCCCGCAACTGGCCGAATGGCTCGGCGAGGACATCGACGAGAAGTCGGCCGACGGCAAACGCGCCGCCATGGCGCTCAGATTCGCATCCAACCGCATCCGCGCATACACGCGGCGCGAATGGTCCGGACCGGACCTGCCGGAGGACCTGCAGGACGTGTGCATCACCTGCGCCGGCCGCCTGTGGAGCAATCCGAACGCGGAAACGCAGTGGACGCGCCAGATCGACGACGCCATGGACGGCGGAAGCCGGAAGGTCGACGAGGCCGGCGCCTACCTGACCGCCAGCGAGAAGGAGACGCTCGACCAGCTCGTGGCCGACCAGTCCCCGGCCATCGCCGGCCTCGGAATCCTGCACTCCACCAGAAACGAATCCGCCAACACGGACATGAGCCGGTATTGGACGGACGACGAGGCCGGCGAACCGTTCCTCATGATGAAGGTGACGGGATGAGCAACAGGACGCTGACGAGAATGCGCGGGTGGGCGGAAAACCTCATGACCGACCGGATACGCGTCACCGCGCCAGGCACGGTCACGGTCGACCCGTCCACCGGAGCCGAAACCGTGTCCCAACACGTCGTCTACGACGGCAAGGGAAAAGTGCAGACGGCCGGCGGCATCGCCGGACAGCAGCACAACGTGAACGGCGACGGCTCAGTCGGAGCGTTCATCCCCGAATGGGGCCTCTACCTCCACCTTCCCGTCACTGCCACGACGCCGCGCGAGGGATACGAGGCGACCGTCGTGGAATCGGCCGACCCGGCACTCGTCGGACGCCGATACCGGCTCGTGAACATGCAATCCGAAAAGACGCACGCCACCGCCAGAAGATGGAACGTGCAGGAGATCCCGATGGAAGGAGGCTCATAGTGCGCATCGACTCCCATGAGCTCGACGAACTGGCGAGAAAACTCACCGTCGCGAGCGTCCGCGCGCCGATCAAAGCGGCCAACGCCGTCAAGAAAGGCGCGCAGAACATCAAAACCGCGGTCAAAGCGGATCTCGCGTCGAGCGGCCATTCGAGCTTCCGCCGAATACCCATCGCCTACGAGATCAAAACCGAAGGCATGAGGGTCGAGGCGGACATCGCGCCGGTCAAGACAGCAGGCGGCCTCGCCAACATCGCGTTCTTCGGAGGCGCCCACGGCGGAGGAGGCACCCACCGCTTCTATGAACACGGCGAACAGGAGTTCGAGACCACCGCCCGATACGTCGAGGAAGCCGGGGCAAGCCTATGACCGACTTCCTGAAGGTCAGGGAATCCGTTCTCCGGCTCGTCGGCGAGATCCGCGGATGGGACGTGTACACGGACGGCATCGCCCCAGCCGGCAAAACCCCACCATGGGTCGTCATCGGACTGACCGAAACCAGCCGAACGCACACGGAAAGCCAATCCACCGACCTGCACATCGGCAGACTCGACATCCGCATCGTCGCACGAAGCCAGACAAGCGTCGACACACTCGCCTCGCATCTTACGGAAAGACTCGACGGAGCCCTCTCCGACATGCCGGGATTGTCCCCGCTCATCGGAGACGTGGACACCGGCAGCACCCCAAGCGACCTGACCGACCCGGACACCGGCACGCCATACATGATGCGCGTGCTCACGTGGCGGGTCGGCTGGCCGGAAACAACATGAAAGGAAACACCATGCAGAAAGTCCCAGCACATCTCGGAGACGGCGAATTCCGAACCATCATGGTCGAGGAATCCGACATCAAGGACTACACCAACCCCACCGTCACCGAACTGAACAACTCCAACAACCTCGACCTGAGCCCCTACCTGTCCGCGACCGGCTGGCACCTCACCCACAGCCAGGACATGGTCGACGACGACCGCGAATCCTCCGCGACCGTCGGACAGATCCCCGGACAGGAGAAATTCACCGACGGCAGCATGGACCTCATCGACAACGTCAACACCACCGACGCGAAGGAATACAACAAAGCCGTCGACATGCTCACCTGCGGCAAACGCTGCTGGATCGTCCGCCGCCGAGGAAAGACCGTGGACGCCCCGTTCGAGGCAGGAGACGTGATCTCCGTGTACCTCGTGACCATCGGCATCAAAATCCCGGTCGCCCACAGCATCAACAGCCGCCAGATGAGCACCATCAACTTCAGTGCCGACCCATGCAGCAAGGAAGAAACCATCACCGTCATCGCAGCGGGCAGCGAGTAGTCCACCACAGCGCCCCGCGCATCCAGGTCCGTCCGACACGGGGCGCCACCAAAACCGAACGGACCAACAAACAGACAAGGACAAACACATTGAAAATCACCATCACCCGCCCGACCGGCCAACACCGCATCATCACTGACATGCAGGCACTCGCGGAAAGCGTGCGCCTCGGTAACAGGATCATCGAGCTTGATGCCACGGCGGATTCGACCGAGGCAGAGGCGTCCGAACGCCGCAAGGAGCAGGACGCCATCCGCAAGCAGCTGGACTCGTTGTTGAAAAGCGTCGAACACAGGACGCTCGTTGTCACGCTCCGCGGCCTGAACTCCAGCCAGTGGGCGCAGATCACCCTCAAAAACTCCAGGACCGTGCAGGGGCGGGTGGTCAAGGACCTTCCCGCCATCGCGAAGGAAGCTGCGCCGCTCATGATGGAATCCGCCGAATGGGCAGACGGCGATGATGTGGAGTTCACCGGCGAGGAGTTCTCTAATCTCATCGATTCGATGACCGACAGTCAAGTCAATGCACTCATGCAGACCGTGCAGGAGCTCAACACCCCGGTGGTCGAAATCCCAAAAGAGTTGACGCGGCTGGCCTAGCGGACCGGCTCGAGCATGCGCCGGCCCTGATTAACGACTTGCGGTGCGCGCGACGTCTCGGCATCAGCCTGAAACGATGGCTCGGATGGATGCCTTCGGAGGATGATTCCATCGAATGGGATGAGACCGAACGCGACTGGATGCGCGCGCTTGACATGTACGAGAAACTCCATGAATGTCCGTTGTGCGGACTGAGCGTCGACCTGTGCCACGACCAGGGCAAGGTGGACCGGCTGTTCGCCGGAGCGCAGGTTGAGACCTGCTGGATCACGTTCCAGCGAGAACGCGCCATGCGCAAATACGAGGAATCCGGCACGGTGCTTGCCCCGCACGCGCAGACCGCGAACCTCATCCCGAGAAACTAGAAGAAGGAGATGCCGACGATGGCGTTGAACGAGAACATCATGATCCGCCTGTCGGCCGACACCTCCAACTATTCCACGAAGATGGCCGCCGCGAGCACGCAGGCGGAGAAGCTCTCCACCGCGTTGGAGAAGCCGGGCAGTAAATCCCGCATCGCCACGAATCTTATGGCGGGAATGGGATTGGCCGCCGTCGCTTTGGGCGTTTCGGCCACGAAGATGGCCGCGGACTTCGACCAGAGCATGAGCACCATCCAAGCCGACCTGCAGGCATCCGACGGCGACGTGCAGAAGCTGCGTGCCGCGGCCATCCAAGCGGGCGCCGACACCGTCTACAACGCTAACGAAGCGGCCGAGGGCATCGACGCGTTGGGCAAGGCCGGCCTGTCCACCACGGACATCCTCTCCGGCGGCCTGTCCGGAGCGTTGAACCTCGCCGCGTCCGACGGAATGCAGGTCGGCGAGGCCGCCGAACTGATGAGCACCACACTCAAGCAGTTCAACCTCGAGGGCTCCGACGCGGGCAAGGTCGCGGACGCGCTGGCCGCCGGCGCCGGCAAGGCCGTCGGATCCGCGCACGACCTAGGCCTCGCATTGAACCAGGCCGGTCTGATGGCGAACAGCATGGGCGTGAGCATGACCGAGACGGTCGGCACGCTGTCCGCGTTCGCGAACGCCGGCATGATTGGATCCGACGCGGGCACCTCGTTGAAGACGATGCTCCAACGCCTGTCGAAGCCCACCAAGGAAGCCCAGGCTCAAATGGACGAGCTGGGCATCAGCGCATACGACGCGTCCGGCCAGTTCGTCGGCCTGAAGAACTTCGCCGGCCAGCTGAAGACCTCGATGAGCGGGTTGACGCAGGAGCAACGCAACGCCGCATTGAGCATCATCTTCGGATCCGACGCGGTACGCGCCGCGAACGTCCTGTATTCGGAAGGATCCGAAGGCATCGCCGGATGGACGAAGGCCGTGTCCGACAGCGGGTTCGCGGCCGACGTCGCGTCGAAGAAGAACGACAACCTCAAGGGCGACATCGAACAGCTCTCCGGCAGTTTCGAAACCCTGATGATCAATCTCGGCGAGGGTTCACAGGGCGTGCTCCGCAACCTCGTGCAGGGATTGGACACGCTCGTCAACGCATTCTCGTCCCTGCCGGCCCCGGTCCAGCAGGGCGCGGTCGCGATGACCGCCGCGGTCGGCGGCGCCATCGCATTGCACAAGGCGTTGGGGCCGTTGGAGGAAACCTCCGGCACCGCCGGCAATGCGATCGCCATGCTCATCGACCCGATACAGCGTGCCAGGACGGCGGCCCCGCAGCTGGCCGAAGGACTGATGCAGGTCGGCTCGTCCATGGGTGCGGCCACGAGCGACATCGCCACCGGAACCGTCACCATCGGCAAGGGCGAGACCGCTCTCAACGGTCTGAAAAAAGCCGGTTCCGGCGTCATCGACCTGCTGGGAGGGCCGTGGGGCGTCGCCATCACGGCAGCAGCCGCGGTGTTGGGAACGTTAATCTCCGAACAGCAGAAAGCCCAAGAACGCTCAAGCCAACTATCGACCGCACTGCAGGACGGAACATCCGCCATCCAGTACTACGACAAGGCGCTGGCCGACTCCAGCGGGGCGAAAGTCACCGACAACTGGCTCTCACGCCTCGTAACCGGATACGACAACGTGTGGCAGGCCGTCGACAAGGTCGGCATCAAACACGCCACATTCATCAGCGCCATCAAAGGCGAGAAAAACGCCGTCAGCGAAGTCTACAAGGAGATCGACGCATACCGCAGTAAACTCGCCGACCAAGGCAATATGGTCACGGGCAACGAATACCGCGTCATCTCCCAAAGTCTCACGGAACTGCAAGGCAACTACAAAAACGCCGAAATCTCAGCAGCCGACCTCGCACAAGCCGACAAGGAGACCACGCAGGCAAGCCTTGACAAGACCGGAGCGCTCCTGACAGGAGCCGACGCCGCCGACCAGTCGGCATCCAGCTCCCAAGACGCGGCCAGCGCCGACGACATCCTCGCTGAAGCGTTCGGAGCGACCAAAGACGCCGCCAGCGACACCGCCGGCGCGCTCTCCGAAGTCATCGACGCGATGAAGACCTACTACGGGTTCGCCATCAGCTCGTCGGACGCGCAAATCGACCTCGCAGACAAGATCGCATCCGCGAACGACACCATCGGGAAGAACGCCAAGACCCTCGACCTGAACACGGAAGCCGGACGGAAAAACCAGAGCGCGTTGAACGACATCGCCGACGCGGCGCTCAAATGCGCCAAAGCGCAAGCCCAGAACGGAGACAGCCTCAACGACATCTACCCGAACATCGACAAGGCCCACGACGCGTTCACTAGCCTCATGCAATCCCTCGGCAAAACACCGGAGGAAGCCGAGGCCGCCGCACAAGCCTACGGACTCACGCGCAAAGCGGTCGACGACCTCGTCGCCAGCCTGCAGAACACGCCGGATTCGAAAACCATCGAAGTCACAGTCACCGGCGACGCCGTCGCCAAATTCGAACAGGTCAAACTCGCGGCCAAGGAGACGCCGGACGGCAAGCACGTCACCATCAGCGGAGACAACACCGACCTGATGAAAAAGATCGCCCAAGCCGCAAACGTGGAAATCGACCCGAAAACCGGCACCCTCACCCTGGACAGCGACCAATACATGATCGCCCTCGCCATCGCGAACGGAGCCAAAATCGACGACAAAACCGGCTACCTCAAAGGCGACAACACCGACGCGATGAACAAATTCCTCCAAACCCAAGGATGGAAACTCAACGACAAAGGATTCATCGTCAACGCAGACGGCTCACCCGCCATGAGCGTGCTCACCAACCTGAGCAACTACCAGATCGCCGACAAATACTTCCAAATCCACGGAAGCTACGTCGACGAATCAGGAGGCACATACTCATCCAGCGGATACCGTCCAAAAAACGCCACAGGCAACATCCCGACAGGAGCCACCGGCGGCCTCTACGACGGCAACCAATTCAGATACGCCAACGGAGGCTACGCCTTCAACGGCTACGTCGACCCGAAATGGGCGCCAGGCACCGCGACCAGCGACAGCGTTTACCTCGACAACGGCCGCATCGCACGAGGCGAATACGTCGAAAACGCATTCGCCACCAGCTATTACGGCGTCGACTTCATGGACGCGCTGAACCGAAGAGCCATCCCACGCGAAGCCCTCACACCCACCAACACGCAAAACGTGTCAGTGACCGTGGACACAGCCAGCATCGTCGCCGCAATCACAAGCCTGCACGCCGACCTCGGCAACATCATCTCCGAACACGACGGAGGAGAAAACGTCACATACCGCGATCTCGTAAGGATGATACGCAAATGCATGCGCTGACGTACCGCAGCCACGACGGACACGCCGTCGACCTCTACTGCAAACGAACATGGACCCCCAACCTCACCGAAATCAGAACCACACAATGGAACTACACACTCGGCACCAGAGGAATCACAGGATCCAGCAGAACCGCGACGGAAACCACCATAACCGTCACAACACTCAACCCCAACGACCTCGACCAACTCCAAGCACTGGCCGACACGGACGTCGAGGCGCTCTCACCCGGAACACTCACCATCAACAACGAATGGACGCAAAAAGCATTCATCGTCGGAACCAACGTGCAAACGCCAACACCCAGCCCAGCGCTCGCCGTCGTCACGTTCAGGATCGTGTTGTGCGACGGCCTGTGGCATCATCGTCTGCCGACGCAGCGGTTCGCCCCGATGGCCGCGGATTCGGGAAGCGTGCTTGACATGCCATATGATCTGCCAGCCGACCTGGCCTGTCCCAAAACGATCCAGCGGATTTCGAATCCCACGGTTTCCCCGTGCGGATTCGTCTGCAGGATCTTCGGACAGGCCACGAACCCGCAGTTCACCGTCGGTGGGAACCTCTACCGCTTCGACGACGTGACGGTGCCGTCCGACGGGTACATGACGGTCATAGGCACGCCATTGGAGAAAAGCATCAAGGTGACCGACGCGAACGGGGATGTGGCGGACTGTTTCTCCAGTGGGGCGCGAGGAGTCGGGAAGGGATGTGGAACATACTGTTTCGAGCCGATACCCTCCGGTGAGAACATCCTGACATGGTCCGGGGGATTCACCATCGAATTCGACTTGTACGAAAGCTCGGGGGCACCACCATGGTCGACGTTATCCTAGCCGACGCGAATATGAAACCGGTCTGCTGCTCCGCCGGCGCGGCCCTAGATTGGGCGGCGGGGAGCAGTGAGAACGATTTCGAACTGTCCATTCCGGGAACCGAATGCGAACTCGGATGGTATTTCTGGATCGACGGCACCGATATCGGAGGGCGAGTGACCGATCGAAGAAGCGTCGTATCGGGAACGACGTCGGACGTCTCATGGCTCGGAACGAGCTGGACCGGACTGTTGTGCGGGAAAATACTTTCCCCGGATCCGAAACAGGATTACCTCGTCGTTTCCGGCAGCCTGTCCGAAGTGCTTTCCTCGCTGGTCAAAAGAATCGGATTGGAGAAAGTGTTCACGGTGCGCGCCGGAACGAAGAACCCCACCCTGTCCGGATACAAATTCCAGAATCCACGCTACGTCGACGCCTACACCGGCATCAGTGCGATGCTGGAATCCTGCGGCATGCGATTGGACTTCACCGCCAAGGACAACCGCATCGTCATGTCCGGCCAGCCGGTACGCACCATCGACGGCACCTTGGATTCCGACCTAGTCGATTTCACCGCGGAGACATGCCATCGGACGGTGAACCATCTGATCGGCTTGGGACAGCAGGAACTCGCCAACAGGCTTGTGAGCGAATGGTACGCGGACAAGGACGGAAAGGTCTCGCAGAAGCAGACGCTTTTCGGTGTCGACGAAGTGGCAGAGGTCTACGATTATTCGTGCGCTGAGATGCAGACGCTGTCCGACAATACGCGCAAACGATTGCAGGAGCTTCAGTCGGGCGGCAAGGTCGACGTGACCCTGCCGAACGATGCCGACTCGCTCATGCTTGGTGACGGTGTGGTCGTGTCTGACAGGAACTCCGGTCTGAGCCTGACCGCGAAGGTCACCAAACGCATCGCGAAGGTCAACGGCGGCATCCTCGACATCACATACGAGGTAGGCCAGCCGGACGATACCGAATCGTCGGGGAGCAGATCATCGGGATCGTCTGTCACGACGACGTCCGGCGGAACGTACACGGCGGGCAAGGGCATCGACATCGCCGGCAACGTCATCAGCGCGGAAGTCGCCAATGCAGACCTTGAATCATTCCGGACGCAATCGGACGCCAAATACCAAGTCAAGGGCTCGTACCTATCGGGTCTCTCCATCGGATCCGTGACGACGCTCCAGCCAGGCGCGTCAGCGTTGGCCACATTGACGGGCGCCGGCAGCGACAAGACCCTCGATCTAAGCATTCCACGTGGCGAGACAGGCGAGCGGGGACTGCGTGGAGAGACGGGACTGCCCGCATTGACCGCCGGCCGGACCTATTCCGGCTCATGGGATCTGGACGCGACATCGGTGTTCTCGGCGGACACGCTATGCCTCAACAGGATTCCGACGGTCGGTGAGAGATTCTTCGCACTGACCGGAGGTGGGAAGACCCTGACGTATTTCACGGTCTCTAAGGTCGACGTGGCGGACGTCACGATCAAATGCGTGAGCAACACGACGCTGACCGGCAGCAAAGGAGACAAAGGCGAGAAGGGAGACCCTGGCCCACAGGGCCCGAAGGGACCTCCCGGCAACAGTGCGGGCATGACCGACGAGGAGATATTCCTTATCGCATGGCCGGTCGGAAGCATCTACATGTCCGGAACGGCCATCGACCTTGCCGGGACTTTCGGTGGAACCTGGGTGGAACTGCCGTCGACCGGCCCATTCACGTATCAAAGAACAAGTTAGAAGGAGGCTTTCCGTATGGGAAGGCAGACCGGTTATTCGAAACTGACGTGCGACAGGTGCGGCAGAACGGCGTTTCTGCAATCCGGAAACGCCGACGCTCAATCATGGTACGACGTCAACCATCTGACATCCGCCTCGGCGGCTTCGGCCCAACCGCCGAGCACATACACGCTTTGCGGGGACTGCTATAAGGCGTTCCAGTCTTTCGCCGCCACAGCGGACGTGGAGTTCGAGAAATGGGTGAAGGACGCCGAAAGGGAGGGGCAGTCATGACGATTGAACTTGTGGATGGCAAAGCCGGAACCGCGCATATCAGCAGCGAGGATAAAGCGATAATCCACCAGGCTAAATTTGGCGCCGGCGACATGGTGTTCGAATGGGGCGACGCGATGTCGTGCACCATGCAGTCGGCGAACAAGGCCGTCATCGGTACAGGGTGCGCGTCGATCCAGGGATTGGATTGGCATATCACCAATCCTGAGACCGTCACGATACAGTCCGGGTCGAGCGGCAAGAACCGCAATGACATCATATGCGCGCATTATCACCGCGAGACGTCAACTGGTGTGGAAAAAGTGGAACTGGTGGCGTTCAAGGGCGTTCCTAGCGATGGCGCGGCCGTTGATCCGACGATACCATCCGCGAAAATTCTTAACGGGGCCGCGGACGCGTACATGCCGCTCTGGCGTATCCCGCTGACCGGCATCACTGCCGGAACGCCAGTGCGTTTGTTCAATAAACGGTATGCTTTGTGGGATTCCCTAACCCCCAGCGTCTTGTACAACGCGAATGGGTGGAAGGTCACGAGGTGCGGGTCGATCATGGCCGTCAATGCGAGCGTGAAATTCGGCGGCGGCTCATGGGACTCGTTGAACTGCCCGTACACGGTGCCCGCCGACCTCAGACCTAAAAAAGAGGTCGGCGTTCCGATGCTGGTCAGCAACGGCGGTAGCCATACTGGACTGCTTGTGGTCAATCCCTCTGGTCTGATACGAGCCGCGAACATAGGCAGTTCCGGCAGCAACGATAATCGAGTAGGCTACTTGACGTGGTTCGTCGGCGTCTAGGCTGGCATTGGGTCATCCGTGTACCAGACGCCGGTGCAGCCCGCGTAAGCATTGTTCGGATTGCCGAGCATGGTCACCTTGCCTGATTTTTCGCTGTAAAGGATTAGCGTGCAGTTTCCGCCGAACACCGCTATCGCAGTGTTTCCTGTCACCGGTCTGTAACCCTGTGGTATGGTTTCCTGCGCCGCCACGTAATTCTGATCGCCGCTTCCATCGAATTTCACGTTTCCGCTCGCGAAACACAGGCTGCCAATGCGGTCGAACCTGATAAGGCCACGGCTGTACGGCACTTTCCATGTTGCCGTGCGATGGGTTAGGGAAAACCATTCAGGCGATGACGTAGCTGAAGCTGATGTCGATAAACGACCATATGACGTCAGCGTCGTTGAATTTGTGGGTCAGCGTGATGTTGCCGCCCGTATCAACGCAGACAATGCCCCACACGCCATTGTTGGTACCGAAGAGGCAGCGCACCGGCACCGCAGGCCTCGAATCATCCTCGACGGTACCGATTACCACGCCTTCTGCGGTTGTGCGGATTGAACCGACCTGCGCGACCCAGATCGTGACTGCCCCAAGGTTCCTGACAGCCAATACACTCATCCCATCGAACGTTTTGGACTTCAGAACATTCCTGTGTTTCGGCTGGGTTAGGGAAAACTATCGCAGTATCGTCGCCTCCCATTTTCGTTGCGCGTCCTTGAGCACGCTGGTCTCAGGACGCAGATAGTAGCGTGCGGTGGTGCTGATGCTGCTGTGGCCTAATGCGCGGCTGACCACTGCCACGTCCACGCCTGCGGCCAGCGCGGTGGTGCCCCACGAGTGACGGAGGTTCCGGGCTGGAACATATGGCAGGTTGTTTCTGCGGCACCATGAGGCGTATCGTCTCGCCACCTGTGGCGGTGTCAAATCGCCTATAAGCCGTCCCTTGCCTTTCAGCTCACGCAACCTCTGGATGGCGAATCGCGGCAGCACCACGTCCCTCGTGGACTGCTCCGTCTTCGTGTCCACGACGATCTCATGTCCGGCAACCCATTGGACGCCGCGACTGACATGCACGACGCCGGTACGCAGGTCAATGTCAGACCATTCCAAGCCGTAGCCTTCCTCCGTGCGCAATCCGAGCGTCACAGCGCAGATAAGCCACGCCTCCAACTGGTGACCGTAAAACCCTTGCAACAGCGTGCGAATCTGTCTCGCATCCAATACAGGCGCACGATAATACGGCTGCTTCGGCGATTGCACGCGCAACGTAATGTCCACGTCCAACACGCCGAACCTCAACGCCTTACGCAACATCGCCCGCAAGACAGCCCACGCCTTACGTGCCGCACCCGGCGATTGGATGCCCGCAAGCCATGATTCCACATCCGCGACCGTAATGTCCGCCATATCCACAAAACCGAACCGTGGCCCGATATGCCGTCGATAAGCGCTCTCGTAGCCGACCATGGTGCATTCCCTCAAATTCACGCACGACGGCAGCCACACCTCGTCATGGAAAACGGACAACAGCATCTTTTAACCTCCAAATCCCACACGCCGTCGCGGCCTGTCCGCAATGGTCGGCGTGTGGGATTCCACAGTAGAAAGGCCTGTGATGCAACTGCTCGATCAGATCGTCGCATGGCTCGTGCCCGCCATGTGCGGCGGTGCGGTCACGCTTGTCGCGGTGGTATGGAGGTACGGGCGTGCGATGATTCACGGCCTGCGTGTTCTGCTCCGTGCGGAGATCATCCGCATTCACCGTGAATACGTGCAGACCAACAGTCCGATACCGGTCGAGGTGATGGACGAGGCCGATGACGCATACAGCGCGTACAGCGCGCTTGGCGGCAACGGGACGGGAACGAAGATGCACAACGAGATCATGGCCGCGCATAACGGCCCAACAAGGAAGGAGCACTCATGACATTGGTGCATTTCCATCTGGCCGCCACCGACCGTCCCTACTGATATTTTTCACCAACCACAAAAGCCACTCAAACGGGTGGCTTTTTTATATAGAAAGGAGAGGAATTTGAGCATCCTCAACAAAGGCAAGCCGAAGCACATGAAACCCCGCCGACGCTGGCGCACGCCGCTGACCGCGCTCGCCGTCGCAGTCTCCATGGCGTTCGCCCCGGCGGCGATGGCCGACATGGACGGGTACGACATCTCGAACTGGCAGTGCGGCATCGACACCGCGACCGTGCCGGCAGATTTCGTCATCGTCGGCACCACATGGGGTTCCGGCGGCGTGTACGGCGGCTGCCTGTCCAACGGCGTCAACACCGACGCTAACCGTCAGCTCGCCGGCGCCATCAACAGCGGCAAGGAGACCGGCGTCTACCATTACGCTCGCGGCGGCAACCCGGAGACCGAAGCCCGGTTCTTCGTCGACAACGTGCGTGGATACGTGCACAAGAGCGTCCTGATCCTCGACTGGGAGGCGCAGGACAACGCCGCCTGGGGCGACAAGCAGTGGCCACGCCGCTGGGCCCGCGAGGTCAAGCGACTGACCGGCGTGAACCCCATCATCTACACGATGGACTCCGGCTACTGGCAGGTCGCGGGTATGGAGACGGAGCTGAACTGCGGCATCTGGATCGCACAGTACGCGACGAACCTCGTCACCGGCTACCAGACCGCCCCGTGGAACATCGGAGCGCGCGGCGAGGTGATGAGGCAGTACACGTCCAACGGCAGTCTCAGCGGCTGGTCAGGACGCCTCGACCTGAACAAGTTCCGCGGCGACCGCGCGGCATGGCGCAAGTACGCGAACCCAGACGACAAGGGCACGGCGAGCCTGCCGAACGTCAAGCCGACGCCACAGCCCACGACCGCTCCGACGGTCGACCTGGACGCTTTGGCCACGCGCACCATCCGCGGCGACTTCGGCAACGATCCCGCACGACGACAGGCGCTCGGATCCAACTATGCGGAGGTCATGGCCATAGTCAACCGGCGACTGTCCGGCAGTGGCGTCACGACGCCATCTGGCAATACCGGCTACTGCGTCGTGGTCAGCTCCGGCGACACTATGGGCGCGATCGCCAGCCGTACCGGCCGCACGCCGGCCAGCGCGTGGAGCGTGCCTAGCGGCAACATCAACCGCATCTGGCCTGGGCAGCAAGTCTGCTACGGCGGTTCGACCGCTTCCAGCATCGGTGCTCATGTCGTAACCACCTCGCACGTGGTCACCGCGGGCGAGAGTCTGTGGAAGATCTATGGTTCCGGCTGGCCGGCCGCGGCCCAACGCAACGGGTTGCGTGCCCCGTACACGATTTATCCCGGTCAGGTCTTGCACTGACCGGCCTCGAATTTTAAGGAGGTGTGGAATGGGCGAATCCAATACCAATGGCTACCTGCTGCCGGACAAGGCGTATCAGGCGCTCAAGTGGCTCGCGTTGATCGCATTGCCTGCGGTCGCGTGGCTGGTCGGCATGGTGGGTCCGCAGTGGGGATTGCCGCACTGCGGTGAGATCGTCACAACCATCAACGCGATTGGTCTGTTCGTCGGCGCTCTGATCGGCGTGAGCCGGCTCACGGCGGTCAAGCCGGACGGTTCCGGCGAAAAATAATCATTGCTACCGATTCGGTGGCGACACTTGACAGAGCTTCGTGTCGAGTTTGACGGCTGTTAAGTCCATACGGAGCTGCCCCTCTCTCAGCTGATGCTGGGGGAGGGGCGTTTTCGTGTTTCCGGCGGGTGTATCATACGGAGAAAGCAGAAAAATAGAGTCTACTTTGAGTGACACTCAGGTGGTGGAAACACGAAACTCCAAGCGTGGCAGCGCATGCAGGAACCTCACCGCTATAAGGACAGTTTATAACGACACTCAAATTTTCTTGATGTCTTATAGCTGGCGGTTTTGTGATAGCTTGAGCGGGTTGCATTGTTCATATCAGATGGAGGATTCATGTCCGCTCTTACTTCCGTCTCCGGTTTCCCGCGCATCGGCCAGAACCGTGAGCTGAAGAAAATCATCGAAGCGTATTGGAAGGGCAACACCACCCTCGACGAGGTGCGTGCCACAGCCAAGGAACTGCGCGCCAAGCATTGGAAGCTGCAGCAGGCCGCCGGCATCGACCTGATTCCGAGCAACGACTTCAGCTATTACGACCAGATGCTCGACACTGCCATCCTGCTCAACGTCATTCCGCAGCGCTACCAGCGTCTCGCCTTCGAGAACCCGGAAGAGACCCTCTTCGCAATGGGCCGCGGCTATCAGGGCGAGAAGGGCGACGTGACCGCCCTGCCGATGAAGAAGTGGTTCACCACCAACTACCACTACCTCGTGCCGGAAATCGACTCCGCCACCGACATCAAGCTCAACAGCACCAAGCCGTTCGACGAATTCAACGAGGCGAAGGCGCTCGGCATCGCCACCAAGCCGGTGCTCATCGGCCCGTACACCTTCCTCAAGCTCGCCCGCAATCCGCAGGCCGAGGAGCTCGACTACGACAAGGGCCTCGTCAACGCGGTCGCCGCGGTGTACGCCGAAGTCGTCGCCAAGTTCGCCGAACTGGGCGCGCAGTGGATCCAGATCGACGAACCGTACCTCGTGCTCGACAAGGAGCCGGGCGATGTCGAACTGTTCAAGAGCCTGTACGCCAAGATCCTGCCCGCCCGCGAAGGCAAGGTCAAGGTGCTGCTCAACACCTACTTCGGACATATCGCCGACGTGTACGAAACCGTCAACCTGCTCGGCTTCGACGGTATCGGCCTGGACCTGAACGAAGGCAAGGACGAAAACCTCGCCGCCGTCGAAAAGTACGGCGTGGCAGAAAACACCACCATCTTCGCCGGCGTGATCAACGGCCGCAACATCTGGCGCAACAACTACGCCGTGAGCCTCGGCCTGGTCGACGCGCTGAAGCAGGTCACCGCCAACGTGGCCGTCTCCACCGCCAGCTCCCTGCTGCACGTGCCGTTCAGCACCGAAGGCGAGGATGGTCTCGCCGACGACGTGCGCAAGCACTTCGCCTTCGCAGTCCAGAAGCTCGACGAACTGCACGAAGTCGCCGTGCTCGCCGACGCTTCCGACGACGAGAAGAAGGCATCCGCCGAACTCGCAGCCAACCAGGCGCTGTTCGACGGCACCCGCGTCGCCGCCGATCCTGCGGTCGCCAAGCGAATCGCAAGCCTTACCGACGCCGACTTCGTACGTCAGCCGGCACGCGCCGAACGCCAGAAGGAGCAGCGTGAGGCGCTGAACCTGCCGCTGCTGCCCACCACCACCATCGGCTCCTTCCCGCAAACCAAGGAAGTGCGCGCCGAACGCGCCAAGCTGCGCAAGGGCGAGATCACCAAGGCCGAATACGACGAATTCATGAAGGACCAGATCGACGCCTGCATCAAGCATCAGGAGGAAATCGGCCTCGACGTGCTCGTCCACGGCGAATTCGAACGCAACGACATGGTCGAATACTTCGGCCAGAACCTCAACGGCTTCCTGTTCACCAAGAACGCGTGGGTGCAGTCCTACGGCACACGTTGCGTCAAGCCTCCGATCGTGTGGGGCGACGTATCCCGCGCCAACCCGATCACCGTGGAATGGAGCGCCTACGCGCAGTCCCGCACCGACCATGTGATGAAGGGCATGCTCACCGGTCCGGTCACCATCCTCAACTGGTCCTGGCCGCGCGAGGACATCACCCACGAGCAGCAGACCCAGCAGCTCGCGCTCGCCATCCGCGACGAAGTGCTCGATTTGGAGAAGGCCGGCATCAAGGTCATCCAGATCGACGAGGCCGCACTGCGCGAGAAGCTGCCGCTGAGGAAGACCGACTGGCACAAGAAGTACCTCGACTGGGCCATTCCGGCGTTCCGTCTGGTGCATTCCGCCGTCAAGCCGACCACGCAGATCCACACGCACATGTGCTATTCGGAGTTCAACGACATCATCAAGGACATCGACGCGATGGACGCCGACGTGATCTCCTTCGAAGCCTCCCGCGGCGACCTTGTGGTGCTCGACGCCATCCACGACGCCAACTTCGAAACCGAAGCCGGCCCGGGCGTGTACGACATCCACTCTCCGCGCATTCCGTCCGAACAGGAGATCAAGGACCGCATCTACGAGATCCTGAAGAAGATGGACGTCGAAAAGGTGTGGATCAACCCGGACTGCGGCCTGAAGACCCGTGGCAACGCCGAAACCTGGCCGAGCCTGGAGAACCTCGTCGCAGCGGCCAAGGCCGTGCGCGCCAAACTCGCCAAGTAAGGCCGGCATAGGCATAAACAGGCAAGATTTCCAAGGAATCACATGCATTCGCCAATCTTCTCGCTGGAGGTGTTCCCTCCCAAGCGCACCAGCCCTGTAGGTACCATCTACGATACGTTGGATGGCCTGCAGGGGCTGGACCCCGACTTCATCTCCGTCACCTACGGCACCGGCAAATCGTCTGACCGCACGCTGACCGCACGCATCGCGCACACGGTGAACGAATACGGCATTCCGGCCGTGGCGCACCTGACCGCGCAATACCTTG
>OLQC01000418.1_pt1 | contig 44887 bp, 40 predicted proteins | sample 1672471 | NCBI WGS metagenome assembly OLQC01 (sample SAMEA3136689, study PRJEB25190) | human gut metagenome | biome: human gut; feature: human-associated habitat; material: faeces | place: Austria | collected 2013 | reverse complement strand
AACTTTTATTATGGAGGATATAATGAAATATATAAAATTAGTATTTACAATTTTCATTTGTTTTATTTTATGTGGTTGCTTTTTAGATGATCCTAAATATATAACTTTCGAAACAAATATAGAGGAAATTTTATCTTCATTAGAAGGTAATTCTGAAAGCATTGATGTAAATGCAGATGTATCAGGATTTATAGATAGTGTTATAAAATCTGCCATGGAGAAAAGAGCGAGCGATATTCATATAGAGCCACTTCAAAAATCTCTTAGAATTAGATAGAATAGATGGACAATTAATAACAGCCACTGTTGTAGACAATGAAAAGCAAAGTCAAATAATAGGAAGATTAAAAGCTATATCTAATATGCATCAGGAAAAACAAGAATCACAAGATGGTAGAATTATAATGTATCCTGATTACAATATTCGTGTTTCTTCACAAAAGAATATTTATGGAGAAAAATTTGTTTTAAGATTATTAAAGAAAAACGAAGATGTAAAAGAAATATTTGCACTTGGATTTCCAAGAGATGAAAAACTATTAAAAGACGCATTTAACAAGAAAAATAGTATTACTGTTATCGCAGCTCCAACTGGAGAAGGTAAAACAACAACATTATACAGTATTATAGATTATTTAAATAGACCAGAAATAAATATTACAACAATTGAAGATCCAGTTGAAATTCGTATCGATGGATTAAACCAAATAGAAATAGATAATAAAACAACATTCGCTGGAGCATTAAGAACAGTTCTTAGACAAGATCCAGATATTATTCTTGTTGGAGAAATAAGAGATAAGGAAACAGCAGAAATTGCAATGCAAGCTGGACAAACTGGACATTATGTTCTTTCTACAATCCATACAATCAACAGTATAGAGGTTGTTACAAGATTAAGAAAAATGGGTATTTCAAATTATGATATTGCAAGTACTTTAGCAACATCAGTATCTCAAAGACTTGTAAGAAAACTTTGCCCAAATTGTAGAAAAGAAAGAGATTTTACAGTAGAGGAAAAAGAAATAATCAGAGAAATAGGCGAAAAATCAGGAGTTACTTTTGATTTTGAAGGTAAAAAAACATATGATGCTGTAGGATGTAAAAAATGCCATAATAGTGGGTACTATGATAGAATTGGTATTTTTGAAGTATTAATTTTAAATGATAAAATTAGAACACTAATTTCAAATAATGCATCTGTGCTTGAAATAAAAGAAGCAGCTGTGGAAGAAGGATATTTACCACTTGTTATAGACGGATTAAATAAAGTTCTAAATGGGATAACAAACTTGGATGAATTAAATAATAAATTAGCGCTTTATTAATAAATAAAAATAGAGGAGGAAAACAAATGATAGATATTGATTCAATATTAACTATAGCCAAAGAAAAAGATGCATCTGATGTGCATTTAATATGTGGAATGAAACCAATACTAAGAATAATGAGAGAACTTGTGCATATTGAAGAAATGGAAGAACTAACACCAGATGATATGAATGATGCATATGATTACTTTGTTCGTGGAAATTTGTATAAAGATAAAGTATTTAAGGAAACAAGAAAATTAGACTGTTCTTACGAATTTGAAGATATACGTTTAAGAGTAAATATATCATACTCTGATGAAATTCCAATATTTACTTTAAGACTTATAAAAAATCAACTTCCAAAATACGAAGATTTAGGAGTACCAGACATAGTAAGAAGAATGACATACCAACCACAAGGACTTATACTTGTAACTGGTAAAACAAACTCTGGTAAAACAACAACTCTAAATGCTTTGATTAATGAAATAAATGAAACTCAAAATAAAAAGATTTTAACATTGGAGAACCCAGTTGAGTTTAAACATAAATCAAAAAAATCTGTAATTGTACAAAAAGAAATTGGACTTGGACGTGATTGTTTAACATTTAGCGATGGTGTAAAGAACTCTTTAAGAGAGGACTGTGATATTCTTGTTATCGGTGAGATAAGAGATAAAGAAACAATGGAAGCAGCAATAGAAACAGCAGAATCTGGACACTTGGTAATTGGAACATTGCATACAAAATCATGTGCTGAAACAATAGACAGAATGGTAAACTTCTATGAAATAAGAGATCAACAAACTGTTAAATACATGATTTCTTCATTACTAAAACTTGTTATTTCACAAAGATTGTTAAAATCTAGAAAAGGAAAATTAGTTTTAGTTCCTGAAGTTATGGTTGTAGATAACATTATTTCGGGTATAAGAAAAGAAAAAATAAGTGTTTCTGAAATAGAAGATGCTATACAAAGTAATAGTGAAAAAGGAAGTATAGGACTTATAAATTCAATTGCAGAATTGTTTGTTGATGATGTAATAACATTAGAGCAAGCTAAAGCACAAATAGAAGAGAAAAATATTGAAATTTTAAACAGAACAATTATGCAATTAAAAATAAAAAAAGAAAGACAAAACAGAATAGAACAATAAAAGATAAATAATGAAAGGAGAAGAAAATGCCAGAGTATATATATAGGGCTGTAACTGAAAAGGGACAAATTGTTCGTAATAGAGTGGAAGATGTAAATAGAAATACTCTAATAAAAAAGTTAAAAAATAATAATTTGCTACCAATTAGTATTACACAAGTCGGATATAATAGTAAAAGGAAAAAGGCAAATAAAAGAAACATGATGGATATTGATGACATCATGAAACAGGCGGATTCAGCTAACATCTTGCAGGGAAGAATTAGTACAAAGCCAAAATTAAAAGAAAGAATTAATCTTGCCTTATCAAGGGAAGAAAAAATAACTTCAAGAGATATAATAATTTTTACACAGAACTTTTACTTGCTAAAAAAGGCTAACTTCAACAATATTCACGCATTAAGTACTATAATAGAAAGTACAGAAAATATGTCATTAAGAGGTGTACTTGAGGATATACTTGCAGGTGTTGAATCAGGTGAATATATGTATACTACAATGGAATATTATTCTAATGTATTCCCATATATCTATACAAATATGATAAAAGTTGGAGAACTTTCAGGAAACCTAACACAATCCCTAGAGCAAGCTGTAAAATATATGGAATCATCTACAGATACTAGTGCAAAACTAAGAAAAATTATTGTACCAAATGCAATTCAATTAGTGCTTTTGGTTGGATTATTAATTTTTGGTGTAGCCTATATCATACCATTAATACAAGAATCATTTGCTGCAGCAGGTGCAACAACTCAGCTTCCAGCAATAACACTTTGGTTTGTTGATTTTTGTAATAAAATTGCACAGTATTGGCCAATTCCAACTGCAATAATTGGAGGAATAGTAGCAGTTATAATTGCATATGTAAATACTCCAAAGGGAAGATATAACTTTCATTATTTTAAATACAAAATGCCAGTATTTGGAAGCTTAATATATGCAATGGATTTTGAAAGACTAATGAAAGCAATGCTTTTAAATCTAGAAAATGGAATGAGAATTCAAGAAGCATTGGAAGTTAGTAAATCGGTAGTGAAAAATTATGTTATGCTTTCTATTATTGAAACAGCAATTAATAACATATTAATTGGTGGTTCATGGATTGAACCATTTGAAAAATCTGGTCTATCATCATCAATGGAAACAGAGATGTTGAAAATAGGTATGCAAACAGATTTATCAGGAATGATGGAAAAATTAGTTGAATATATGGAAATAGATATAAACAACAAGATGCAAAAAGTAATGAGTGTGTTACCACAAATTGTATATGCAATTGTTGGTGCAGCATTAATATTCCTTGTAATTGTAATCATTGTACCATGTGTACAACTATATATGGGTGATTGGTTATTCGACTCAGTTGACTTACCACCAGAATTCAAATAAACTTAACATAAAATAACTAAGTTGACAAATTATATAAAAAATAGTATAATCTATAACAGATGTTACCAAAATAGGTAAAGATGAGATTTATATGTGATAAAATTAAATTGTAAACGAAGAGCGGATTATATATTTTTAATAGAAATTTTTGATTAGTTGTTAATATGATAACAATGTTTATTTTGTGCGGAAAAATTAAAAACATTATATAGTATTTTAAGATATATAACCTAAAAAAGTAGTTTATGATAAACTACTTTTTTTCGATTTTGAAAAGGTAAAATTTTCCTTTGAAACATATATAAATAATTACAAAAAGAAAGGAATGATATTTATGGAATATAACAGAGCGAATGCGGTTGCATATGCGAAAAAGTGGGCATACGGAAGAAATCCGAAATACTATGATTTTTCTGATTTGGGCGGTGATTGTACAAACTTTGCGTCACAGTGCATATATGCCGGCAGCGGCGTTATGAACTACACGCCGACATACGGTTGGTACTACATTTCTGTAAATAACAGAGCGCCGGCATGGACAGGAGTTGACGAATTATACAGATTTTTAACCACCAACCGCGGTGCAGGACCGAGAGCGATATTAACCGATTTATCACAAATTCAAAACGGCGACATTATTCAGCTGCAATTTACCGACAAAGAAAGATTTGACCATTCTCCGGTTGTGGTTGACGCAGGAAACAGAACACCGCAGTCAATTCTTGTTGCGGCACATTCGTATGATGCGGATTGCAGACCGCTGTCGTCATACCGATATATAAAGATACGTCCGTTACATATTACGAATGTAGGCGAGTGAAAATATTAATATTAATGCACATTTTTCATTGAATATTTTTAGAAAAAGTGATAAAATAAAAAGGATATTGATTTTTCACAAAAGAGGTGTTTTATATTGAAAAAACTATTTCCGTTTCTGAAACCGTACAGGCTTCAGCTTACAGTCGGACCGTTTTTTAAATTGTCCGAGGCGGTGTTGGAGTTGCTAATTCCGACTCTTATGGCTTTGCTGATTGATAACGGAGTTAACATGGGTAACAGAAGTTATATTATTAAAATGGGTATATTAATGCTTGTCATTGCGACATTCGGTGTAATATTTGCGTTTATATGTCAGTACAGTGCGTCTATCGCATCACAGGGATTCGGTACGGATGTGCGTAATGCGATGTTCAAAAAAATCGGTACACTGTCATTCGCACAGCTTGATAAGTTTGGTACGCCGTCACTTATAAACAGAATTACGGGCGATGTTACTCAACTTCAATCGGCGGTTGCAATGCTTATACGTCTTGTAATCCGTGCACCGTTTCTGTGTGTCGGCGGACTTGTTATGGCGATTATGATTGACTTAAAGCTGTCGATTATATTTATGATTGTTATACCGCTGTTTATACTCGTACTTTTCCTTGTAATGTTCAAGGCAGTACCGCTTTATAAATCTGTTCAGAAAAAGCTTGACTCGCTTACTTTGGTACTTCGTGAAAATCTTTCCGGTGTGCGTGTAATTCGTGCGTTTGCAGGCGTAAAACGTGAAAAAGAAAGATTTAAAGACAGAAATACAGATTACGCAAATACAGCTATAAGAGTCGGTAAAATTGCCGCACTTACCAATCCGCTTACTACTATTATAATGAATCTTGCGGCTATTGCGGTTATTTATTTCGGCGGTATTCGTGTAAACACAGGTCATCTTTCACAGGGCGAAGTTATCGCGTTTATCAACTACATTACGCAAATTCTAAACGCTATGATAGTCGTTGCAAACCTTGTTGTTTTGTACACAAAGGCATATGCGTCGGCTTTGCGTGTGGGGGAAGTTCTTGAAACAGAGCCGCTTATTGAATACGGCGAAAAGAATACCACTCAAAACGGTGAAAATGCGGTTGAATTTAAAAACGTATCATTGACATACACAGGCAGTAAAGTACCGTCTGTCGATAATATTAATTTGACGATTAAAAAGGGGGAAACAATCGGTATTATCGGCGGTACAGGTTCCGGTAAGAGTACGCTTATAAGCCTTATACCGCGTTTTTATGACGCGACAAAGGGTGAAGTGCTTATTGACGGCGTGGATATAAAGAAATACGATGAGGACACGCTTAGAAAGACTGTTGCGGTTGTACAGCAGAGAGCGGCACTTTTCTCGGGTACAATAGCGGACAATCTTCATATGGCAAAGGCAGACGCAACGTTGGAAGAAATGCGTCAGGCGGCTGATACGGCGCAGGCAACCGAATTTATCGACAGACTTGAAAAAGGCTTTGATACATTCGTTTCACAAGGCGGTAACAATCTTTCGGGCGGTCAAAAACAGCGTATTACAATCGCACGTGCGTTAATCAAAAATTCGCCTATACTTATTTTGGACGACAGCGCCAGCGCACTTGACTATGCGACAGACGCAAATTTAAGACGTGCTATTAAAGAAAATACCGACAGTCAGACGGTTATAATCGTGTCACAGCGTGTAAATTCGGTGAAAGCCGCGGACAGAATTGCGGTTATGGACGACGGTGAAATTGTCGGAATAGGTACACACAAAGAACTTGTTGATACTTGCGATATTTACAGGGAAATTTGTTACTCACAGGAACAGCTTGACTAAGAAAGGGGTAAAAAGATGAAAAACAATAAAACACTTTCAAAGCTTAACTCTTATATTGCGGGTAACAGAAAATATCTTATTTTGGTTATAATATCGGCATTGCTTGCAAACATATTTATGCTTGTTGCACCGTATATTTCGGGTAGAGCTATCGACTTTATCAAAGGCGAAAATAACGTAGATTTTCCTATGGTTGCGAAAATTATAGGAATACTTTTTGCGGTTTATGTGCTTAATGCTTTGTTTACATGGGGAATGACAGTGTTTACAAACGCACTTTCAAACCACTCGATTAAAAAAATGCGTAAAGACGCATTCGGCAAGATTTCAAAATTGCCGCTTAAATTTTTTGACGGTCATTCACACGGCGATATTATCAGCCGTCTTACAAACGACATAGACGCAGTTTCCGAAGGCCTTTTGCAGGGAATTACACAGCTGTTTTCGGGTATCGTAACGGTTGTCGGTTCGCTTGTCTTGATGTTCTTGCTTGACTGGAGAATAACACTTTGTGTTATTGTTATTACAATTATTTGTATATTCGTTTCAAAAGCGATTGCGACTAATTCGGGTAAAATGTTCAGATTACAGGCACAGACTATCGGTGAACTTAACGGTTATGTTTCGGAAACGGTCGGCAATTTAAAGGTTGTCAAGGCATTCGGTTATGAGGACAAGAGCAGTGAAGTATTCGGCGAGATAAACTCTCGTCTTTACGACTGCGGTCAAAAGGCTCAATTCTACTCATCGCTTGTCAATCCGACTACAAGATATATCAATAACCTTGCGTATATTTCTGTCGGTGTTCTTGGCGGACTTGCCGCACTTGCGGGACATTTGTCGGTAGGTATAATATCAAGTTTCTTGATTTATGCTACACAGTTTGCACGTCCGATTAACGATATGACAAGTATTTTGACTCAACTTCAATCTGCACAGGCAGCGGCGGCAAGAATTTTCGCACTTGGCGAAATTGAGCCTGAAACACCTGACGAGGACAGACCCGAACTTGAAGTTAAAAACGGTGAAGTTACGTTTAAAGACGTTGATTTCTCATATAATAAGGATAAAGAACTTATCAAAGACTTGAATATTGTAGCAAAACCGGGTCAAAGAGTAGCAATAGTCGGACCTACGGGTGCAGGTAAAACAACTATCGTAAATCTTTTGATGAACTTCTACGGTGTGGATAAGGGTACTATATTCGTTGACGGACAGGCTATTGATTCTGTTCAGCGTGACAGCTTGCGTAAGAATTTCGGTATGGTACTTCAAGATACTTGGTTGTTTGCAGGTACTGTAAAAGAAAATATCGCATACGGTAAAGAGGGTGCGACAGACGAAGAAATTATAAATGCCGCAAAGGCTGCGTCTGCACACGGCTTTATCAAGCGTTTGCCGAACGGCTATGATACAATGATTACAGAGGACGGCGGAAATTTGTCGAGCGGTCAAAAACAGCTTTTGACTATTGCGCGTGCGATGCTGTCAGATCCTAAAATACTTATTTTTGACGAGGCAACTTCAAATGTCGATACAATGACAGAGCAGAGAATACAAAAGGCGTTCCTAAAGATGATGGAAGGCAGAACAAGCTTTATTATCGCTCACCGTCTTTCAACAATTCGTGAGGCTGATTTAATTCTTGTTATGGACAAGGGCAGAATTATTGAACAGGGTACTCATAAGGAATTGCTTGCCAAGAACGGATTTTATACAAAACTATATAATAGCTAATTTATTTGGTGTGCATTTTTTGCACACCAAATTTTATATTAAGTATGGAGGTTTAATATGGAATACGGACTTGTCTTAGCCGGCGGCGGCGTCAGAGGGGCATATCAGATTGGTGTATGGAAAGCACTTAAAGAACTGAAAATTAAAGTTTCGGCGGTGTCGGGTGTTTCAATCGGTGCGGTAAACGGTGCACTTTTCGTGCAAGGCAGTAAAACAAAAGCCGAAAGATTATGGAACAAAATTGCGATTGACGATATTATATCGTTGCCGAAAGAAATGGAGAATGACGAAAATCTTTTTAAAGTCAAAAACTTAATGAAAATCGCAAAAGAAATTTACAGTAACAACGGACTTGATATGTCACCGCTTGAAAATCTGTTAAATGAAATAATCGACGAGAATAAAATTCGTAATTCCGAAATTGACTTCGGTATAGCGACTTTTTCACTTTCGGAGAAAAGCGAAAATTATTATTTTATCAAAGACATACCTTACGGTAAACTGACCGAATACCTTATGGCGAGTGCATGCTTTCCGGGATTTAAGGCGAGGACGATTGACGAAAAGAAATTTATAGACGGCGGCGTGTCAAACAATATGCCGATTAATATGCTGCTTGAAAAAGGGATTGACAATATTATTGCGATAGATGTAAAGGGAGTGGGTTTTTACAGAACTTTTAATCTTGCCGGTAAGAATGTGATAAATATTAAATGCTCACGTCCGCAGACGGGGACGTTTGATTTTGACAGGGACGGAATAAGAAAAAGTATACAGGACGGATATTACGACTGTATGAAAGCGTTCGGCAAATTCAGCGGCGGTTTATACAGTTTTAAAGCAAGAGATTACGCAGCCGCAAGAAAAGTATATTCAAAGGAGCTTATTGAGGGTATTGAAATTGCGGCGAATATATTCGGCGTAAATCCGTATAAACTGTATACGGTTGATGAACTTGTCGGTGCGGTTATGAATGAATATTTTGAATATGTCCGTCAGCATAACGGCGAAATATCGGGCGGTGTGTTTGAAAAAATAAAAAATGCAGATGAACGGCTGTTTATGACGTGGATTGTTGATGTGCTTGAAAAGGGTAAAAGTGATTTTGTGAAAGAAAAATTGTCAATACTTGGTGAAAAATATGACGCCGCATCGGCTATTTTATATTTTAAATCACAAAAATGATGTTTGCTATTGTATTTAGTCGAAAAAAATTATATAATATAATTATATTGACAGAAACCACAAAACATTTTTGTGGATTAAGGGGAAAATAACAGATGAAGAAATTCTTTATCACAGTAATCTGTATAGCGATAGCCGCTATGGTAGGATACGGTATTAAATATGCCGTCACACCGATAAACACGCAGAAATTAAGCTATATAACGCAAGAAAATGCTATCAATACAAACGGTTTTATTATACGCGATGAATGGGTTATGTATTCACGCAGTGCGGGAACGGCTTATCATTCCGTTGCGGAGGGTGAGAGAGTCAGCAAAGACAGTACAATCGGTTCTTTGTTTTACGGCGATGTCAGCGATGACAGCATTAAAGAACTTACCGTTGTTGACAACAAGATAAAAAAGACAAAAACAGAAAAAAGTGAAGAATCAATTTCAACGCTTGATTCAAACACTTTGGAGAATAACATATACGAGCGTGAAAATGATATAATTGACGCGGCACAGGATAACGATATTCTTTCTATTGCAAAATACAAGAAGGATATTAACAGCCTAAGACAAAGCAATCAGCTTGCGGAGGACAACACAGAGCAGGAACTTGAAAATCAGCGAGAGCAGATTTTAAACAGTATCGGCGTAAACAAAGAGGATATTTATGCACAGATTTCGGGTGTGTTTACAACTTATGTAGACGGGTACGAAACGGAGCTTGTTCCGAATGACATAGAAAATTATGATGTTTCATATTTTGAAAGTTTGTCGCAGTCACCGAAGATACAGAAGATTGACAATAAAATCAATGCCGGCGGTGCGGTGTGCAAAATTGTTAATAACCACGTTTGGTATGTTATGATGGATATACCGTCAGACACCATAGAGGGAAGAGAAGTCGGCGATAACGTAAAACTTAGGTTTAACAATATGGCGGACGCAGTTGTTAAGGGCAGTATAAATTCCGTTTCAGCCGAAGAAAACGGCAGAGTTATATTGACGGTCAAATGCCCGACATATCTTGAAAGTGCGTTTTCTTACAGACTTGTGGACGTGGACTTGATTTTTGAAAGCTATGAGGGCTACAAAGTACCGATACAGTCAGTCAGAACGGAAGACGACGGATCTAAGAAGGTCATAGGAATAAAAGAAAACAGAGAGCATGACTGTTATTGCGATGTCTTGTTTACAAATACGGACGCCGGATATGCAATAATCGAATCGACAGACAACGCGGAAAATAAACTTTCACAGATGGAGAGAATTGTTGTCGGTGAAAGATAGGTAAAGGAATGATAAAAGTGAGTATAGCGGAAAATCTTGAAGAAGTTGAAAAGAGAATAAGTGCGGCGGCTAAGAGGAGCGGACGCAAACGTGAAGATATAACGCTTGTTGCCGTTACAAAAACTCACCCTGCCGAAATGATGAACGAGGCTATAAAGCTTGGTGTAACGGACATCGGCGAGAATAAGCCGCAGGAGGTAAGGGACAAGTATGACAGCGTTTTGCCTGCAAAGTGGCATCTTATAGGTCATTTGCAGACAAACAAGGTTAAGTATGTCATTGATAAGGTTTGCCTTATTCATTCGGTTGATTCAATCAAACTTATGGATGAAATCGAACGTCAGGCGGAAAAACATAATCTTGATATGGATATTTTGATACAGGTAAATATCTCCGGCGAAGAAACAAAATCGGGTATATCAAAAGAAGAAGTTGAAGATTTGTTAAAATATGCCGGTGAATTAAAGCACGTAAAAGTTAAAGGTTTGATGACAATAGCACCGAAAACTGACAATTCTGTTACAAACAGATTACATTTTGACAACATGCGACAACTTTTTGTTGACATAAAGCAAAAAAAATATGATAATGTTAATATGGTATACCTATCAATGGGTATGAGTGGGGATTTTGAAACTGCCATTGAATGCGGAGCAAATATGGTTCGTGTCGGCAGTGCCATATTCGGTGCAAGAGATTATTCTCAAAATAAGTAATAATGAAAGGATACGGACAAATGGGTTTTTTAAACACAGTAAAGCACTTTTTAGGCTTTGAAAGTGAAGACGATTATTATGATGACGACTATTATGATGAGGAAGAGGCAGAAGAGGAAGAAAATGTGCGTGCCAAGAGACCGACGCAGCAGTCTGCTCCGAAAAAGACTTTCTCAAAGGTAGTGCCTATCAATCCGACATCATCTTCAAGAATAAAGATAATGAGACCTTCCGATATTAATGATTCGACAAATGTTGCCAATGAAATAAAAGAGGGCAGACTTGTTATTTTTGATGTGGGACAGATTGACAATGAAGAGGCAAGAAGAATTGTTGATTTTATGTCCGGTGCGGCTTATGGCGTAAACGGAAAAGTCAGACGTGTATCAGAGGGTATTTTTGTTGCCGCTCCGAAAAATATTGATATAACAGGCGATACAATGAAAGAACACGTTAAAAACGGTATGGATTGGAACTTTATGTAATCCGATATTCGGATTTGCTTATAATTAAACAAAATACGGCTGGGTGGTATGGGATATTACCACCCTTTTGTATATGAGGTGGATATGAATACAAATCATAAGTTGCTTATTGCAAGGATAAACGATTTGTTTTCGCTTTGCGATAAGCATTGTGAAATGAAATGTTCCGATTTCCTTGACGGCGGTGAACTTGCCGTGATTGAGGACGAATTTCAAATTCCGTACGGATATAATACGTTGTTTTTCGGTGGTTATGAAAATGCGGAAAGAAAGGTGATTTGCGTATTTCCCGAATGGCAGGAGCCTGAGGAAAGCGAAGTGCCGATTTCCGTTATACGTTTTGATGTGCCGAAGTTTCGTAAACTGACGCACAGGGATTATCTCGGTACGCTTATGTCACTCGGTATCGACAGGAATAAAACCGGCGATATTTTGACAGATGATGAGGGCGCATATGTGTTTGTAATGTCGGATATAGCGGAATATGTTGCACGAAACGTGAATAAGATTGCAAATGCGGGTGTTAATACGAAAATCGTTGATATGGCGGACTTTATACCGCCTAAACCGAAAACGACCGAAAAAATGTGCGTATGTGCGTCATTGCGTCTTGACGCGGTAGTTGCGGCGACACTCAATATATCAAGAGGAAATACGGAAAAATTAATAAGTTCGGGATATGTAAAACTGAATCACCGAGAAGTGCTTGACCGTTCAAAGCAAGTCGGTGAGGGTGACTTATTATCCATACGCAATTACGGAAGATTTATTTTAAAGGATATTGGGAACAATACCAGGAAAGGAAGACTTCACATAACTGTGGAGAAGTTCGTGTAAGGAGGGGGAGCATTGTGCTAAGACCTATTGATATTCAAAATAAGGAATTTGAAAAGAAACTCAAGGGCTATAATTGTGATGAGGTTGACGATTTTCTTGACGTTGTAATACAGGATTACGAACTTTTGTGTAAAGAAAATCAGACGCTTAAAGATAAAATCGGACTTTTGACCGAAACGGTGGAGCGTTACAAGCAAATGGAAAACACAATGCAGAAGTCGATTGACATTGCCAAGCAAGCCGCCGAGGACGCAAAGAGAAATGCCGAAACAGAGGCGAATGCAATTATCAGTAAAGCAAAGCTTGACGCGTCTTATCTTGCACGTCAGATTGATGATGAACATATGAAACGCCATCAGGAAATGCTTTCGCTGAAAGGCGAGATTGAACAGTATAAAATGCAGATTAAGTCACTTTGTGCGAATGTTATGAAAATGGTCGATAATATCGACTAAAAACATTGGCAGACAGGAAATTTTTAAATAAAAACTGTTGACTAAAAAAATATTTTGTAATATAATAAAACAATAAAGACGATGACGAAGACAGTATGTCATATTGAAAACACAGAGCGAGCTATGGACGGTGAGAGCATGGCGGTGAGTAAATGTGGCTGAATATCACTTCCGAGTTTCACACCGAAAGGCTTTGCCGAGTAGACTGTGACGGGTTTTCTCCGTAAAAGGAAACGCATATGTTGGTATGACGAGTGGTATAACGAAGCATTTGGCTTTCGTCTTGTTATGCAGGACGAAAGCTTTTTTATTTGAAAGGAATGAATATAATGTACGACAAGGTTTCACCAAATCTGAATTTTGTTGAAAGAGAAAAGAAAACCGAAAAATTCTGGGAAGACAATCACATTTTCCAAAAGAGTATCGATGAAAGAAAAGAAGGAGAGGTTTATACTTTCTATGACGGACCTCCGACTGCAAACGGTAAACCGCATATCGGTCACGTTTTAACGCGTGTTATCAAGGATATGATTCCGCGTTACCGTACAATGAAAGGCTACAAGGTACTTCGTAAAGCCGGTTGGGATACTCACGGACTTCCGGTTGAACTTGAAGTTGAAAAGAAACTTGGTCTTGACGGCAAGGAACAAATCGAAGAATACGGTCTTGAACCGTTCATCAAGCAATGTAAGGAAAGCGTTTGGAAGTATAAAGGTATGTGGGAAGATTTCTCCGGTACAGTCGGCTTTTGGGCTGATATGGATGACCCTTATGTAACTTACGACAACAACTTTATCGAGTCTGAATGGTGGGCATTAAAGCAAATTTGGGAAAAGGGACTTTTGTATAAAGGTCACAAAATAGTTCCGTATTGCCCGCGTTGCGGTACTCCGCTTTCTTCACACGAAGTTGCACAGGGATACAAGGACGTTAAAGAACGCAGTGCTACTGCTAAGTTTATCGTAAAGGGTGAGGAAAACACATACTTCCTTGCTTGGACAACAACTCCTTGGACACTTCCGTCAAACGTTGCACTTTGTGTAAACCCTGTTGAAACATATGTAAAAATTAAAGTAGGTGACGAGAAGTTTATTTTGGCAGAGGCACTTGTTGAGGCAAACTTCCCTGATACAGAATATGAAGTGGTTGAAAAGTATGTCGGTACTGACCTTGAATACAAGGAATATGAGCCGCTATTCAATTTCGTAACACCTGATAAAAAGGCTTATTATGTAACTTGCGACAGTTATGTAACTCTTACAGACGGTACAGGTATCGTTCATATCGCTCCTGCATTCGGTGAGGACGATGCGAATGTCGGCAGAAAGTACGACTTGCCTTTCGTACAGCTTGTTGACGGTAAGGGTGAAATGACAAAAGAAACACCTTGGGCAGGTACATTCTGTAAAGATGTTGATAAAGAAATTCTTGTAAATCTTGAAGAAAGAGGTCAGCTGTTCAACGCACCTAAGTTTGAACACAGCTATCCGTTCTGTTGGAGATGTGATACACCGCTTATCTACTATGCGCGTGATACTTGGTTTATCAAGATGACAGACGTTAAGGACGACCTTATTAAAAATAACAATACAGTTAATTGGATTCCTAAGACAATCGGTGAAGGACGTTTCGGTGCTTGGCTTGAAAACGTACAGGATTGGGGTATAAGCCGTAACCGTTACTGGGGTACTCCGCTTAATATTTGGGAATGTGAGTGCGGTCACAGACACGCAATCGGTTCTATCGAAGAACTTAAGTCAATGTCTGATAACTGTCCTGATGAAATCGAACTTCACAGACCGTTTATTGACGCTGTAACTATTAAGTGTCCTGAATGCGGTAAGGAAATGCACAGAGTTCCTGAAGTTATCGACTGCTGGTTTGACTCGGGTGCAATGCCTTTTGCACAGTGGCACTATCCGTTTGAAAATAAGGATATATTTGAAGAAAACTTCCCTGCTGACTTTATCAGTGAGGCGGTTGACCAGACAAGAGGTTGGTTCTATTCACTTCTTGCGGAATCGACTTTGCTATTCAATAAAGCACCGTACAAGAATGTAATCGTTTTGGGACACGTTCAGGATGAAAACGGTCAGAAGATGTCTAAGTCTAAGGGCAATGCGGTTGATCCGTTTGACGCACTTGAAAAGCATGGTGCGGACGCAATTCGCTGGTACTTCTATTCAAACAGTGCTCCATGGCTGCCGAATCGCTTCCATGACGGTGCGGTTTCGGAAGGACAACGTAAGTTTATGGGTACACTTTGGAACACATATGCGTTCTTCGTATTGTATGCGAATATTGACGAGTTTGATGCAACAAAGTATACTCTTGAATACGATAAACTTTCGGTAATGGATAAGTGGCTATTGTCAAAGCTTAATACACTTGTTAAGACTGTTGACGATAACCTTGCAAATTACAAGATTACAGAAACGGCAAGAGTGCTTGATAACTTTGTTGACGAGCTTTCAAACTGGTATGTAAGACGTTCGAGAGCACGTTTCTGGGTTAAGGAAATGACTCAGGATAAGATTAACGCGTATATGACTCTTTATACCGCACTTGTAACGCTTTGTAAGGCGGCTGCACCGATGATTCCGTTTATGACAGAGGATATTTATCAAAATCTTGTAAGAAATATTGATAAGTCTGCTCCGGAAAGTATTCACTTGTGCGACTTCCCTGAATATGACGAAAAACTTATTGATAAAGAACTTGAAAATGATATGGAAGAAGTTCTTGATATAGTTGTGCTTGGTCGTGCGTGCCGTAATACTGCAAATATTAAGAACCGTCAGCCAATCGGTATGATGTATGTTAAAGCACCGGAGGCACTTAGTGATTTCTATATTGACATTATTGAGGACGAACTTAATGTTAAAAAGGTTGAATTTACAGATGACGTTGCCGCATTTACTGCATACAGCTTTAAACCGCAGTTAAAGACTCTTGGCAGACGTTTCGGTAAGAATATCAACGCAGTAAGAGAAATCCTTGCTAATATTGACGGCAGCAAGGCTATGGCTGAACTTAAGGAAACAGGCTCACTAAAGATTACTGTTGACGGAAACGAAGAATCACTTGCAGAAGAAGATTTGCTTATCGAATCGGCTCATAAGGAAGGCTTTGAATCAAACAGCGATTACGGTATTACTGTTGTGCTTGATACAAACCTTTCTGAAGAACTTATCGAAGAAGGTTTTGTTCGTGAAGTGATTTCAAAAATTCAGACAATGAGAAAAGATTCTGATTTTGAAGTTATGGACCACATCAAAGTAAGCTGTGAGGGTAACGATAAGATTGCTAAGATTATCACTGATAATGAAAGCACTATCAAAGACGAAACTCTTGCAGATGAAGTTGATACAAATTCTGCCGACGGTAACACAAAAGAATGGAACATCAACGGTGAAAAGGTAACACTTGGTGTTAAGAAACTCTAATTAGGATTGACAGAAAATCATATACATTATATAATAATGTATATGATTTTTTTGTGGAGAAAAACAGATGAAAAGCAACAGGTTTTTAAAGAAAGGTTACACGACCGGGAGTTGTGCCGCTGCGGCGGCAAAAGCGGCGGTTATGACTTTGTTAAATGACGAAATAGTCATAACAACTCAAATTACACTTCCCAAAGGTGAGAGCATAAGTATTGACATAACCGATACGCAGATTGACGGTGACAGTGTCACTTGCACAGTTAAAAAGTACAGCGGTGACGATCCCGACATAACAAACGGTATACTGGTTTGTGCGACTGTCAGAAAAAACAGTAGCGTTATAAAAATTGACGGCGGTGTGGGCGTAGGTCGCGTGACGCGTAACGGACTTGACCAACCTGTCGGAAATGCCGCGATAAACAGTGTTCCGCGTCAAATGATTAGAAACAGTATAAATGAGATTTGCGGTGATTATGACGGTGGTTTTGATGTGATTATTTCCGTGCCGAACGGCGAAGAAATCGCGAAAAAGACGTTTAATTCAAGACTCGGTATTGAGGGTGGAATTTCGATTTTGGGTACAAGCGGAATTGTTGAACCTATGAGCGAAAAGGCACTTTTGGACACGATTTTCCTTGAACTCAATACACGAAAAAGTGCCGGCGACAGTATTGCGGTGCTTGTGCCGGGCAATTACGGCGAGGATTTTGCTAAAAAAACTTTTGGTATAAAAAATACCGTTCAGTGCAGTAATTATATTGGTGACGCGATAGATTATGCGTCCGATTTGGGTTTTTCGGATATACTGATAATTTCGCATATGGGTAAACTTGTTAAGCTTGGCAGCGGAATTATGAACACTCACTCAAAATATGCGGACGGCAGAATGGAAACGCTTGCGTTATGTGCGGCTTTGGCCGGTGTGGATAATTTTGCGGATATTCTCGATTGTGTGACGACCGATGAGGCTTATGAAATCATTGGGGACACTAAAACTATTGATATATTGATGAAAAGAATTGATAAATACCTAAAGCACAGAAGTGATGTCAATATCGGTGCAATAATGTTTTTGAATAAACAGGGAATTATCGGAAAAACTGCTGATGTTGACGGTATTTTGGAAAGGATATAAAATGGTACATTTTGTTGGAGCGGGCAGCGGTGCAGCCGATCTTATAACTATACGCGGAAAAAAACTTTTGGAAAATGCAGATATTATTATTTATGCCGGTTCGCTTGTTAATCCCGAACTTTTGGAATATGCAAAAGATAGTGCTGAAATTTATAACAGTGCGAAAATGAATCTTGATGAAGTTATTGACGTGATGAAACAGGGGGACACTAAAAATATTGTGCGTTTGCATACGGGTGATCCGTGTGTTTACGGTGCAATTCGTGAACAAATGGACAGGCTTGATAAACTTGGAATTGAATATGATGTTTGCCCCGGTGTAAGTTCGTTTTGCGGTGCGGCGGCGGCTTTGAAGGCGGAATATACGTTGCCTGATGTATCGCAAACCGTCATAATAACGCGTATGGAGGGCAGAACTCCTGTGCCTCCGAAAGAAAAAATACATTTGCTCGCGTCACATAATGCGACAATGGTGATATTTTTATCAACAGGTTTATTAAAGGAATTGTCGGCTGAACTTGTAAAAGGCGGTTACAGTGAAAATACACCTGCGGCGATAGTTTACAAGGCTACTTGGAAAGACGAAAAAGTTATGCGTTGCACAGTGGGGACACTAAATAAAACAGCAGAGAAAAATGGTATAAAAAAGACCGCACTTATAACAGTCGGTGATTTTCTCGGCGATGATTATTCACTGTCGAAACTTTACGATAAGACATTTACAACCGAATTCAGAAAGGGCGTGACGGAATGAAAATTGCGTCAATAGCTTTTACGGAAAACGGTGCGAAAATCGTAAAAATGCTCGTGCATGAAATTGGCGTAAAGGGCTACGTTTTTGAAAAATATAAGACTGACGGCTTGGAAACATTTAATAATGTTTCGTCACTTGTCAGAGATATTTTCAAGAAATATAATGCGATTGTGTTTGTCGGCGCGTGCGGAATAGCGGTGCGTTCGATAGCTCCGTATGTCAAGGATAAAGCCAAAGATCCGGCAGTTGTGGTGGTTGATGAAAAAGGCAATTTTGCGATACCGATTTTGTCCGGACATATAGGCGGTGCGAATGATTTGGCGGAGAAAATCGCCGCATTGACAAGCGGAGTGGCGGTTATAACTACGGCAACCGATATTAACAAAAAATTCTCTGTTGACACATTTACGGTAAGAAATAATTTGCATATCGGGGACACTAAACTTATAAAAGAAATATCGTCACGGATTTTGAACGACAAAAAAGTCGGATTGTATACCGATTACGAATTAAAAAACGTTCCCGATTGTTTTGAAGAAAGCAATGAAGTCGGAATTTGCATAAGTGATGACGATAAAAAGCCGTTTAGAATTACGCTTAATTTAATGCCGAAAAATGTTGTACTCGGAATCGGTTGCAGAAAAGGCTGCGAAACTGTCGAAGAAAGTATATTGGCATTTTTAAAAGTGAACGGAGTGTCGGTTTATTCGCTTTTTGCGGTTGCGACGGTGGATATAAAGAAAAATGAAAAGGGCATTGTTGAATTTTGTGAAAAATTCGATATACCGCTTTTGACGTTTCCGGCTGAAACTTTGGCGGCGGTTGAGGGGAAATTTACAGCGTCCGAATTTGTGAAAAAGACTGTCGGAGTCGACAATGTGTGCGAAAGAGCGGTTTGTGCGGTCGGTGCGAAAATAACAGAAAAAAAGACGGCTTTAAACGGTACGGCTTTGGCACTCGGAAGAATAAATACGGAAATTGATTTTTTGAAAGGTTAAGTTTGAATGAAAATTTATGTTGTTGGAATAGGCGCAGGAAGTGCTGACGGAATGACTTTTGAGGCGAGAAATGTGCTTGAAAAAGCCGATGTGATTGTCGGATATACGGTGTATGCCGAGCTTGTGAAAAAGCTGTTTCCTGAAAAAGAATATTTCGTTTCGGCGATGAAACAGGAGGCGGAGCGCTGCAGAAAAGCGGTTGAAATGGCGGCTGACGGCAGAAATGTTGCAGTTGTTTGCAGCGGTGATGCAGGCGTTTACGGTATGGCGTCACTTGTGTATGAAATTGCGGCAGGCTATGAAAATGTTGAAGTGAGCGTTGTGGCAGGCGTGTCGGCGATGCTTAGCGGCGGTGCAATTGTGGGAGCACCGTTGGGACACGATTTTGCGGTTATAAGCCTTAGCGATTTGCTCACCCCCTGGGAGAAAATCGAAAAACGTCTTGAATGTGCGTCGGCTGCTGATTTCGCGATATGTCTGTACAATCCGTCAAGTAAAAAACGTCACGATTATTTAATGCGCGCGTGTGACATAATGCTGAAACACAAAAACGGTGATACGGTGTGTGCCGTTGCAAAAAATATCGGTCGTGACGGTGAGGAATATGCAATTATGAGCCTTGCCGAACTTAGAAATTACAGCACGGATATGTTTACGACTGTGTTTATCGGCAATTCTATGACGAAAAATATCGGCGGAAAAATGGTTACACCGAGAGGGTATAAAAATGTATGATGTAGTATTGTTTGGCGGTACGGACGAGGGACACAAAATCGCCGACTTTTTGAGTGAGCAAAAAGTCAGTTACGTTGTGTGCGTTGCGACGGAATACGGTGCGGAATTGCTTGATATGAAAAATGTGCGCGTAGGAAGAATGACGGCGGAAGAAATGGCTGATTTTTTTGACGAAAACAGTGTTAGATTGGTCATTGACGCAACTCATCCTTACGCTGAATTTGTGACAGAAAACATAAAAAAAGCGTGTAAAGTGAAGTATATAAGGGTTGTACGTGAGGACGTTCAGGCAGACGGGACGTATTTTGAAAATATCAAAGCAGCCGCAGAATACCTTGAAAAAACAACAGGAAACATACTTATAACGACGGGTTCAAAGGAAATTGCAAAGTTTTCGGTTGTTGCGGACAGAGCGTTTGCACGCGTACTGCCGTCGGAGGAATCGCTGGAGCTGTGTAAAAATGCAGGTTTCAAGATGAAAAATATTATTTGTATGCAAGGACCGTTTTCAAAAGCGTTTAACAGTGCGTTAATTCGTGAGCTTGACATTAAGTATCTTGTTACAAAATGTACGGGAAAAAACGGCGGTTTTACGGAAAAAACAGAGGCGGCAAAGGAAAACGGCGTTGAGTGTATTATAATTAAAAGACCGACCGATGAAAGCGGAATGACGGTTTCGGAGGTTGAAAAAATGATTTTGGAGTGGTTGTAATATGAACATTTTTATAGTCGGTGTCGGAATGGGGGACACTAAATATTTGACGAAAATTGCAGAAGAAAAAATAAAAAATGCTGATATTATAATCGGTGCAAAACGTGTTGCCGAGCCGTATGTCAACGAGAAAAAAGTTTTTTTTGAGTATGAAACGGATAAAATTAAAAAGATTTTAGAAGAAAATAAGTGTGAAAATGCGGTAATACTTTTTTCGGGTGATACGTCATTTTTCAGCGGTGCGAAAAAATTAAAAGCGGAATTTCCTAATGCCGAAATTTTTGCAGGTATAAGCTGTGTGTCGTATTTTTGTGCTGAAATCGGTATGGTGTATGATGACATGAACATTGTAAGTATGCACGGCAGAAATTGCAATATTGTGAGTGAAGTCAGAGAGAATGAGAAAACATTTGTGCTTTTGGGTGAAAATCCTTGCGATAAGTTGTGCCGATACGGTTTTGAAAATGCCGAAGTTTATATCGGAGAAAATTTGTCATATGAAAATGAAAAAATACTTCATGGAAAAGCAAAAGATTTTAGGGACACTAAATTAGCTTCGCTCAGTGTGGCGGTAATAATCAATAATGAATATGACAAATGCACAAAAATCGGAATTAACGACAGCGAATTTGTGACGGGCAACGCACCTATGACAAAAAGCGAAGTGAGAGCGGTAAGCATATCAAAGCTTGAAATCAAATATGACGATATATGTTACGATATAGGTGCGGGAACAGGCTCGGTAAGCATTGAAATGGCTCTGCTATGCGGAAAAGGCAAGGTATATGCGATTGAAAAAAAAGCGGAGGCGGCTGAATTGATAAAACAAAATGCACTTAAATTTCATGCCGATAATATTGAAATAATTTGTGCGGACGCACCGAACGGTATGGACGGATTACCGAAAGCGGACAAGGTTTTTATAGGCGGTTCATCGGGGAATTTGTATGAAATAATAGAAAAGTGCGATTGCAAAAAAGTGGTCGTGAACGCAATAACTCTTGAAACTTTATCGCTTGCACAAGAAAGTTTTGAAAAACTTGGGTATGAATATTCGGTGACGCAAATCTGTGCGTCAAGAGGAAGAAAGGTCGGCGGATACAATATGATGACGGCACAAAATCCTGTTTTCATAATCTGCGGTGAAAAATTATGAGAAGAATTATGATTGCCGGCACAAACAGCGGCTGCGGAAAAACAACTGTGACTTGTGCGGTGCTTCAAGCACTTGTAAACAGAAAAATTAATGTTTCGTCTTTTAAATGCGGTCCGGATTATATTGACCCAATGTTTCACAAAACGGTTATCGGAACGGCGGCATACAACCTTGACACATACCTTATGAGCAATGATGCTGTGAATTATTTGCTGAATAAAAACAGCGGTGATATTGCGGTTGTTGAGGGCGTTATGGGCTTTTATGACGGCTTTTCTTTTACGGAAAAGGGAAGTACGCACGAGCTTTCGGAGATTACCGATACAGATGTTATTCTTGTTGTAAACTGCCGTGGTATGAGCCTGTCCGCAATGGCTTTGGTGAAAGGGTTTAAGGAGTTTAGGAAAAATAATATTAATGGTGTTATATTTAATAATCTGTCCGAGAAACTGTACGGTCATTTGTCGGAAGAATGTCGAAAAATCGGTTTAGTTCCTTTAGGTTTTTTGCCGAACATCAAAGATGTGCAGATAAGCAGCAGGCATTTGGGATTGGTCACCGCAGGGGAAATTGACGGTATAAAGGACAAGATGAATTTACTTGCCGATTACGCCGAAAAATACATTGACATAGACAAGATTTTAGAAATATCAGAAAACGATAGGGACACTAAATTTACATCGCTTGAAATTACAAAAAAATATAACGTAAAAATTGCGGTTGCGTATGACAGAGCGTTTTGTTTTTATTATGAGGATAATCTCAATTTACTCAGTGAAATGGGTGCGGAGATTGTTAAGTTCAGTCCGCTTGAAAATGAGAGCGTACCGCAGTGCGACGGATTGATTTTGGGAGGCGGTTATCCCGAACTGTATGCGGATATTCTTGAGAAAAATACGGGGACACTGAATTCAGTTAAAGAGTGTGTTGAAAGCGGTGTACCGTGTATTGCGGAATGCGGAGGGTTTATGTATCTTCACGAGATTATGGAGGATAGCGATAAAAACGAACACGGTATGGTCGGCATAATCAAAGGAAAGTGCAGAAAAACAGACCGTTTGCAACGCTTCGGATATATGGAAATGACGGCAAACAGAGATAATATTTTATGCAAAAAAGGCGATAAAATCCGTGCGAGAGAGTTTCATTATTTTGACAGTGACTGTAACGGAAACGGTTTTACGGCTGTGAAAAATGACAGACAGTGGGAATGTGTGAATGTTGATAAAAACTTATTTGCAGGTTTTCCGCACTTGCACTTTTTTGCAAATATAAATTTTGCCGAAAACTTTATGAAAAGCTGTGAGGAATACAAATGTACAAAATCAGAAAATTAGATGAACAAGCAGTAGAAAATGCGGAAAAGAAATGGAACTCAATAGCAAAACCATTGCACAGTCTTGGTGTATTTGAGGAGATTGTAAAAAATATTGCGGGTATTCAAGGGACACAAAACATAGACATAAAAAAGAGATGTGTACTTGTCATGTGTGCAGATAACGGCGTTGTGTGCGAGGGAGTAACTCAGACGGGGCAGGAAGTTACGGCGGTTGTGACGGAAAACTTCGCAAAGGGTGCAACAAGCGTGTGTGCTATGGCAAGAAATATCGGTGCGGACGTTGTACCGATTGACGTGGGAGTGGCGCGTGACGTTGACGGCGTGATAAACAAAAAAATATCGTACGGCACAAAAAATATGTTACACGAAAAAGCAATGACGTATGAGCAAGCCGAAGAGGCGGTGCAAGTGGGAATTGACTGCGTAAAAGAACTTAGCGAAAAAGGCTATAAAATCATTGTGACCGGTGAAATGGGAATCGGAAACACGACGACAAGCTCGGCGGTTGCAAGCGTTTTGCTTGACAGAAAAGCAGAGGACGTAACCGGCAGAGGTGCAGGGCTGACAAGCGGTGCATTGGAGAGAAAAATTGAGGTTATAAAAAAGTCGATTGAGCTTCACAAACCTGATAAAAACGATATTTTTGACGTGCTTTCAAAGGTCGGCGGTTATGATATTGCCGCTTTGACGGGGGCGTTTATCGGCGGTGCTATGTACGGCGCTGCAATGGTTATTGACGGATTTATTTCGTCGGTGGCGGCACTTTGTGCGGAAAAGTTATGCCCGAAATGCAGTGATTTTATGATTGCGTCACACGTTTCAAAAGAAAGCTGTACGGCTGATATTTTGAAATTACTCGGCAAGAAAGCACCGATAAATGCGGATATGTGCTTGGGCGAGGGGACAGGCGGAATGGTTATGCTTACCGCACTTGATACCGCAATTTGCGTATATAACGAAATGTCTACTTTTGACGATATTAACGTTGAAAGCTATAAGGAGCTTAAATAATGTTTATACTTGTAACAGGCGGCAGCGGAAGCGGAAAGTCTGAATTTGCCGAAAATATTGCAATGAAATTGGGTGGTAAAATGCTGTACGTTGCAACGATGAAACCATATGATGACGAATGTTTAAAACGTATCGAACGTCACAGAAAAATGCGTGACGGCAAAGGCTTTAGAACGGTTGAATGTTATACTGATTTATCCGAAATAACGGAAAGTGCCGATACAATACTTTTGGAATGTATGTCGAATTTGACCGCAAACATGATGTTTTCGGATAATAATGATAATACTTTTGAAAAAATTATCGGCGGAATTTTGAATTTAAAGAGTGAAAATATTGTTATTGTCACAAATGAAATATCTTCGGACGGCATTGAATATGGCGGGGACACTAAAATGTATATCAGCCTTTTAGGCAGAATAAACAGTGTATTGTCAAAACGTGCCGATAAAGTGTATGAGGTCGTTTACGGAATACCGATTGAAATTAAAAGGGGGACAGTAAAATGAACATAATTAAATCAATATGCGTAGCATTTTCGATGTATTCAAAAATTCCTATGCCGAGAGTGGAATGGAACGAAAAAAATATGAAATACGTAATGTGCTTTTTTCCGCTTGTCGGTGCAGTAATCGGCGGACTTATGTTACTTGTACGATTTCTGTGCGGTAGATTTGGTTTTAACACAAGCGTTTATGCGGTTGTGATGACAGCTTTGCCGGTGCTTGTTTCGGGCGGAATACATACGGACGGATTTATTGACACCGTTGATGCACTTTCGTCATACGGTGACAAAGAGAAAAAACTCGAAATTTTAAAAGATCCGCATACGGGCGCATTTGCGATAATCGGTGCGGTAATGTATTATCTGTTGTTTTTCGGATTTATGACGGAGATATGGGATATAAAAGCTACCATAGCGGTGAGTGTAGGCTTTGTTTTATCGCGTTCGCTGAGCGGATTGGCAATCGGCATTTTTAAATGTGCAAAAAACAGCGGACTTCTTTACACATTTAAGAGTGCCGCACACAAAAAAACGATTGTGACTGTTATGATTTTGTATATTGCTTTGTGCGTTGCGATGCTTTGTTTTACGGGCGTGTACGGACTGGGTACGATATGCGCGGCGGTGATTTCGTTTTTGTGGTACAGACACGTTGCATACAGTAAATTCGGCGGAATAACAGGCGATATTGCGGGATATTTTGTATGTATATGCGAGGTTTTGTGCGTGATTTTCGGAGGTGTATTATGCGTTTTGTTATAGGCGGTGCGGACAGCGGAAAGCGTGATTTTGTAAGAGAAAATTACGGTATTGATGAAATTTTAATGGCCGATTATGACAGTGTTTTGACTGCAAAGGCGGTTTATGATTTTCATATTTTTATAAAAAAATTGATGGCTGACGGCAAAGATATTATTGCGGTTATTGACGAGATTTTGGAGAAAAATCACGATATAACGATTATTTCCGCCGAAATCGGTTACGGCGTTGTTCCTATGGATAAATGTGACAGAGAATGGCGCGAAACAGTCGGAAGAACGTGCTGTTATATCGCGAAAAAAGCGGATGAAGTCGTGCGAGTTGTATGCGGAGTGGGGAACAGAATTAAATGAAGATAATACTTATACGTCACGGTATGACGGAGGGAAATTTAAAGCGAAGATATATCGGAACAACGGACGAAGATTTGATAAATACCGACTGTCTGAAAGGCGATTATCCTAAGTGTGAGAGGGTTGTCGCAAGTCCGTTAAAGAGGTGTATTCAAACGGCGGAATATATATATCCGAATGTGGATATTGAAATTTGCGATAAGCTCAAGGAATGTGATTTCGGTGATTTTGAGAATAAATCATACGAGGAATTAAAGGACAATCCCGATTATCAAAAGTGGCTTGACAGCAATGGTGAATTGCCGTTTCCGAACGGCGAGACACACGAAGATTTTAAAAATCGCTGCAAAGACGGATTTTTTGAGAGCCTTACGGAGCGTGACACGGCGTTTGTAATTCACGGCGGAAGTATTATGGCGATTATGCAGAAACTTTTTGGCGGTAATTTTTATGATTATCAGGTCAAAAACGGCTGCGGATATGAATTTGAAATGAGAAACGGAGAGATAGTTGATGATTATAGCCCAATCGGCTGCGGTTAGTATAGGTTTTGTGCTTGACGCAATATTCGGCGACCCCGATTTTAAACTGCACCCTATTCGACTTATAGGTTATTTGATTTTGTTTTTGGAAAAGGTTATGAGAAGAATTTTCCCGAAAAACGAAAGGCTCGGCGGTGCGGTTATGGCGATATGCGTGCTTATTATATGTGGCGGTGTACCGTTTGCGATTTTGTTTTTTGCATACAGATTAAATTACTTTTTCGGTATTGCGATTGAAAGCGTTATATGTTATTTTATGCTTGCGGCGAAGTCATTGAAACAAGCAGGTATGAGTGTGTATAAACCGCTCAAAAACGGTGACGTTGACGGCGCACGAAAAAGCGTTTCTATGATTGTCGGACGTGATACGGAAAGTCTTGATGACATTGGGATAACGAAAGCGGCTGTTGAAACTGTTGCGGAAAATACGTCTGACGGAGTTATTGCACCGCTCATATATATGTCAATCGGCGGAGGTGTGTTGGGTTGCGTTTATAAGGCGATTAACACGATGGATTCAATGGTTGGTTACAAGAACGACAGGTACATAAATTTCGGCAGATTTGCCGCAAAGCTTGACGATATTGCAAATTATATACCGTCAAGAATTTCGGCATATTTGATGATTTTTGCGTCAAAAATTATGGGCTGCAATTCACGCAATGCGTACAGAATTTTTAAACGCGATTCACGCAATCATGCAAGTCCGAACTCGGCTCAAACGGAATCGGTCGTGGCAGGTGCACTTGAAATTCAGCTTGCGGGTGACGCGTACTATTTCGGTAAGCTGTACAAAAAGCCGTTTATAGGCGACAGCATTAAGCCGATTAAATATGATAATATTGCAGATTCGATTAAACTTATGTATATGACGTCCGTAATTTCGGCGGTGCTGTTTGTCGGATTGAAAGTGGTGGTAGGTGTTGTATATGGTATATGAGCATGGCGGTGATATTTACAGAAATAAGGTGCGTCTTGACTTTTCGGTGAATACCAATCCGCTCGGAATGAGTAAAAACGTAAAAAAAGCGATTGCGGAAAATATCGAACAGTTCGGTATTTATCCTGACGCAATGTGTATAAATTTACGAAATGCCATTGCGGAAAAAGAGCAGGTTGGCATAGATAATGTGCTTTGCTCAAACGGTGCGGCGGAAATGATTTTTGCGGTCGTTCGTGCGGTTATGCCGAAAAAAATGCTTTTGTTAGCACCTACATTTTCGGAGTACGAGAGGGCGCTTAAAAGCGTGGGGTCGCAAATTTGCTATTACTATTTGAAAGAAGAAAATGATTTTGAACTGCAAGATGATTTTTTTGATTATCTTGATGATATTGATATGGTTTTCATATGCAATCCGAATAATCCTGTCGGAAAAATTGCAGATAAAAAAACGGCTCAATATATTGCGGAGGTTTGCGGTGAAAGGAAAATCGTGTGTGTGTTTGACGAGTGCTTTATGGATTTGGCGGACGGATATTCGATGAAAGAAAAAGTACCTGTTATCAAGGCTTTTACGAAAACTTACGCAATGGCAGGATTAAGGCTCGGTTATATGATTGCCGATACTGATTTTGTATGTGACGTGCAAAGACAGCTGCCGATGTGGAATGTGTCGGCGGCGGCACAAATCGGCGGAATTACGGCGATTAATGATAATGATTATCTTGAAAAAGGTAAAAAAATTATAAGAGAAGAACGTGAATTTTTAATGGGTGAGCTTAAAAATTTGGGCTTTAAAGTATTTAATTCGGACGTAAATTTTATTTTATTTAAAGGCAGTGTCGGACTTGACAAGTCACTTTTAAAGCGAGAAATACTGATAAGGAACTGCGGAAATTTTAACGGCCTTGATGAAGGCTTTTACAGAATTGCAGTTAAAAAACACGATGAAAACGCGGAATTTATAAGAGAGTTGGGTGATATATGTGGCTAAAGCGATTATGATACAGGGAACAATGTCCAATGCGGGAAAAAGCATTATTGCGGCGGCATTGTGCAGAATTTTTAAACAGGACGGCTTTAAGGCTGCGCCGTTTAAGTCGCAGAATATGGCGCTCAATTCGTATATCACTGACGAGGGACTTGAAATGGGGCGTGCACAGGTCGTACAGGCAGAGGCGGCAGGCGTAAAGCCGTCTGTTTTGATGAATCCGATTTTACTTAAACCTACCAACGATAAAGGCTCACAAATTATTGTAAACGGTGAAGTTCAGGGCGATATGAATGCGGTGGACTACTTTAAATATAAGAAAAAACTTGTACCCGATATTATGAAAGCGTATAACAAACTGTCGGAAATGTACGATATAATCGTTATTGAGGGTGCTGGAAGTCCTGCGGAAATAAATTTGAAACAGGACGATATTGTCAATATGGGCATGGCGAAAATGGCTGACGCACCTGTTCTGCTTGTCGGTGACATTGACAGGGGCGGTGTTTTTGCACAGCTTTACGGAACTGTTATGTTGCTTGATGATGAGGAAAAGTCGAGAATTAAGGGGACAATTATAAATAAATTTCGCGGTGACGTGGAAATTCTGCATCCCGGACTTGATATGATTGAAAATCTTACGAATGTACCTGTTGTCGGAGTTGTTCCGTACGGTCATTTTATGATTGACGATGAGGACAGCCTGTCGGAACGTTTTGAAAATAAGACTGTAAATGTGATTGATATTGCGGTTGTACGTTTTCCGCGAATTTCAAACTTTACCGATTTTAACGTGTTTGAATGCATAGACGGTGTGTCGGTAAGGTATGTTAATAATGTGAGTGAAATCGGTAATCCCGATATGATTATACTTCCGGGAAGTAAAAATACTGTTGCCGACCTTTTATGGATGAGGGAAAACGGTATTGAGGCGGCGGTTAAAAAAAGTAAATGCCCTATTTTCGGTATATGTGGCGGTTATCAAATGCTTGGTGAAAAAATCACCGATACAGACGGTGTGGAAAACGGCGGAAGTGTTCGCGGTATGGGACTTTTGCCTATGGAAACGGAGTTTAAAACCGAAAAGACAAGAACGATAGTAAACGGTGTTTTTGAAAATATGACGGGGACACTAAAAAGCCTTAACGGCACTGAATTTGAGGGATATGAAATTCATATGGGTAAAAGTGAATTTAGTGTCCCTTGTATGACGAAGCTGTCAAACGGCAAGCAAGACGGAATTTCACAAGGTGACGTTTACGGAAGTTATGTACACGGCATATTTGATAAGTGTGCCGATAAAATTGTCAAGTGTTTGTGTGACAAAAAGGGTATAGACAGTACAAAAGTCAAGAGCATTGATATGGCGGAAATGAAAGAACGTGAATATGACAGGCTTGCCGATATGGTGCGTGAAAGTCTTGATATGGACTTGATATACAAAATTATTAACAAAGAGGTGTAGAAAAATGATACACATATATTGCGGTGACGGCAAAGGCAAAACAACCGCGTCAATCGGTCTTGCGGTGCGTTGCGGCGGTTACGGTAAAAAAGTGCTTTTTATGCAGTTTTTAAAAGGCTCGTATACGGGGGAACTTGAAGTTTTGGGTAAGTGTGAGAATATAAAGGTTATGCGCTGTGACAAAAACTACGGCTTTTTCAGAAGTATGTCCGACAGCGACAAAGAAAATATCGTGAAATGCCATAACGAAAATTTACAGTATGCACTTGATAATATGAATGAATTTGATATGATAGTGCTTGACGAGATTTTTGCGTCATATAATTATGATTTGGTTGATAAGTCGAGTGTGAGAAATATTGTTGAAAATTACGGCGGCGAGCTTGTTATGACGGGCAGAAACCCTGATGAATGGTTTTGTGAAAGAGCCGACTATATTTCTGAAATTAAAAAGATAAAGCACCCATATGACAAGGGAATTGTTGCAAGAGAGGGGATAGAATATTAATGGAATTTGAAAACGTATTGCCGTCAGAAATCGAAAAGAGGAGTTTTGAAATCATAGAGAGCGAACTTCCGCACGATATAGAAAAAACGATTAAACCGATTGTTAAACGTGTTATTCACACAACCGCCGATTTTGATTATCTTGACAATTTGTGCTTTTCGGAAAACGTGGTTGAGATTATAAAGAACGCGATAAAGAACGGTGCGGATATTGTAACCGATACGCAAATGGCACGTTCGGGAATAAACAAAAAACGTCTTGCGTCATACGGAGGAGAGGTGCATTGCTTTATGTCCGACGAGGACGTTGCAAAAGCCGCAAAGGAAAACGGCACTACAAGAGCCGTTGCGAGTATGGAAAAAGCGTCAAAACTTGAAAAAGACGTGATTTTTGCTGTGGGAAATGCACCGACCGCACTTATAGAACTTGACAAACTCATAAAGAAAGGTCAAATCAATCCGATTGCGATAATCGGTGTACCTGTCGGCTTTGTGAATGTTGTGCAGGCAAAAGAATTGATTATGACATCGGGTGTGCCATATATAGTCGCAAGAGGCAGAAAAGGCGGCTCAAATGTGGCCGCCGCAATCTGTAATGCAATTATTTATGATTTAAAAACCGATTGATTTAAGACTGTCTTTAAGTGTTTTGGCACTGCTTCTAAGGCCTTGAAGTTCAATTTCGTTAAAAGGAACGTCAAGTATGCGTTCAACACCGTAACCCGAAACTTGTGTCGGAACGCTGAGCGAAATATCCTCAATTCCGTATTCGCCGCTTAAGACGCTTGAAATGGTGAGAACAGAATTTTCACCGCCGGAAATACATTCGACAATTCGTGCAACTGCTGTCGCTATTGCGTAGTAGGTTGCACCTTTTTTTTGTATAATTTCGTATGCGGAGTTTTTAACTTCGTTGTACATTGCTTGTAAATCTTCATCTGTACACTTGCCGTAATGCTCAAAAAAACTTTTCATACTCATACCGGCAATGTTTGTAATGCTCCATGCCGCAACTTCACTGTCACCGTGTTCACCGATAATGTATGTGTGGCAGTAACGTGCATCAATTCCCGTATGTTTGCTGATAAGATATTTCAGTCTTGAAGTGTCAAGAACCGTACCCGAGCCGATAATTTGCTGTTTAGGAAGTCCCGAAAGTTTATAGGTGACATACGTCAGAATATCGACAGGGTTTGTGACGGTAAGAAGTATTACGTCTGTCGGCGCATACTTCATAACATTTTCAACTATACTTTTAAAAATTTCGGTATTTCGTTTTAACAGGTCAATTCGTGTTTCGCCGACTTTTTGGTTTACCCCTGCTGTTATAACGACTATATCGGCATCGGCACAGTCTTTCCAATCTCCACTGTAAATGCTTACAGGCTTTAGAAAAGATGTGCCGTGAGCCATATCAAGAGCGTCACCGTCGGCTTTGTCTTTGTTCACGTCAATCAATACAATTTCTCTGAAAAAACCGTCAAGCATTATTGTGTATGCGGTCGTAGAACCTACAAAACCGGCACCGACTACTACTATTTTTCCTCTTAACATAAAAATTTCCGCCTTTCGTTTTGTGTTATTATTTGCAAGTATGATTAATTATATTCGGATAATTTTGCTTTTTTTAATTTATAAGCATTTCGTAGCGGACTATCATCGGTCGTCCGAAATAAAACATATAGGAAAAAAATTTAATTTTTTTACTATATGAAAATGTTGACAAAACGATAATATAGGAGTAAGATAAGGACATTAAAAATCCTATATCCCATAGGAAAAGTATGAATAACAAAGGAGGCAACGATTATGAGAGAAAATTTGAACAGAAAAAGCATGGTATACAGAAAGATGTGTTGCCGAATGTGTATGGCTCAGAGGTGATTAAAAAATAAATTTTATATTATAGCGAGGTAATGAAATTATGAAAAAGAAAATTTTTAGTATATTATTAACATCAATTTTGGCGGTAACGGTACTTGCAGGCTGCGGAAACAGTGCAGACACAAGTACAGAAAAGTCGGTTACGATAACGAACGTATCATACGACCCTACAAGAGAATTATACAGTGCGTACAACGAACTTTTCGCAGAGCATTGGAAAGGGCAAACAGGACAGGACGTTGAAGTTATACAGTCACACGGAGGCAGCGGTAAGCAAGCACTTGAAGTTGCAAACGGAAACGAGGCAGACGTTGTAACGCTTGCACTTGAATATGACGTAAAGGCAATACAAGACGCAGGACTTATAGAGGACGGCTGGATAAATGAATTTGACAAAGACAGTTCACCTTACACTTCAACAATCGTATTCCTTGTAAGAAAAGGCAATCCGAAAAATATCAAGGATTGGGGCGACCTTGTTAAAGACGGCGTCGGAGTTATAACACCTAATCCGAAAACTTCGGGCGGTGCAAGATGGAATTACCTTGCGGCTTGGGCATATGCCGATAAACTTTACAAAGGTGACGAAACACAGATTGAGGCATTTATAAAGAAGTTATACGAAAACGTGCTTGTACTTGATTCGGGAGCAAGAGGTGCTACAACATCATTTGTTGAAAACAATCAAGGCGATGTACTTATCGCTTGGGAAAATGAGGCGTTCCTATCGGTTCAGGAAAATCCCGATGAATATGAAATCGTAACGCCGAGCATAAGCATTTTGGCTCAGCCGTCTGTTGCGGTGGTTGATGAGGTGGTTGACCAAAGAGGTACAAGAGATGTTGCAACGGAATATTTAAGTTATTTATATTCCGATGAGGCACAGAGAATTGCAGGCGACAATTTCTACCGTCCGTCAAACCCTGATATATTAAACGAATATGCAGATACATTTGACCTTAACATAAATCTTGTAACAATACAAGACTTCGGCGGTTGGGACGAAGTACAGAAAAAGCATTTTGATGACGGCGGAGTATTTGACCGCATTTATGAAAAAACAGATAAGTAAAGAAGGAATGTAAATGAAAGCAAAGAAGAAAAGAGTAATACCCGGTTTCGGACTTTCAATGGGCGTGACAATTACAATATTGAGCTTAGTTGTTCTTATACCGTTGGCGGCACTCGTGATTTACACATCAAGAATGCACCTGAGCGATATTATCGAAACAATTACACGTCCGCGTGTTCTTGCAAGTTTTAAGGTGACTTTCCTTACTTCGCTTATCGCATCAATAATAAATTCGATTATGGGCGTCATACTTGCCTGGGTGCTTGTAAGATATGATTTTCCACTTAAACGTGTTCTTGACGGAATGATTGAACTTCCGTTCGCACTTCCGACAGCTGTTGCCGGTTTGGCTCTTGCAAACCTTACAACAGAAGAAGGACTTATAGGAAAATTATTCGCACCGTTCGGTATAAAAATAGCACATACAAGAATCGGAATTGTAGTGGCGCTTATATTTATCGGCATACCGTTCGTTGTAAGAGCGGTACAGCCGGTGCTTGAAAAACTTGATCCGTCATATGAAGAAGCGGCGGGAGCGCTTGGTGCAAACAGAGGAACGATATTTCGTAAAGTAATTTTACCCGAAATAATTCCTCCTGCACTTACAGGCTTTGGCTTGGCACTCGGAAGATGTATAGGAGAATACGGCAGTGTAATTTTTATAGCAGGCAACAAGCCTTATGAAACGGAAATAACACCGCTTATAATTATGTCGGAATTACAGGACTTTGACTATAACAGTGCAACGGCAATAGCACTTGTGATGCTTGCATTCTCATTTGCAATATTGTTCATTGTAAATCTTATTCAGGCGAGAAACACAAAAATATTAAAAGGAGGAAGATAGTATGCAGAAAAATAAAGGCAGTAAGGTTGTTAAATGGATATTGATTGCCGTCAGCGTATTATTCGCATTTGTATTCTTAATTCTTCCGCTTTATACGGTTATATCCGTTGCACTTCGTAACGGTGTAGGAAAATATTTTCAGTACATAACCGATAAAGATACGATAAGCGCGGTAAAGCTTACCGCAAAAGCAACTTTGTCGGCACTTGTTGTAAACACATTCTTCGGACTGTTTGCGGCATGGTTCTTGACAATGTTCCAGTTTAAAGGCAAAAAGGTTTTGACAACTCTTATTGATATTCCGGTAACGGTTTCACCCGTTATAGCAGGTTTGATATTCATATTGGTATTCGGCAGACAAAGCGTGTTTTATCCTTATTTACAGCAAGCCGGTATAAAAGTAGTGTTTGCCGTACCGGGAATTATATTGGCAACGATATTTGTAACGTTTCCGTTTATATCAAGAGAAATTATACCGATACTTGAGGAACAGGGGACAGAGGAAGAAGCGGCGGCACTTATGGGTGCAAGCGGATTTACGATTTTCAGAAAAGTAACATTCCCTCATATAAAATGGGCATTGCTTTACGGAGTGGTACTCTGTACGGCAAGAGCGATGGGTGAATTCGGTGCGGTATCAGTCCTTTCGGGACATTTGAGAGGTAAAACGAATACGCTTCCGTTGCAGGTTGAAATACTTTTCGGCGACAATAAATATGTACCGGCATTTGCGGTAGCGTCAATGCTTGTGATTTTGGCAGTGATTATTTTGATAATCAGAAGTATTGTTGAATACAAAGGAAAGAAGGCGGAATAGAGTGTACGTTGAATTAAAAAATATAAACAAAAACTTCGGCGATTATAAAGCGTCGGACAATGTCAACTTCGGCGTTGAAAAGGGTAAACTTATCGGTCTTTTAGGTCCGAGCGGCAGCGGTAAGACAACTATTCTGCGAATGATTGCGGGTCTTGAAACTCCAGACAGCGGCGATATTATAATCGACGGTGTGAGAGTAAACGACCTTGCGGCAAGCAAGAGAGGGATTGGCTTTGTATTTCAGAATTACGCACTGTTTCGGTATATGACGGTGTATGATAATATCGCATTCGGTCTTAGAGTTCAGAAAGCCGATAAAAAGAAGATAGACGAGAGAGTAAGAGAACTTATTAAACTTATAGGTCTTGAGGGGTTGGAAAAACGTTATCCGAGTCAGCTTTCGGGCGGTCAAAGACAGAGAGTGGCATTCGCAAGAGCGCTTGCACCTAATCCACAGCTTTTACTTCTTGACGAACCGTTTGCGGCGATTGACGCAAAGGTAAGAAAAGAGCTTAGAAGCTGGCTTAGAGAAATGATTGAAAAGCTTGGAGTTACAAGTATATTCGTAACCCACGACCAAGATGAGGCAATCGAAGTTGCAGACGAAATTATAATAACAAATAAGGGTAGAATTGAACAGACGGGAACACCTATTGAAATTTATCACAATCCGAAAACAGCATTTACAGCATCGTTTTTCGGAGAAACAACATTCGTTGATGATTATTTAAAGTTTCATAATTTTGAGCATATTGAAAATGTCGAAAAAGCAATCATAAGACCTGAATTTGTTAAAGTGACAAAGAAAAACGAAGTACAGAAATACAAAAGCTCCGCATCTCACGGAGTTGCGAAAAATGTATTGTTCAGAGGCGACAGTATAGAAGTAGTCGTAGACGTGGACGGTACGGAACTTAAAGCCAGACGCGGTCTTGACGAACAGGCGATTGAAGTCGGTGAAGAAGTTGACGTATTCTTGTACAGAATATTTGTTACGGTAGGTGATAAGGCATACTTGCTTGACAATAAATCAATTTCGGAGGATTCATTGGTAATCTGATAAAAGAGGTGTTTATATGACAAATATATTGAAAACCGAAAGATTAAAAACAGATATTTTAATTATAGGCGGCGGTACTGCCGGTTGCTATGCGGCGGTTACTGTCGCAGAACATTCCGACGCTAAGGTGCTTATATGTGAAAAGGCACATATAAAGAGAAGCGGCTGTCTTGCCGCAGGTGTCAATGCACTTAACGCATACATAACAGAGGGACGTGTTCCACAGGATTACGTTGATTATGCAAAAAAGGACGCGGACGGAATTGTAAGAGAAGATTTACTTCTTACAATGTCCGAAAAGCTGAATGAAGTCGTAGACAGACTTGAAAAACTCGGACTTGTTATTTTGAAGGACGAAAACGGAAAGTATGTGACAAGAGGTAACAGAAACCTTAAAATCAACGGTGAAAATATAAAGCCTATTTTGGCAGAGGCGGCGTTGCAAAAAGAAAATGTATCGGTGCTTAATCGTGTAAATATTATTGATTATGCGGTTGAGGGTAACAGGATAAAGGGTGCATACGGTATAGGTATTGAAAACGATACGTTTTACATAATCGAGGCGAAAGCGGTTATAATCGCAACAGGCGGTGCGGCCGGTCTTTACAAGCCGAATAATCCCGGATTTTCACGTCATAAAATGTGGTATCCGCCGTTTAATACGGGTGCAGGATATGCAATGGGCATAAAAGCCGGTGCGGAAATGACGACATTTGAAATGCGGTTTATAGCACTTCGCTGTAAAGATACAATCGCCCCGACAGGTACTTTGGCACAAGGTGCGGGTGCAAAGCAAATAAATTCGCTCGGAGAGGTTTACGAAACAAAATACGGTCTTACAACCTCCGAGAGAGTGTACGGAACGGTGAATGAAAATATTGAGGGCAGAGGTCCTTGCTATCTTCGTACAGAGGGTATATCCCAAGAGGCAAGCGAGGATTTGAAAAAGGCTTATCTGAATATGGCACCGTCACAGACTCTTAAATGGATTGAAAGCGGCAAAAATCCGTCGGAGCAAAATGTTGAAATAGAGGGTACAGAGCCTTATATTGTAGGCGGTCACACCGCGAGCGGTTATTGGGTGGATACAAAGAGAAGGACTACCGTAAAAGGCTTGTATGCCGCAGGTGACGTTGCAGGCGGTTGTCCGCAGAAATACGTTACAGGTGCTTTGGCAGAGGGCGAAATTGCGGCACTTACCGCAATTTCGGAACTTGGCGAAATAAGTGCGATTGACGAAAGCGACATTGAACGTCACCTATCGGAAGTGACAGATTTCCTTTACGGAAACACTGACGGAACATTCACGACAGAACAGCTTGAAGAGGCAATGCAGACCGTTATGGATTCGTATGCAGGCGGTATCAAGACAAATTATCGCTTTAATGAAAAACAGCTTGACATAGCCGATATGAAAATCCGTCAAATCTATCAGCTTTCAGAAAAACTTCACGCAGAAGATTTTCAGGAGCTTATGTATATATACGAACTTCGTGAAAGACTTGTCGTTGCAAAAAGTGTTATAGCACATCTCAAAGCGAGAAAGGAAACACGCTGGCACAGTTTTGCGGAAAATCTTGATTATCCGAATAAGGATAACGAAAACTTTAACAAATACGTCAATTCACGTCTTAAAGATGGTGAAATAGAAATTATACTTCGTGACCTTGTGGAAGGGGGCAGAACATATGAGCATAATGATTGATAAAAGCAAATGTATAGGCTGCGGAAAATGCTGTATGGTATGTCCGGGAAGTCTTATAAAAAAGGACGGAGATAATAAAGCATTTATAAAGTACCCGAAAGATTGCTGGGGCTGTACTTCCTGTATCAAGGAATGTCCTATGCACGCAATATCGTTTTATCTCGGTGCGGATATAGGCGGTATGGGAAGTAAGGTACATACAGAGGAAAACGGCGATATTTTGAAATGGGTAATTGAAAAATATGACGGCACGGTTTCCGAAATAGACATAGACAGAAAAGAATCAAATAAGTATTAAGGGACACTAAAAGGAGGGACACTAAATGAGTGAATTATCACATCTTGATGAGCTTGAAGCAGAAGCAATATATATTATAAGAGAGGTAGCGGCAGAGTGTGAAAAGCCTGTAATGCTATACTCAATCGGTAAGGACAGTTCAGTAATGCTGCACCTTGCAATGAAGGCGTTTTATCCTGAAAAACCGCCGTTCCCGTTTATGCACATAGACACAACTTGGAAGTTTAAGGATATGATTAAATTCCGTGACGATACCGCAAAGAAACTCGGTATTGAAATGATTGTGTATTCAAATGAGGAAGGTATAAAGCAAGGTATCAATCCGTTTGACCACGGTGCGGCTTATACTGATATAATGAAAACACAGGCATTAAAGCAGGCGCTTACAAAGTACGGCTTTACAGCGGCATTCGGCGGCGGCAGACGTGACGAAGAAAAATCGCGTGCAAAGGAAAGAATTTTCTCATTCAGAAATGAGGCACAGGCTTGGGACCCTAAAAACCAACGTCCTGAAATGTGGAAACTTTACAACACTAAGATTAACAAGGGCGAAAGTATGAGAGTATTCCCAATTTCAAACTGGACAGAAAAAGATATTTGGCAGTATATCAAGCGTGAAAAGATTGATATTGTACCGCTTTACTTCGCGGCAAAAAGACCTGTTGTTGAACGTGACGGTAATCTTATAATGGTTGATGACGACAGATTACCTCTAAAAGAGGGAGAAGTGCCTGAATACAAATCGGTAAGATTCAGAACACTTGGCTGTTATCCGCTTACAGGCGGTATAGAATCGACTGCCGATACGCTTGACGAAATTATTGAAGAAACACTAAGTGCGGTATCTTCCGAAAGAACTTCAAGAGTTATAGACAATGAGGCGGCAGGAAGCATGGAACGCAGAAAAAGGGAGGGTTATTTCTAATATGAACGGATTACTTAAATTTATAACTTGCGGAAGTGTTGACGACGGTAAGTCAACACTTATAGGACATATCCTTTACGACTCAAAACTTCTTTATGCCGATCAGGAGAAAGCGTTGGAGCTTGACAGTAAAGTCGGCAGCAGAGGCGGAGCGATTGACTACTCACTTTTACTTGACGGACTTATGGCCGAAAGAGAACAAGGTATAACGATTGACGTTGCATACCGCTATTTCACAACCGATAACAGAAGCTTTATCGTTGCCGATACACCCGGACACGAAGAATATACAAGAAACATGGCAGTAGGTGCATCATTTGCGGACTTGGCTGTAATTCTTATCGACGCGTCACAAGGCGTGCTTGTTCAAACAAGACGTCATGCGAGAATTTGTAAGCTTATGGGTATACGTTACTTTGTGTTTGCCGTAAATAAGATGGACCTTGTAAAGTATGATAAAAATGCTTATGATAAAATCGTAGGACAGATTGAAGAATTGAAAAACGAATTGTCACTTGAAAACGTTAAGATAATTCCGTTGTCTGCAACAGAGGGTGACAACGTAACGGTTAAATCGGAAAACATCACTTGGTATGACGGCGAACCGCTTTTGGAATATCTTGAAAATGTAGATATAAGCGAAGAAAATGCGGAACAGGGATTTTATCTCCCTGTACAGAGAGTCTGCCGACCGAACCACACATTCAGAGGTTTTCAAGGTCAGATTGAATCGGGCAGCATAAATGCCGGTGACGAGATTACAACATTACCGAGCAATGAAAGTGCTCATGTAAAAGAAATTTATGTAGGTGACAAGAAGTCAGAAACTGCATTTAAAGGTCAGCCTGTCACAATTACTCTTGACAAAGAAGTTGACGTTTCAAGAGGTTGTGTGCTTGTAAAGGGTACAAACCTTGCACCTTATAAGCGTCTTACAGCGTCACTTTTGTGGATGGACGATGAGCCTTTGACAGTCGGAAAAGACTATCTTGTAAAGATTGGTACAAAGACAATCGCAGGTATAGTCGCAGGTATTGATTATGCGATTGACGTTAATACAGGTGAGCATATCAATGCGGAATCAATAGGCAAAAACGGTATTGCGGTATGCGAAATTTTGCTTACAGAGGCTGTTGTTGCAGACTTGTTTGAAGAACACAGAACACTCGGTGAATTAATTCTTATCGATCGTGTGACAAATATGACTTCGGCTTGCGGTGTTGTTGACGAACTTAAAGAAAAGGGAGGTTCTTTCTCGGACAGAGCATCGTTTAAGTTTGAAAACCTTGAGGCAAGAGGCGATATTTTTGAAGAATTCTATTACGATCCACAGAGCTTGTCAGTACTTAAATATCAACCTGTTGACAAGACTTATACTGTCGGTGACGAAATTCCGACAGAGGGTGAAAGCTATAAATATCCTGACAGCTTTGATATAATTGTACTTCGTGACGGAGTTACGGTTAAAGTCAGAAATAAGAAGATAGGCGATATTATCGAAACAAAGAATTATGAATACGACGGTTACCCTGTCATTAACGGACGCGGTTTTGAAATTAAGGCTGATTCAAGAGAAAAAGTTGTGAACTTCCTTAGGGAATATGCAACAAGAGATGATGAAAACAAATTCTTTGAAAAATGGTTAAACTTTAATACATACAGAAAAGTTACCGTAAAATAAAAAATAAAGGCTGTCGGCGAAATGCCGACAGCCTTTTGTATTACATAATTTTAGCGGAAACAAGTTCTTTTTCATTATCCGCAACAAATTTTGAAAAAACATAAAGCATTGCAAGAAGTGCTTTATCGTCGATTTCATCACATGAAATTTTGTGATTTGTAATCAAACCTTTGAGTTTGTTATTTATCAGAATATCGAATTTATTGAATTTACTTCGTCTTATACAAAGTTCACCGAAAAAGCTTTCAGCCTCAATATAAAATTCAATCGGGGGTGTTACGAAAATATCGTAAAGCTTTTTTAAAGCAGAGCCGTTTGTTTCGGTGTCGTTCCATTTGTAGTCTGCCCACGCGTAAAATTCGTTTTGTGTTTCGTGTTCGGTAAAGACGTATTTAATGCGTTTGTCTAGCGGTTTAGGGTCGATTTTTACGGAATAAACAATTTCACCGCTGCTGTTACAGACAGAATATTCACCATATGTTTTCAGGTTTTTCTTTATTATAAATTCTGTTTGATTTTCAGTATTTAATATATATGATTTAAAAAATATTTTCTTTATCTTCAATTCCATAAAACAACAACTCCGTTCGTAAAAATTGTTTTATAAAATTATATAATATATATGGTTAAATGACAATATAAAAAAATTAAAAAAATTTCCTATATTAAATTGACAATAAAAAAAATATGTGTTATGATTAAACCTATCGGATAAGTATGATATAAAAATACGGTGTGAGAAGGGGATTATATGTACAAGGTATTGCTTGTTTTTAAGGATGAAAATATTTCTGAAAAGATAAAAAGAATGAATATTTGGGGCGAAAATTCGGAATTTGAAATATCGGCGGTCGCAAAAGACGGTGTGGCGGCTTATGATGAGGTTAGAAAACAGCACTATGATTTGGCAGTCATGCAAACGGATATTGATGGAATGGACGGACTTCAGCTTTTAAGGCACATCAGAGGTGAAAGGCTTTGTTCGTGCGTGGTGCTTGTCAGCAGTGAGCCGAATTTTGAAAACGCAAGACAGGGTATAATTTACGGTGCGTTTGATTATCTTACAGAGCCTTTGACTGAAAAGTCGTTCTGTTCGATTTTCGACCGTATAGAGAACAGAACTGACAAGAAGGAAGAAGTTTATCATTCCGAAGAAATACTCAGTTGTATAGAACAGCACGGCGGCAATCTTGAAAAACAGCTTGCCGATACACGCACTGATATATACAATATTGCTACAGATAACGTGCTTGCGGAAAATGCGGTTATCAGCACATACGACAATGTTGTAAACGAACTTTTCAAGCAAAACGAATGGCTTGATTTGTATATTCCGCATATTGATGTCAAGGAGTATGTGGGGATAGAGAGAACCAAGGACGCCGAAAGGATGGTTATCGAAACTGCAAACGAAGTGTGGGAATTATATCCCAAAGTTCAAAATCCGCAAATGCAGGATGTTATATTATACATATTGAACAATCCGGAAAGTGACCTGAAACAAAAGACTATTGCGTCTAAGCTGTATATGAACAGTTCGTATTTAAGTACGGTGTTCGCAACACAGACAGGTATGCGCTTTGTGGATTATATCACAACTGTACGCTTAAAACGTGCAGGGTGGTTACTGAAAAATACGGAAATGAAAATTACCGAAATCGCATTAAGACTTGATTATAAGGACGTCGGATATTTTTCGCAACTTTTCAAAAAGCAATACGGCATTGTTCCGTCACAGTATAGGTTGCCGGATAATTATAATTATCAGATTTAAACTTGTATAAAGACGGATTTAATAGTATAATGTTACTAAAAAAGAAAAAAAGGAGCGAATTAATGAAACTGAAAAACATATTGATTTTAATACTTTGTATAGTACTTTGTCCGCCGATAGTAATGGCGGTAAGTGACAATACGGTGTACACCGAATTTACCGGCGGAAACAGTTCGAGCACAGGAAACGGAACAGAACAATCGCCTTATAATCTGTTTGAGGACGCATTAAATGCCGTTGAGGACGGCGGTACAATATGTGTTGGCGAAAAAGGCGCATTTGTAAACAGCAGTGACGATAAACCGCTTGTAATAAACAAAAATGTTACAATCACTTCAAAAAGCGATACCGCACCGGAGATTTCAATACGCAAAGCGGGTGTGGTTTTGGGCGGAAACGTAAGTTTTAAAAATGTGGTTTTGTCGCTTGTAAACGGCAATCACGCACTGATTGCGGCAAACGGATATACACTTACGCTTGACAATGTTACATATTTTCAAAATACAAGGGAAGTACATATTGTAGGCGGTACGTTGTACGACAAAAACGGTGTGAGCCTTAGTCCGACGGTCGGAGAAAAAAGCAAGATAGTTTTAAGCGGTAATAAAACGCATTTCGGAAATATTTATGCCGGAAGTATCAACGGCAGTTTTGATAAAGATGTTGAAATTGATATAAACGGTGTGACGGGTAAAAATATCGGCAAGGTGTATTCTTGCGGAGCAAAAGAAGGTTATTATAATTCCGATAATTTCCTTGATCCGAATAATGAGCCGACCGCACCGACTGCCGATTCGGCAGTATACGGAGTGACGGGCAATGTGGATATTAATTTGAGCAACAGTTCTATTTGTGAGATTGACGGCGACTGCGGTAGCGGTAGAGCAAGTGTCAGTGTGGTAACAGAGTATCAGTACAGCAGTGCAATGAAAAATATAGGTTTGCTTACGGTTGACAGCGGAATGCTTAAGCTTACAGAGATTAATGACGATGTCAACGTAAAGATTAATTCAAACGGAATTTTGGATATGTCAAACTTGGGTGAATGCAGTGTAAATGATTTTTACGGCGGAGGTACACTTGTTTTGGCAAAGGACGGATTGCTTACGGTAAACGGTACACTAAGCGGTGTGACAGAATTTCAAACTTCGGACGGAGTAAATTCTTCGGGTATTGCCGAGTATGACAGGTTATATATTAAGACATCCAAGGGTGACGGAAGTTTTACTTTCAATCCGTATGCCACTCAATCTGATATGACGCTTGACAAGACGGTGGGCGGCTTTAAGACGAGCACTAAAACGAAAGAAGCTGTTGTTTTGAAAAGTTTTGGGATAACAGGGAGTGAATTTAATGACACTTCGCTTGAAGTTAATCAAGGTTATTTTGATATTCCGATTGAAACGGAATTTGAGGGCAGCGGTTTTTATGATATAAGTATGGTACCGCTTGTTTATACTGTTTCATATAATGGTAAAACGTACGGCCCGAGAAATTCAACGTTGACAGATGACGGAAATTATGAGGCTGATTTTAAGGAACTTAATATGTGCTTTGCACCTATAACGGGCAATATAAGCGTTTCGAAATATTCGTCAACGATTGGATTCATGGATGATATTGCAGAGGGCGTGTATGATGTAACGGTTACTGCACCGACTGCAAGCGGAAATGTTGAACGTAGCTTTAAACTGATTGTCGGAGTTGTGACACCGACAGCAACACCAACAGTCGAACCAACGGCGACACCGACAGCAACAGCAACACCAACAGTCGAACCAACGGCGACACCGACTGTTAAGCCGACCGCCGAACCGACGGCAACACCGACAGTTAAACCGACCGCCGAACCGACGGCAACACCGACAGTTAAGCCGACCGCCGAACCAACGGCGACACCGACTGTAAGCAACAAAGTTGAGTTTACAAAAGACGGTGACAGGGTTAATGCGAAAATTATATTAGACAAGCAAGTGTCGGCGGAAAATATAAAAATGTATGTTGTATACAAAGAAAATGATGTTTTGAAACGAGTTGAAACGGTGAACGTAAATGATGATTTAACGGCAGAATTTACAATACTGAATGAACTGAAAAATGCAGAAATATCGGTTTATATATGGAATGACAAAATGAACCCGTATATGGATATACAACAAATAACGAGCCTGGCGACAAAATGTCGCCAGCTCCAAAAATCACATCTCGCGATGTAATTTTTGAGTATTTTTAGCTTGAATTGTCAAGTCAAATGCAACGATATATCAAAATAAACTTCAAAAGGCGAT
>OLQC01000416.1_pt1 | contig 44957 bp, 37 predicted proteins | sample 1672471 | NCBI WGS metagenome assembly OLQC01 (sample SAMEA3136689, study PRJEB25190) | human gut metagenome | biome: human gut; feature: human-associated habitat; material: faeces | place: Austria | collected 2013 | reverse complement strand
TAAATAGAGATAGTAAAATTTTATTAAATTATATATTTAATTAAAAAAATAATTCCTTAAACTTTTTGGAATTATTTTTTGTCTCTATTACTTTAAATCTTTATTACTTGGTACTTCTATCAACTTTCCTTCATATGTGAACTTAGATCCATGACAAGGACATTCCCACGTTTTATCTATATTGTTAAAATGAAGCTGACATCCCAAATGTGTGCAATATGGTTTTACTTTATAAATCTCTCCTGTTTGAGATTTATATACACCCACTTTTTCGTTTTTTATTCTTACTATTTTTCCATCTTCCCAAAATACTTCCACAAAACTCTTCCTTTCTAAAAATAGCTTTTCAATTTATAGATTTTTTATGCAAGATTTTCTCTCCACAAAAGTGTTCATTTTTGGTGAAAAGAAACATCCCTCTTAAACGAGGGATGCTATTTTGTTAATTACGCATTAACAATCTTTGTGCTTTTTACAAAGTAGCAATATTATAGTTAGTATTAAAAGAACAAAAAAAGTTATTGCTAATACTATAATTGCAGCTAATGCTGCTAATATTGTTTCTGCAAGTGCTGCTCCAATTATTACACCAATAATTCCTGCAAACAATATTCCTAATATTATAGCAATTATTCCTAAACAATTTGTTCTTTTGCATTTCTTTTTTGCTTCACAGCAGTAACTATATTCTTGTGGCTCCATAAAAGTCACCTCCATATAACACCTTTATGATGTTATACTATATACTATGCTACTTTTTTCGACAAAGTTCTACTTTTTGTTTTTAAATTTTCTTACCTTTTGTCCTACCTTTTTTGTTGTGTTCTCTACTTTTTCTTCAACTTTTTTCGCTTTGTCTTCGATTTCTTTTTTCTGTTCAACTATTTGCTCTTTTATCTGCTCTTTTTTCTCTTTTATTTTTACTTTAACAGCTTGTAACTTTGGATATGCCTTTACCAATCTTCTATGCAATGGTGATTTTGTTTCTAACACAGCTTTTACCTTTTCCGTCATTTCTTCTGTATTGTCTACTTCCGGAGTAAATCTCTTTTCTGTCTTTTTTATATATCCAATTACTACACCTGAAACAATGTTGTCTATGATATATATAACTAAGAGTGACCAGAACAATATATCAAGCCACATCTGTGGTAATTGTTGAATTTTTTCCAAGAAGAACGGATTTGTTACATACATCAGCAACATTCCAAATATTCCGAATGGGACTAGCGTTCCTAAACATACTCTCCCATTTAAATTAAATTTTCTCTTGCTGTAATCCCACCATCTTGCCTTGAATATTTTTTCCATAAAATAGCTAGTTAAATATTCTAGCGTTCCACATAACACTATTGTCATTACAAATAGTGTTATGGGATCTGTCTTGTATTTTCCGCAAAAGAAGTGTTATTAATATCGCCCCATATCCATATATTGGGCAATATGGTCCAATCAGAAATCCTCTGTTTATAAATCTTTTATATTGTATTAACTTGCAAGTTACTTCTAGCATCCATCCTAAGATTGAATATGTCATAAAAAGTAAAAAATATATTTTTATATCATTTATCATTACAATCTCCTTTTTCTTACTATTTCCAATTTATAATATAATATTATTTTAATTTCATTGAAAGTAATTTGCTTATTCCCTTTTCTTCCATTGTTACACCATAAACAGTGTCTGCAATTTCCATTGTTCCCTTTCTATGTGTTATAACTAAGAATTGTGTATTTTTACTAAATTTCTTTAGATACATAGCATATCTTCCAACATTTACGTCATCTAATGCTGCTTCGATTTCATCTAATATGCAGAATGGAGCTGGGTTTATTTTTAATATTGCAAATAATATTGCTATTGCTGTTAATGCTTTTTCTCCTCCTGATAGAAGCATCATATTTTGAAGTTTCTTTCCTGGTGGTTGTACTCTTATGTCTATTCCACACTCTAATATGTCTGCTTCATTTTCTAGTATTAGCTCTGCCTTTCCTCCTCCAAACAATTCACAAAATACTTCATTGAAGTTTTTGTTTATTTCTTTGAATTTTTCGGCAAATTGTTTTTGCATTGTGTTTATCATTTCTGATATTACATTTCTTAGTTTTGTTATAGATTCTTCTAAGTCAAATCTTTGTTCATTCATAAAGTCGTATCTTTCTTGCATTTTTTTATAGGCTTCTATTGAATCTATGTTTATGCTTCCTAAGTCTGCAATTTCTTTTCTTAATTCATTAGTCTTTTTCTGTGCTAATTGTACATTGTCAGGTTTTTTATATTCAGTTGCATTATTTGGTGTAATCTCATATTCATTCCATAGTTTGTTAATTAGTTCTTCTAAATCTTGTTCTTGTTTTTGTTTGTTTGTTCCAATCTTTACGATTTGTGCTTTTAATGAATTTATTACCTCATATTGCTCTTCTATTCTTGCTTCTGCCTTTTCTAATTTAGCATTTGCCTCTATTTTTTCTTGTTTCAAGTTTTCTATTTTTTCTGAGCTATTTGATACCTCTGCCTTTATTTTTTCTATTTCTTTACCAAAGTTTTCTATATCTTCTTCTAGTTTTACAGTATCTTGTTTTTTATCTTCAATTTCCTGCAACTTCGTATCAATACTTGTGTTTGCATTTTTAATGTCAGCATCAATTCTTTCTAACATTTCATTAATTGAAGCATCACTTTCATCAAATGATGATACAGATATTTTTAAATCTGTTATGTCTGTATTTAAGTTGTCTATATATGTCTGATCATCTTTATTAAGCTCTGCAAATTTAGATATTTCTTGATTTAGTTCTGCTATTTCTTTATCCAAGTTTTCAATTACTTGCTTTGTTCCCTCTTTAGAAGTTTGAATATTAGCTTTTTCTGTTTCTATATCATCTAATTGTTTCTTTAATTTTGTAACTTTTTCTTCTAATTTTACAATTTGAGTCTCTATCATTTCTAATTCTTGATGTCTTGTTGCATATGTTATTTCTATTTCTTGTAACTCTTTTTCTAGCTTTGCAGATTCTTCTATTGTATCAGTTATGCTTGCTGAAAATTCTTCTTTTTCCCTGGTTATTTTTTCTATCTGTTTATTTATTTCTTCTAGTTTTGCTTTTATTTCTTCTATTTCTCTGCTTCTTCCTAGAATATTTACAGTTTTTTGTGCAACAGAACCACCACTAATTGCTCCTGATGGATTTATTACATCTCCTTCTAATGTTACTATTCTAAATGAATAATCATTTGCTTTTGCAAGAGATATTGCATTGTCCATCTTCTCTACTATTATAGTTCTTCCTAGCAAGCTTAATATTATGTCTTGGTATTTTTTGTTATAGCTTATTAAGTCTGATGCTATACCGACAACTCCATCCACTTTTTTAAATTTTTCTAATTTTTTGCCTTTTACAGAAGTTATTGGTAAGAAACTTGCTCTACCTAAATTGTTATTTCTTAGATATTCTATTAGCTTTTTAGCATCATTTTCATTCTCTGTAACAATGTTTTGCATTGATTGTCCCAAGCACATTTCTATTGCTGTTTCGTATTTCTTATCTACTGAAATTAAGCTTGCTAAAACTCCTTCTACACCTTTATTTAAGCTAGCGTCTTTTTCACAAGCTAATAGCAAGGATTTGACACTTTTTATATATCCATCTTTATCTTTTTCTGTTTCTTGCAAGAATTTGCATCTTGATTCTTTCATTCTGTATTCTGCAGTTAAATTGTTAATCTTGTTATCATATTCTTTAATTGCATTTATTGCTTTTTCTTTTTTTTCTTTTATTTCTTCTAGGTTCTTTATAGCTTTATTTCTAGTGTTATCAATTTCTAAGAAGTTTTTTGCTATATCCTGTTTCTTTATTCTGTTTGAATCTAGTTCTGACACTGTAATTTGCAATTCTTGTTTTACATTTTTCTTTGTCTTTTCTAAGTTTTCAAAGTTTACATCATATGTATTAATTTCAGATAATCTTTCATATCTTGCATCTGTGTCTAATTCTACTTTCTTCTTTTTATCTTCTATTTCTAATTCTTTTGCAGATAATTTTTCTGACAACTTTGCAAGTTCTTCTTCTTTTTCTTTTAATTCTTTCTCAAATTTTTCTTTGTTTTTAGAAAGATTTTCTCTCTTTGATAATTTGTTTTCTTTCTCTTCGTTGAACTCTTGAATTCTCACTTTCAGCTCTTCTATCTCTTTTTGTAATCTTTCTATATTAGCAGAATTGTTTGATATTCTCTCTTTTGATATACCTATTTGAGAATTAATCTGCTCTATCTTTGTTTTACTCTCAAATCCTATGTTTTGCATATCTTCAATGGCTTGTGTTAATTCATCTATTTTATTTTTTAACTCTTCTTTTTGAGATTGTCCTTCTTCTAACTTTGTATTTTCTGCTAATTCTTGGTCTTCTAACGTTTTTAAATCTTCTGCAACCTTGCTGATTTTTTCTTTATATTCATTTATTTTAAATACAAATAATCCAATTTCTATGTTTTTTAATTCTTCTCTTAAACTTAAAAACTTTTTAGCTTTTTCTGATTGCATTTTTAACGGATCTAATTGTCCTTCTATCTCTGCTAGTATGTCATTTATACGAAGTAAGTTCAATTTAGTCTGCTCTAGCTTTTTCTCAGATTCCATTTTTCTTGTTCTATATTTTACAATTCCAGCAGCTTCTTCAAAGATATGTCTTCTGTCTTCTGATTTATTGCTTAATATTTCGTCGATTTTTCCTTGTCCTATTATAGAATAGCCATCTTTTCCTATTCCAGTATCCATAAACAACTCTAGTATATCTTTTAATCTGCAAGGTACTTTGTTTATAAAGTATCCTGTTTCGCCACTTCTGTATATTTTTCTTGTTACTGTAACTTCATTATACTCTATTGGCAATTTTCCGTCAGAGTTGTCTATAATTATTGAAGCTTCTGCAAAGCCTAATGATTTTCTGTTTTGAGTTCCTGCAAATATTATATCTTCTGCTTTTGAGCCTCTTAGAGATTTCATACTTTGTTCTCCTAAAACCCATCTTATACTATCAGATATATTACTCTTTCCAGAACCATTTGGTCCAATTACAGATGTTATTCCTGGTTTGAATTCTAATACTGTTTTATCTGCAAAGGATTTAAATCCTTGTAATTCTAGTCTTTTTAAATACATTTCTTTCCCCTTTGATTACATTATAATTTCTTTTAAGTAACTTAGCCCACTTGTTAGTTCCATTACTTCTTCCATTTTTATGTTTTCGTAATAATTTTCTAAGCTTAAATTATCGCTTACCTTTTTTAAGGATATTAATTCAATATCGTATTTGCAACATATCATATATATAGAATGTAATTCCATATCAAATACTGCATCTTCTTTTATATCTGTGCTTGTTACAAAACATTCTGCACTATAACAAGGCAATATTTTTATGTTTGTATTATCAAGTGTTGATATTTTCTCTCTATCATAGCCTATAATTGTATATCTTTCTTCTCCTGGTATATTCCATTCATAATTATATGATTTATTTACATTTACCCATTGGCCTATTTTCGAATTTGTTGAGCCAACATATCCCATATTAATTATTATGTCTGGCTTATTTTCTTTATTGTTTTCAAGATAACTTACTAACCCAATTGCGGTTTGCTGTTTTCCAACTCCGGTTATTATTAATGTTATATTATCTCTTGAATATTGGTTTTCTGTTATTTTGTTTAGTTTCAGTTCTTCAGCTATTTTTGTAGCTTCTTTTTGCATTGCTATTACAAACAATATTTTTTTCATTTTGCTCATCCTTTTTTTATTTTTTATATGTGTAATTATATACTAAAATGGCACAAAAAATCAACTGTACTTTTGTTTTTAGTACAGTTGATTTTTAATTTTATCTTCCTCGTTCATTATTTTCTTGTTGTTGTGCTGGTTGTTGTGTATGTTGTCCTGCAATTTCTGCTGTTCTTTGTTGTACTTGCGCCTTTTGTTCTGGAGTTAATTCTCCTGGTACCTCTTGCTTTGGTGTCTTTTCATCTACTTGCTCTTTATTTTGTTTGTTTGCTAATCTTTTTTGAGATGCTCTGTCTATCATGTCTCTTATTTTGAATCCTAATCTAGTTAAAGGTCCAGCTTCAATCTCAGCATAATCTTTTGCTTCATAAGCTCTATCTTTTATTGCTTTTACTTCTTCTTCATCAAAATGACATTTTCCCAACAACCTTGAAATAAATGACATATTTTTTAAATTATATTTTATAGCCATTTTGTTTTCTTTAGCCTTTGGGTTAAAAATAGCTTCATGATATTTATTAACACTATCAGCGGCTACTTTTTCATTCATTTCTCCACTGATTAATATTGCTGCAATTATATTTGGATCTCCATGATCTATTACTTGATCTACTTTTTCTTCTCCTAATTCGCCTATCAACATTTCTTTTATTATGTGCCAGTGTTTTCCATTGCACAACTTATTTATATCCTCTACGCTTACTTTTTCGCCATTTACTCTTACGCCTTTTGCAAATACTTCAACATTTAATTTATCGTCAACTTGTTGTTTCTCTTCTGGTATTTGTTCTTCTTGAGCTACAGGTTCAACAGGTGATTGAGTTGGATTTTGGTTTTCTGGTGTTTGTGTTGCTCCTACTGTTTGTGGTTCAGTTTGTTGTGTTTCTTGTTGAGGAATTTGTTGTGCTTGAGTCATAGGTTCAACAGGTGTCTGAGTTGGATTTTCGTTTTCTGGTGTTTGTGTTGCTCCTACTGTTTGTGATTCAGCTTGTGAAGTTTGTTCTTGATTTTCTATATCTACTACTTTTACGCCATACTCTTTACTCTTACTTATTAGTTTTTCATAAAGCTCAGATACCTTTTCTTTCTTTTCATTTAATTCTATTTGTTCATCAGGTTCTACATATACTGACTCTTTATAAATCTCTTTCAATTCTTCTTCTAGGTCATCTATTTCATTTTCCGTTTTTTCAATCTCATCGATAATTCCTAACAATTCTTCTCTATTTTCTATTGCTGTTGACACTTTTTTTGATTCTTCTATTACTTCCTCAGCTTCAGGAGTTAAAAAGTGCGATCCAGATAAATCTTTCATTTCTTCTTGGATATTAGAGAATTCATTTTTTAAATTTTCTATATCTTTCTGTAAACTCTCACGCGTTGGAATAGAATTTAATTCATCTTTTTCTTCGTTTAATTTTTTTATTTCCTCTTTTAATTCATCTACCTTTTTTGTATCATAAAAATAGGCACCTGGAGTTACTTCCTCATTTATTTCTTCATTCTTCAGTTCAATTTCATAATTAATCTTATTAATTCTTTCTTTATATTCTTCCTCTCTTTTCATATCTTTTCCTTTCTAAATAAAAAACTTTTTTCACTCTGTTTCTATTTTACCATATTTTGTATTTTTTCGCAATACTTTATGTTAATTTAATACGGTTCATACTATTCAATTTGAGTATAACATATAATTTTATGTTTTTTATACATTTAACTTAATTGTAATAAAAATTTAACATTATTGAAATATTGTCAATTTTTCTATTGCTCTATCTGATAATTTGCCATATTTTAGCTTTTTGTCAGATATTCTTTTTCCTTCTAGCTCAGGAAGTATCCCAAAGTTTGCATTCATTGGTTGGAATTTATCGTTTGGAGTTGATATGTAATTTGCTAATGCTCCTATCATTGTATATTCAGAAAATTCAGCTTTTTCTTGGTTTTCTAATTTTCTAACAGCATTAATGCCTGCCACTAGTCCGGAAGATATTGATTCTACATATCCTTCAACTCCTGTTATTTGTCCTGCAAAATAGATATTATTGTTATTTTTTAGATTATACGTCTTATCTAATAACTTTGTAGAATTTATAAATGTATTTCTGTGCATTACTCCATATTTCATAAATTCTGCATTTTCAAGACCGGGTATCATACTAAATACTCTTTTTTGTTCTCCAAATTTTAAATTTGTTTGAAATCCAACAATGTTATATATACTAGCTTCTCTGTTGTCTTGTCTAAGTTGTACTAGCGCGTATGGTCTGTATCCAGTTCTTGGATCCGTAAAACCCATTGGTTTTAGTGGCCCATATCTTAGTGTATCAATTCCTCTTTTTGCCATTACTTCAACAGGCATACATCCTTCAAATATTTCTCTTTTTTCAAATTGATGCAACTCTACTACTTGTGCATTTACCAACTCATTATAGAAATTCTCATATTCTTCTTTGTTCATAGGTAAGTTTATATAGCTCTTGTCCACATCTTTTGCACTATTCTTCCATTCTTCTACATCCATATCTTTTGGTCTTTCTTGTTCATATCTATTACCATAAAAAGCTATGTTCATATCTATGCTATCTTTTGAAATTATTGGAGCTGCTGCATCATAAAAATGCATATCTTCTTGTCCTGTTATTTCCAATATTTCTTTTGATAGATTGTCCGAGGTCAGTGGGCCTGTTGCTATAATTACTATTGAATCTTTTGCAAGTTCTTTTAATGATATAAGTCCTCCTCCAACCTCTGTTCTTTCTATTGTTACGTTCTCCATCTGCTCTAACTTTTCGGTTACCTTTTTAGCAAACTCTTCTCTATCAACTGCTAATGCTTGTCCTGCAGGCACACTTGTTTCATCTGCTACTTTTATCAATAGTGAATCTAATTTCCTTAATTCTTCCTTTAATAGTCCACAAGCATTCGTATGTAAATTTGATTTAAATGAATTACTACAAACTATTTCTGCTAGGTTTTTATTTGTATGTGCAGGAGAAAATTTGTCTGGTTTCATTTCATATAGTTTTACTTTTATTCCTCTTTTGGCTATTTGGTAAGTAGCTTCACAGCCTGCTAAACCTCCACCAATTACAATAATTTCGTTGTTCATTTCTCGCTCCTTACTCAAATAAATTCATTATATCTTCTTTTGATAGTTTACTAATAAATGTTTGATTTACTGAAAGCATACTGTCAATTAAGGTTTCTTTTCTTTTTTGCAATTCGTAAATTTTTTCTTCTATTGAATTTTTTGTTATTAGCTTATAGACTTGCACATTTTTCTTTTGGCCAATTCTATATGTTCTATCTGTTGCTTGATTTTCAGCAGACAAATTCCACCAAGGATCATAGTGTATTACCATATCTGCTCCAATTAAATTTAGTCCTGTTCCTCCAGCCTTTAACGAAATTAAGAATAATTTTTTGTCTGGATTGTTGTTAAATTCATTCACTAAATCAATTCTGTCAGACACTTTTGTTTGACCTGTTAATTTTAAATATTCTATGTTTTCTTTCTTTAATTCTTTTTCTATAATCTCAAACATGGTAGCATATCCTGAAAATAGTAATATTTTATGTCCAGATTGAATTGCATCTTTTACAATTTCTATACATTGATTTAGCTTTCCACTTTCTCCTTTATAATTTTCTATAAACAAGCTTGGATGGCAACATATCTGTCTTAGTCTTGTAAGTAATGCTAATATTTTTATTTGACTTTTCTCTATTCCATTTTCTTTTATCTCAGCAAATGCGTCTTTTTTAGCTTGTGCCAAATATGATAAATATATATCTTGTTGCTCATCTACCATTTGGCTCGTTAGTACTGTTATTGTTTTATCTGGCAATTCTTTTAGAACCTCTTTTTTTATCCTTCTTAATACAAAAGGTTCTATTAATTGTTTAAGTTTTTCCATTGCTTGAGCATCATTTTCTTTTACTATTGGAGTTTCATATAACTCCTTAAATTTCCTGTAATTAAATAAATATCCTGGCATTATAAAGTCAAATATTGACCATAACTCTGATAATGCATTTTCTATTGGAGTTCCTGTCAAAGCAAATCTTGTTTTGGCTGTAACATATTTTATCGCTTTTGCATTTTGTGTATTGTTGTTTTTTATGTATTGTGCTTCATCTGCAATTAAGTATCTGAATTCATAATCATATTTTTTGTATTCTTCTATATCTCTTTTTAACAATTCATATGAGGTTATTACTATATTAAATTTAGGAATTGATTTTATCTGTTTTTGTCTTTCTTCTAAGCTTCCGTGTATTACTATTGAACTAACATTTTTAGTAAACTTTTCCGCTTCGTTCTGCCAATTTAAACACAATGAGCTTGGACACACAATTAATGTTGGTTTTGCATTTTTTTCACTCTCTAGATATTGGCAGATAACAGCTAATATTTGTACAGTTTTTCCTAGTCCCATATCATCAGCTAATATTCCACCCAAACCATAATAGTCTAATGTTTCTAACCATTTTACTCCTATTTTTTGGTATTCTCTTAAATTTGCATTTAAATTCTTAGGCATTTGCATTTCTGCATTTATTTCTTTGATGTCTATATTCTCTACTAAATCCTTATATTTATCGTCTTTTGTTGCTTTTATAAATTGATTTTGTTCTAATATTTTTTCCAAATATAAGGCTCTATACATTGGTAATTTTAAGGTATTGTTCTTTATCTTACTATAATCTATATCGATATCTTTTGTTATGCTGTCTATAAATTTTATAGTTTCATTATCTTCTAATACAACAAAGCTTCCATTTTTTAATCTGTAATACTTTTTCTTTAATTTGTATCCTTCCATTATTGCTTGTAGTTCGTCTGCGTTAAATTCTAAGTTTGACAAATCTACATCCAATAAGTTATTTTCTATTCTAACTCCTAAATTTACACTTGTTGTTCCCTTAACTTCCTTTTCCCTGAAGTTGTCTGTTGCAAGGATTTCAAAATTCTTCATATATGAATTAATATCATTTGTTAAGAATTTATATATTTTCTCTTCATCAGCTAAAATTAACCTGTTATTTTTTTGATCCAACATAAATCCACTTTTTACAAACATATTTATCAATTTTGCTTCTTTTATTGTTTCTCTTGATAAAAGTTCACTGTGAGGTTGGTTATCTAATGGGTTTATTTCTATATTGTCATATACAAATTTTATATCTGCTAACACATAATTCTTTTCATTGTAGTCTAAATATAATTTTGCATATAGTGGAGCAGGAATATATTTTTTTATTTCTTGATAGTCATCTTTATCAATTTCTAAGTTATTTTTTATGTTTGGTTCAACTATAGAAAAGAATTTTGATAACTGGTCTGCTGGCATTTTTATCGTTCTAGTAAAATTCTTTCTATATATTTCTAGAATTTTTAGGACTGTTTCACTATATTTCTTAGAACATTTATATAGATTATTTTCTATTAATATGTACACGTAATCTTTGCCATTGTAAATTGTATATTCGTATATATCCAAATCTGTTGCTATCTTATAATTATTGTCATCTATCTTTTTAAATGAAAATTTTATATCTGGTTCGTTTGGTACAAACACTATACTTTTCGTGTTATATTGGCACTCCATCATAACTGCTTTATTTTCTAAGCAGTTAAATAATTCATCTATTCCACTATTAGAAAGTACAATAGAATCTTCTCCTAATCTTTTTGTATAGTAATCATATCCTGTTGATGCTTCGTTCGCATATTTTATTATTTCAGCATATTTAAGCACAAAATCTAAAAGCTTTCTATCTTCTTCTAGAAACATCTCTCTAATATGTTCAAACTCAAGTTTTGCACCATATCTATATGTTTCTTTTTTTAGAAATCTATCATAAAATTCTGGTAATGATTTTATTTTATAAAATTGTTTTTCTCCAATTCTTATTTCTAGCTTTAGCACATTATTAAATTTGTTATATATGATTTTTGGCTCAATATGTATGTAACCTTTTTTCTCTGAGCGTTCTTCTGATATATCGTCCTCTTCCTCGAAATAATAGAATTCTTTTACAAGTTGATTAAATACTTTATAGTCCCCTGGATTTGTGTATTCGTTTTTATTTTCCATTAAAATCTCCTCTTTTACTGATTATTTATTATACACCATTTTCCAATAAGTTGCAATTAGAATTTGCAAAAAATGTGCCTCGAAATATTAGATTTTTTCTAATACTTCAAGGCTTATTTTTTTATTTTTTCTTTTTGGTAGTAGCTTTTTTTGCTGTCTTTTTTGTAGCTGTCTTCTTTCTTCTAGTTGCTCTCTTTGGAGCTTTTTGTTTCTCCTCCTCTGGATTCCAAGGTTCTCCAACTTTTGGTTTATCCCAAGAGATAAATTTGCAAGATTCTTCTGTATTTTTATTATTCTCGCAAATATAGTAATTTTTTCCTCTCTTTGTTTTACGAACTTGCACTTGTCCTCCACAAACTGGGCAAGGAACATCTATTGTTACTACAAAAGGTTTTATATTCTTACATTCTGGATATCCTGGGCAAGCAAGAAATTTTCCATATCTGCTCATTTTCACAACCATCATTCTTCCACATTTGTCGCATTTAACATCACTAACTTCATCTTCTAATTTTACATGTTCTAGCTCTTTGTCTACTTTCTCTAATTCTTTTTCAAATGGTGGATAGAATTCTCTAAGTATTTGTTTCCATTCTTCTTTTCCTTCTGCCACTTCATCAAATTCATCTTCAACTCTTGCTGTAAATGTTACATCTATTATGTCTGTAAAATTCTCTGTTAATAACGTATTTACTACTTCTCCAAGTTGTGTTGGAACTAATTGTTTTTTATCTTTTTCTATATATCTTCTTTCTATTATTGTTGTAATTATTGGTGAATATGTACTTGGTCTTCCTATTCCTTTTGTTTCTAGCTCTTTTACAAGGCTTGCTTCTGTATATCTTGCTGGTGGTTCTGTAAAGCTTTGCTTTGCATCTAGCTTTTCTTTTTTCACTTCTTGATTTAACTCTAGTTTTGGAATATTCGTGCTTTCTTCTTCGTCTTCCTTAGAGTCGTTGCCTTCTACATATAATGTCATAAATCCTTTAAATTTCAAATTTTGTCCACTTGCTTTGAATTTATATTCATTTACATCTATATCTACACTTATTGTGTCATACACAGCTGCTGCCATCTGACTTGCTATAAATCTATTATATATTAGCTTATATAATTTATATTGATCCGGTGTAAGCGAATCTTTTATACTATCTGGTGCTATATGAATATATGTTGGTCTTATACCCTCGTGCGCATCTTGTGCATCTTTATTTTGTCTATAATATCTGTTCTCATAATAATTAGCTCCATAAGCTTGTGTTATTACTTCTTTTGCCACTGCTCTTGCTTCTTCAGATATTCTTGTAGAGTCAGTTCTCATATATGTTATAAGACCTACACTACCTTTTTCTGGTATTCTTACACCTTCATATAGCCCTTGTGCAACCGACATTGTTTTCTTAATTGTAAATCCTATTTTTCTTGATGCTTCTTGTTGCATTGTACTTGTTGTAAATGGTGGAGCTGGAGTTCTTTTCTTCTCCCCATTCTTTATGTTTGTAACTATATATTTTCCATTCTTTATATTTGATAGAATTTCGTCCACTTCTTCTTTTTTATGCAATTCAACCTTTTTGTCATTTTTGCCATAAAACTTTGCAACAAAATCTTGTTTTGATTTTTCATCTAGCAATGTTGCATATATATTCCAATATTCTTCTGGTATGAAGTTTCTTATTTCGTTTTCTCTATCTACAATTAATTTTACTGCAACTGATTGAACTCTTCCTGCCGATAAACCTGGTTTAACTTTTTTCCATAAAAGTGGACTTATTTTGTAACCAACTATTCTGTCTAGTACTCTTCTTGCTTGTTGAGCATCAGTTAAGTTCATATCTATTTTTCTAGGTTGTTTTATCGATTCTTTTACTGCTTCTTTTGTTATTTCATTAAATGTTACCCTACAAACAGAATCTTCTGGTATTTCTAGAATCTTGGCTAAATGCCAAGCTATTGCTTCTCCTTCACGGTCAGGGTCAGTCGCAAGATACACTACATCAGCACTCTTCGCTTCCTTTTTTAGCGATTTTATTAAGTCACCTTTTCCCCTGATGTTTATATATTCTGGTTCAAAATCGTGTTCTATATCTACTCCCAATTTTGACTTTGGCAAATCTCTTATATGTCCCATTGAAGCAACTACTTTTGTGTTTGCTCCCAAAAACTTTTTTATTGTATTAGCTTTTGCTGGTGATTCCACAATAATTAATTTATTTGACATCATTTTCTCCTTATTTTTTATTACTATAGTATTGTAGCCTACTTTTGTTTATTTTTCAAGCTTTTAGACAAAATTTATATTTTATGTCATTTTTCTACAAGATTTTATAATCTAAAATAGAAGCAATTTTCTCGCTTCTTTTTAGATTAATCTATTTCTTCTATGTACTTACTTTTTTATTTTATCTAAACACTCCTCTGAAATATTGCATTTAACATTATTTTTGTAAATTTTTCCTTATGGGTTTACTAATAATTTAACTTTTGCAACCAAGATTTTATCATTTTTTAAATCTTGATTGCATATTTTATTTTGACTTTGTTTTACAACATGTCATATATTACTTGCGGATTTCTTCTTAAATCATCAATTACTTCTTCTGTTGACATTGGTGTTACTCTATTTTTCATCAATAGTTCTAATAAGTTTTTAATGACTCTCTCGTTATTTGATAATCCATTAATTTTGCTTCTTTCTTTTGTCGTTGTGTTGCCTTGTTTTTCTTCTTTTATTATTTCAATTCCGTATTTTCTACTATTTACTTTTCCTATTAATATTTTTGTTACGTAGTATTTAATATCAATTTCTGAGTTTTGTTTTGCTTCCTCTAGTTCTAATGAATCTATTTTTGCAATACCATAAAGTTTCTTTGTGTCTAGCATAAGTCTTCTCCTCTTTTTGTTCTTTTTAGGTATCTTTTATCATATATCAGAACTGGCAAAAAGGCAAGAACTTTCGTACGACTAGTTTTTACAGTTTTCGACATTAATTGACATTTTGATTTCTTGGTATATTTTTTCTTCTACATTTTCTTGTGCTACGCTCATTGCTTTTTCTCCCATTTGAGCAAGCTTTTCTTTGTCTTTTATCATGTTATTTATCTCATTGTTTAATCTTGTATATGTTAAGTTTTTGTCTTGTATAATTTCTGCTGATCCTACGTTTTTTAGCACCTGAGCATTATATTCTTGATGATTTTCTGTTGCAAATGGGAATGGTATGAATATTGCTGGTTTGCCAAGTATTGCAATTTCTGTTATTGTCATTGCTCCACTTCTACATACAACTAAATCAGAGATTTGCATTATTTCTTGCATATTATATATGTATGGCAATATTTTGGTGTTTCTTATATTGTCTATGTTTATTTGTTTGCTAGCTAACTGTTGTTTAATTTTTTCGTAGTTTTGTGCACCTGCTGACCAAATTATTTGGTAATTTTCGTTTAGATTGTTTTCTATTATTCCTAATAATGCTTGATTTATTGTTTTGGCCCCTTGACTTCCTCCAAACGTTAATATTGTTGGCAATTCTGGATTTAATCCCATTTCTTTTATTTTGTTTTTCTTTTCTTCTAATGATATATATGTTCTTTTTATTTTTGATGGATTTCCTGTTACTATTATTTTTTTTGCCTTAGGAAGTCTTGCTTTTGCTTCTTTAAATCCCAACAATATTTTCTTTGCATATTTTGATAATAACTTTACTGCCACTCCTGGGAATGCGTTGCTTTCGTGAAGTACAATTGGTATTTTTAATTTTTTTGCAGCTAATCCCACAGATACGCATATATAACCACCTGTTCCAATTACTACATCTGGTTTGAATTCCTTTAATATTTTTTTTGCTTCACTTATAGATTTGATTGTTTTGCAAAGTTTTTTTATGTTTTCTAGGTTTATTTTTCTGCTTATTCCATATGAGTTGATACATTTTAATTCGTATCCAGCCCTTGGAACTAAGTCTTTTTCTAATCCTCTATTTGTTCCTATGAATATTATTTTCGAATCCGGTTCTTTTTCCATTATTTTATTTGCTATTGCTATTCCCGGATTTATGTGTCCACCTGTTCCTGCTGCCGCTATTACTGCTCTCATTTTTTTGTTTCCTTTCTTAACGATATTTTCGCCCAAGAAGGAGCGTCCCTCTTGGGCGAGTTTTTAGACTTTCGCACCTGCTCTTGATATATTTAACAAGATTCCCACTGACGATAGTAAAATTACTAACGCAGTTCCACCATAACTAAAGAATGGAAGAGCCATTCCAGTTGTTGGGATTGATGCTGTTACAACTGCTATATTGATAATTGCTTGTATCGCAACTAGCGTGGTTATTCCCACAGCAATTAAGCTTCCAAACATGTCTGGTGCTTTCATCGCTATTACTATTCCTCTCCAAACAAATACAGCAAATAAAGCAATTATTGCTATGCACCCTACAAATCCTAGTTCTTCTGCTATTATTGCAAAGATAAAGTCGTTTTGTGGTTCTGGTATGTATAAATATTTTTGTTTGCTGTTTCCTAGTCCTACGCCAAATAGTCCCCCTGAACCAATAGCATATAAACTTTGTATCATTTGATATCCTGTTCCTGTTGCGTCTGACCAAGGATCAAAGAATACTTTTATTCTGTCTAATCTAAAACTATCTGAAGTTCCGGCTACACCTTTTATTTGGTCTATTTTTCCTTTTAATAGCAATAATGTTAGCCCTGCTCCTCCTGCAAGACCAGCCCAAACAAAGTGTAGTACTCTAACTCCAGCCATTAACATCATTACAAATGTTATTACTGATATTACTAAAGATACACTTAAGTGGTTTTGAATTCTGTATAATATTGCTACTGGTATAGCTAAGAATATTAAAGGTTTAAAGAATCCTCTCCAAAAGTCTTTTAGCTCGCTTTTATGATCTGATAAATAACCTGCATAAAATATTATAAGTCCTATTTTTGTAATTTCTGATGGTTGAAATTGTCCAAGACCTTTTATTTCAATCCATCTAAGTGCTCCATTTACTTCTTTTCCTAAATGTGGTACTAATACTAGTAATAGCACTAATACTGACACTACATATACGCCCCAATAGTATTTTTTATAGAATCGATAATCTATTTTTGAAACAAATAGCATTGCTATTATTCCAAAAACTGCAAACCCAAACTGTTTTATGAAATATGTATAACTGCTTCCTGTTTTTGATAGTGCCGAAGGAGCGCTTGCTGATAAAACCATAACAACTCCTAGAGATACAAGTATCAATACAGTTATTACTAATACATAATCCATTTTATTGTTTAGAAATTTTGAGAATTTTTTTGTCTTTTTTTCTTCTCTGTTTTGCATTTGTTCTTCCTTCCTCTTTATTTTTTAGATTGCCATTATGCCTATAACACACGCAATTAATGTTACAATACTAAATACTGATACTATTGTATTTTCGTTCCATCCTGATAATTCAAAGTGGTGATGCAATGGTGCCATTTTGAACACTCTTTTTTTAGTTCTCTTGTAATGAGCTACTTGTATTATGTCTGATAATGTTTCTAATACCGGTACTATTGCTATTATTAGTAGTAATAGTGGCACTTTTAGGTATATTGCCATTACTGATACAGCTCCACCAAGTAGAAGTGAGCCTGTGTCTCCCATAAATATTTTTGCTGGATGCAAATTGAATAATAAGAATGCTAAGCATATTCCTATTAAGCTTGCTCCAAATACTACTATTTCTTTTACTCCTGTTACTATTCCAATTACAGTTAAGCAAGTTAATATTATTGTTGTAACTGATGTGCTTAATCCGTCTATTCCATCTGTTAAGTTTATTGCATTAGTTGTTGCAAGCATTACTACTATTGAAAATGGAATATACGCCCATATTGGCATTGTAACTGTTGTTTTTGCAAATGGGATTATTATATCTGTTCCTGCTCCCATTACTTTGATTAAATACACTATAAAAACTGTCGCTACTATTAGCAATCCTAACATTTTGTATCTTGGTTTAAGTCCTTCTGTATTTTTTAATACAACTTTTTTAAAGTCATCTATAAATCCTACTAATCCAAATCCTAGTACTGCTATTAATATTGGTAAGAAGTTTTTTGCCATTGATTGTGCTTCTTGAGCGTCTTTTCTAATGTAACCAAAGTAGACAACTCCTCCCATTATTACAAGAGAAATCATCATAATTATTCCGCCCATTGTTGGTGTTCCCTTCTTTTTAAGATGGGACTTTGGACCTTCTTCTCTTTCACTTTGACCTATTTTTCTTTTTCTTAATATTGGTATTATTATTAATGAAATTACAAATGCTACTGCAAAAGCTAGCAAAAGTATTTTTATATGATATTCCATTTCTTCCTCCTAATTTATATTTCTCCTTTGATTATCTTATTAACTATTTCTCTTTCATCAAAAGGATGTTTTACTCCTTTAATTTCTTGGTATGGCTCATGACCTTTTCCTGCCAAAATAATTATGTCTTTCTTGTTTGCCATTTCTATTGCATGTCTTATTGCTTCTACTCTATCTACTATACATGTATATTTGCCTTTTGTCTTTTTAATTCCTTCTTCTATCTGATTAACTATTTCTTGTGGGTCTTCATCTCTTGGATTATCAGATGTTATTATTGTATAGTCTGCAATTTTTCCTGATATTTCTCCCATTGCAGGTCTTTTTGCAGAATCTCTATTTCCCCCACAACCAAATACAGAAATTACTCTTCCTCTTGTATATGCTTTTGCTGCACTTAGAATGTTTTTCAAACTGTCTGGTGTATGAGCAAAATCTATCATTATTGTTAGCTCTTTGTCATTGTTTACAAGTTCTGATCTTCCTGGCACACGAACTTCTAGCAAAGCTTCTTTTATTGCTTCTGCTGAACATCCAAGCTTTGTTGTAACGCTTATTGCTGCCAAGCTATTATACACGCTGAATCTTCCTGGTATTCCTACCTTTACTCTTTCATTTCTATTATCTATTTTTACTTTGAAGTCCACATATGAATTTGTTATTGTTATGTCTTTTGCCAATAAATCGCATGTGTTGTCAATTCCATATGTTTTTATGTCACAGTCTGGAACTAGTCTTGGTATTCTGCTACCTTGAATATCATCTGCATTTACAAATCCTGTTTTGCACATTTTGAATAATTTTAGCTTTGAGTTAAAGTAATCTTCCATTGATGGATGCTCTTTTGGGCTTATATGGTCTTCTGACAAGTTTGTAAATACAGCCATATCAAATTGACATCCTGTAACTCTGTGTAATTTTAGGCTTTGTGAAGATACTTCCATTACCACTACTTTGCAACCTTGTTCTGCCATTTGAGCAAATTCCTTTTGTAATTCTATACTTTCAGGAGTTGTTCTTGTATTTTCCCTTAGCATCTCGTTTCCTATGTAAGTTGCGATTGTTCCTACCAATCCTGTTTTTATTCCTTGCTTTTCTAGTATTGCTTTTATCATATATGTTGTAGTTGTTTTTCCCTTTGTTCCTGTTATTCCTACTAGTTTAAATTTACGTGATGGATTGTCGTAAAAATTGCATGCACAAATTGCCATAGCTTCTCTTATTTCTGGCACTACAATTAATGTTACATCTTCTGGTATGTTTAGGCTCTTAAAATCTGTTGTTTCATCCACAACAATAGCTTTTGCACCTTTCTCTATTGCAGAAGGTATAAATTGTGTTCCATCTAAAGTAAATCCTTTAATTGCGAAAAACATGCTTCCTTCTACTACATTTCTCGAATCATTTTCTATTGTAGTTACTTCTCTATCTATTTCTCCTTTTGCTTTGATTTTTTCTAGTCCTGCTAGTATTTGTTTTAAATTCATATTTTATCATTCCTTCCATGCCTTTAAGCTGGTAATTTTAACATATAGTAATTACTATTTTTGTCAATTTCCCTTTTATTATATAATTAAAAAATGATTTTGTATAGGGTTTTATAATTTTTTTCATAATAATTCTATTTCTTCTTTACATATTTATTATTAATTTGTTGTTTTATTCATTTTATGGATTAATTTTACAGATTTCATATTTTATGTTTACTTTTTCACTTTTCTGTGATATACTAGAATATATTAAAAATATGAAAGGAGTGCATGGTAGTGTTGAGATTTGAGCGGCTTCCCGAGCCCTTGGACCCTTCTAAGGAATACCTTGTGCTGACTCAGGAAGAGTATTCTTCTAAATTCCACTTGGTTATACTCAGTGGAGACCAGCAGAGATTCCTTGGAGAGTTTTCGCTTTCACATTTTCAGTACAAACATGACATCCTGACAGCTCTTCGAATTGCTGTCACGGACATTCTGAACAAAGCCAGCCCTCAGATAAATTTGAAACCCTCTTCGTGGTTTGTCATTTATTTTGCGGGCCACCACAATCTTTTGTGGTGTAGCAAGGAATTCGAGTCCAAGATGAAGAGGTTGTCTATGTTCAACCTCAACAATAAGGGCCTCGCATTCATGCTGGAAGGAACAAAATTCGAATAAAGCATTTCCAAGCAAACCTTTTCCCCTGCCAGATTTATTCTGACAGGGGATTTCTTTTTTTATATTTCCATTTGCTTTCCTAAGAAGTTAGCTGCTGACTGAGCTACTTTTTGCTCTACTTCTGACATCTTAGTTTTTGAATCTTTTGATAATAAAATAACACTTCCTATTGTATTTCCATCTGATATTATTGGATATATTACTTGAGAATTATATATTCTATCTTTATTTTCGTTTTGCGTAATTGGCACTGATAAATCATTGTTTTCTTTGCTTATATATTGCTCTTTGTCTTCCATTATTCTTTCTAGTTCATTACTTACTTCTTTTTCTAGCCACTCTTTTTTTGATGCTCCTGATATTGCAATAACTGTATCTTTGTCTGTTATGCAAGCTATATGTCCAGTTGTTTTGTTTAAAGTTTCAGCATATTCAGTTGCAAATTCTGAAAGTTCCCCAATAGGCGAGTATTTCTTTAAAATAACTTCACCTTCTTTGTCTGTAAAGATTTCTAGCGGATCTCCCTCTTTTATTCTTAATGTTCTTCTTATCTCCTTTGGAATAACAACTCTGCCTAAGTCATCTATTCTTCTTACTACGCCCGTTGCTTTCATCCTCTTCCTCCTCATTTTAATAAATAATTTTTATATTTTTATTATTACAAATAAGGAAAAAATTATTCATTTTTATTAAATTTTGTTTATAACATAAAAAGTACCCAATTTTCATTGGATACTTTGATTTTACTCTGATATTTTTTCTTCTTTATAGTTGTTTAGAATATTTCCCAATTCTTTAGCAAATTCTTCTATCATTACAGTTTTTATTGTTGGGCATTTTCCATCGACATAGTCTTCCATAATTCGTTTTAATTTTGTAATATTTGGAACTTCTGGTTCTATTTCTTTTTTATTATGTTTTGCTCTTTCTGCTAGCATTTCTCTTATTGATACTATGTCTTCATTGCTTGCACACGATATTCTCTGGAACATTTGGAATGGATCATAATATTTGAATATTGGAATATTGCTACATTCCTTTGCAAATTTATCATAAAATATCTCCATTTTCATTGGTATACATTTGAATATTCCGTCTGCTTTTTCTTTATACATTTTGTCTTTTAACTTAGCATTTATATCATTAAATCTGTCGATCATGTTTTTCATTTCAGGGCCAGCATCTTCTGTTGCAATTTGAGATAACTCTTCTTCTGCATTATCACAATATTCTGATGTTATTGATGCTATATTCATTCCATTTAAGAAAACACTTTCTAATGTTGTAATATCATAATCTATTAGATGTTTTTCTATGAAATAGCTAAAATATGCAAATATTTTTACCATTTCAACAGGTTTTATTTTTCCGTTTTTTACATCTTCTAAAACTTGGTCTATAACAGCTGGGAATTGATCATCTGAAATTTTCCAATACTCCTCGGTTAGTAGTCTCTTATATCCTGGAAGCTTGTCTGTATCTACTGTGTTTCTAATAACTTCCATGTTGTCTTTAAATATTTTCATATCAAATATTCTTGTGCGTACATAATATTCTATAAATTTAAAGAATCTATATTCTACTTTGAAGTTGTAATAATACGTGTTATCAAATTCTTTAATGTAGAATTGTCTATTATCCATGAACACTCTTGAAGATACAAGAATTGCTCTATATTCTTCATTGCTCATTATATTTTTGAATTTATCTTTTGTAACTTTTCCTGCTTTAATTTCAAATGATATAGCTATTGTAAATATTAGCATTGTTTGCAATATTCTGTTGTTTGTGTTTGGGTAATCTTTGTTTACCATGTCAAATATTTTTTTGAAGTCATTTAGTGCATGTTTTAGAATTCTTAAGTTTCTTGTTCCACTTTTATTAAATGTTGAAGTTATCAAATGTGAGTTTTCTCTTAAAAACCTTATTAATTCTGGATATCTCTCATATCTCATTAACAAACCATTTATTATATAAGTGAATTCTGGAGCATATTCAAAGGTCTCTCCTATAAGTTTTTCTTTGATTCTCTCATAATCATTTGCCTTATCAAATACATATTCTATTGTATCTTGAATTCTTTGCACCATCGGCTCATCTGTTTTTATGTTTAATTTGTTTTCTTTGTCTAGCAAATATGTTGCTATGAATGTTTTCATTTCTAGGTTGCTACTTTTTAGTTTTGTAGCCAGTTCTTTTTCATTACATATTATTATTGTTTTTATATGGTCATGCTCAACAAAATTATTGATATAACCTAGTATATCTATAACATCAACATTTGCTCTTTCCAAGTCATCAAAGCATAACACTTTGTCTTCTGTTGAGAAAAATTCTTCATAATTGATTTTATCTCCATTTTGCGTTACTCCAAAGAAGTTTGCCATGTCAAGACCTGTTTTAGCATATTCAGGAATTACTTTCTCGCCTTTTGCACCCATATATTTTTTCAAGTTTTTGTCCATTAGCTGGGTGGTTTCTATAAATATTTTTTTGCTGATTTCTTCTAGATTTGATATTCCATATAATGACATATATATTGTAGTATATTTTTTGCCATTGATTTGCATCGTTTCTATTTTGTTTCTAATTTTGTGATTCCAAAAGTAAGTTTTTCCGCTTCCCCACTCACCATTTATCATTATTGCATAATCTGTGTAATCTGCTCTAATATAATCCAAAATGCTTTCAACTAAATCATCCATTGTTATTTCTCCTTTCGCTTTAATCTTTTGCTATTGTAAAAATACTAATTTTATTATTTCCAATTGTTTTTATTATTTTAGCACATTCATTTGCTGTTGTTCCTGTTGTAAATACATCATCAAATATTAAGATTCTCTGATTTTGTATGTTTATTTCTTGTTTCAACTTATATGCATTCTCTAAGTTTCTCAACCTTTGAGCTTTGTTTAAAGTACTCTGTGGAACTGCATTTTTCGTTTTTTCTAATATGTTTAAATATTTCAAATTTTTAATATTTTTTGATATTTCTCTTGCAATTAGCTCCGCTTGGTTGTAGCCTCTTTCTTTTTTTCTTGACTTATTTAATGGAACTGGAATTATTATATCATAAGATTTTAAAATGTCATATATTTTTTTATTATTTATTAAAATCTTTGTAAAAGTTTTATAATAATATGGTTTGTTTCTAAATTTATATTCAATGATTCGATCTCTGATTGGTTCTTCATATTTGAATAAATATATATGTGATTCAAAATTTTTGTCCAGATACTTGTCTATTCTAGCCTTTTCGCAATTTTGCATCTTTTTTAAACATTCTTTGCATACACTTTCTAAGCTTGTTTGTCCACAAAATGCACACACTGGCGGAAAAATTGCATTAATTATTTTTTCTAATATCTCTATTTTGAAAACTCCTTTTTGCTTTTCATTATATCTCATATTGTGCAATTTTTCAAAGAAAATCGTACTTCAAATTTCGACATAAAACTCTCGCTGTTTTTGTTTAAAGTTAAAAATAACGACAGCTTTTTTTGCAAACTGCCGTTATTATTTTTATTGCTTTTTTATTTTTGGTTTTGCTATTAAAGAAGCAATGTATCCAAAGAATATTGCTGCTGCAATTCCTCCTGCTGATGCTTTTACTCCTCCTGTAAATGCTCCTAATAATCCGCTCTCTTTTACCGCTTCTATGCTACCTTTTGCAAGATTTGCTCCAAATCCAGTAAGTGGAACTGTTGCTCCTGCTCCAGCAAAGTCTATTAAACATTTATACACACCTAGTCCACCAAGTATTGCTCCTGTTGTTACAAATATTACTAGTATTTTTGCTGGCGTTAGTTTAGTCTTATCTAATAGTATTTGACCTATTATACATATTGCCCCTCCAACAACAAAACATTTCAGTATTTGCATCCAATCAATGCTCTGTATAAAACTCATAACTTTACATCTCCTAACTTTAAATCTCTATGGATATTGCGTGTGCAATTCCTGGTATTGTTTCTCCTTGTTGCATACTTGTCGAATTCATTAGTGCCCCTGTTGCAATTAATAATATTTTCTTCATTTTCTTCTCTTTTAATTGCTTATAAAAATATCCTGAAAATACTGTTGCTATACAAGCACATCCACTTCCGCCTGAATGTGTATCTTGTTTTTGCTTATCAAACATTAATACTCCACAATCATCATAATTTGCATTTATATTATATCCTTTTGTTTGAGCCATCTCTTGCAATATTTCTTTTCCTATATATCCTAAGTCTCCTGTTATTATTGCATCATAGTAGCTTGGTTGTCTACCCGTATCTTGAAGATGCGTAACTAGAGTATCTAGCGCAGCAGGTGCCATTGCAGCTCCCATATTGTTTGCGTCTTTTATTCCCATATCAACTATTTTTCCTGGTGTGATATTTGTTATATATGGTCCTTCTCCTGTGCTTGATAAAACTGTAGCCCCCGCACCCGTTACTGTCCACTGTGCTGTTGGGGTTCTCTGTGTTCCTAGCTCTAGTGGAAATCTAAATTGTTTTTCCGCACTACAAAAGTGACTCGATGTAGCGCATATTACATTATTTGCTCCTCCACCTTCTAGAAATACTGAACCTAGACACATACTTTCTACAAATGTTGAACAAGCTCCAAATACTCCAAAATATGGAATGTTTGTATCTCTTAATCCAAAGTCACTTGATATACATTGATTTAATAAATCTCCTGCAAAACAATAATCTATATCTGTATTTGATAGATTTGCTCTTGCTATTGCTAGATTTACTGTTTCTTTTATTATTTTACTTTCTGCTTTTTCCCAAGATTTTTCTCCCCAGAACTCATCTTCTAAGCATTTGTCAAAATATTTTGCCATTGGTCCCTCTGCCTCTTTTGGGCCGACTATTGATGCTGTTCCTATAATAACTGGTGGGGCATCAAAACTTATTGTTTGTTTACCTATTTTTTTCAAAGTTCTTCCCTCCTATTTAGAATAATGTAGCAATTATTCCTATGATTACTGATGTTGAAATTCCGAATACTAACACAGGTCCTGCTACTGTAAACATTTTTCCGCCAACGCCCATAACATATCCTTCTGATTTATATTCTATAGCTGGCGACACTATTGAGTTTGCAAATCCTGTAATTGGAACAAGTGAACCCGCTCCCGCAAATTTTCCTATTCTATTGAAAACGTTGAGTCCTGTTAATATTGCTGATATTGCAATTAGCGCGATTGAAGCAACTGTTGAAGCTGATGTATTGTCCATTCCTCTGTACATGCAGTAATCAACTATGATTTGTCCTAATGTGCAAATTAATCCACCTACCCAAAAAGCATTAAAACAATTTTTTACTATTGGAGAATTTGGCGATTTTTTATCTACATAGTCACTATATTGTTTTTGTGTTTGAATTTGTTCCATACTTGCCTCCTATTTTCTGTCTCTATCAATCATAAATGTTAAGTCTAAGTCCACATAGTATTCGCTTATTTTGTCTCCATTTATTTTTGCCTTTTGTTCTATAATTTTTACTCCTGTTAAATAATCCAACGTTTTAGATGCTTCGGCAATTGTTTTTACTATTGCATCCTTCCAAGATACTTTTGATGTACCTGTTATCATTAAGTGTTTTTCCATACAAAATAACCTCCATTTTTATTTGTTAAAAATATCTTTTCCTTTTTTAGATAAATTATGCAATAAAAAAAGCTAACAACCTTTTAAAGTTGTTAGCTACTATTTTTAATATTACGCTCCTATTTCGTTATATGTTAATTCAAAATTATAATTTCCATTTGAATCATCCATATAATTGAAATTTTCGTAGTCTTCTAGATTGTCATAACCATCTAATGATGATTGCATCATATTAATATATGATAATATTACACTCATTATTCCACCATCTACTCCATTTTGCACGTCTTCTAGTATTTTTTCCATTTTATTTTGATTTACTTTTTGTATTTCTTCTATTATTGCTGGCACTAGTGATTGGATTTCTTCTGTCTTTAATTTGTTGAATACTACTGCGTTGCTATCATTTAATTCTGTAACATTTACTGTTTTGAATGTTATTGAATTTTTTAGTTCTATTGCTAATTGTGTTTCTGAATTTTCTAATAATTCTATCTTATATGATTCATTTACATTACTTGATAACATGTTGTTTATGTCTAATGTTACAATAATTGTGCTGTCTCCTACATTTACGTTAGCAATATATTGGCATTCGTTGTCTGTAATTTGTTTTGTTAATTTAACATTTATTGTTTCTGTTTGTAATCCTGATTGATTGTCTGAACCTACTATTGTTATATCATTTGATGGCATTGTTACTTCTGCTTTAATTGCTATTTCATCAGAATTTGTGATTGCTAAGTTGACTAATATTTTTTGGTCTCCTTCTTTTATCTCTACTGTTGCCGTGTTGTCTTCTTTAACTGCTATTTGCATAGTAAACTCTGAAAAATCTGTATCTTCAAGTTCATTAATACTGCTATCTATATTGTCTTGATATTCTCTTATATTGTCTGATGTTTCTAGCATGTTTAACATCACTTGTTCACTTCTCATTTCTTCTAAAACAGTCATTAATATTGTTTTTACTTTGTCTCCGCTTAAAGAAAGAATGTATTTATTATTTTCTCCCTTCTCTTTGCTGAAGTCTGCATCTGAAAGCTTTGATTTAACTACTTCTAGATATTTTTTTCTTAACTCTTTTAGTTGCTCTGGTGTTAAAGTGTTTTTGTAATTTTCTATATCTATTTTATTTGGTATTTTGTCTAAGTCTGTTATTCCAACTTTTTTTGCAAAGTCTTTTAGATTTGAATTTTCTATTGCTACATATTTGTCAACAACTTCTTTTGAACCAAATGCGTATGTTTCATTGTTTTTTATAAGATTGAAAGAAAATTTTTGACTATTTGAGTAGTTTAGATCTATATTTTGTTCTGCCTTTTTGTTATCATGATCGACTGCACCTTTTAGGGCCAATATTGTTTCATATTGTGAGTTGTCATTTCCTATATTTAAATTTACATTTAATTTTGTGTCATTTTCATAGTTTTGATTTTGTTTCTTTTGGTAATATGTCTTTGTGTTTCCACTTTCTAAAAATTGTCCTAATGCAGAAGTTGTTCTTCCTCCATATTTTGCAAATAATTCAGCATCTGTCTTTAATAAATCTGTTCCAAAATATACATATGCTAAAGCTCCTCCTATTATTAGTAATATTACTAATGTTATGATTAATCCTTTTATCAGTTTTTTATTTCCCATTTTACTTTCTCCTTATTACATTTAAAATTTCTTTTGCGTCTAATTCGCATTCGGTTTCTTCACCTGTTGCCATTTCTTTAACTTTGACTTTGTTTGTTTCTATTTCATTATCCCCTATAACAACAACATATGGGATTTTCAACTTGTCAGCATATTTCATTTTTGCCTTTATTTTCTTGTTGTTTAGATAAATTTCCGTGTTTACTTTTAGTTTTCTTAACTCTGTTCCTAATTCTAATGGCACTGACATATTTTCTGTCATTGGAATTATTAGTATGTCTGAAATTGATTTTTTGTCAGCCTTTATTATGTTTAATTCGTTTAACTTGTAGAATAATCTTGTTAGTCCTATTGAAACACCCACTCCTGGAAGCTTTTTGTCTGTATAGTTTTCTGCTAAATTCTCATATCTTCCTCCTGAGCAAACGCTTCCAAGTTCTCTGTAATCATTCAAAAACGTTTCATATACAGTTCCTGTATAGTAATCAAGTCCTCTTGCTATTGTTAAGTCTATTGCAAAATTTTCTTCTGGCATTTTGAATAATCTTATATATTTAACTACTTCTTTTAATTCTTCTACACCTTTTAGATACTTTTCGTTAGATATATTTAAGGCTTCTAATTTTTGCAATACTTCGTCTGTTGAACCTTTTATCTGTATAAATTCTATTATTTTATCAGTAACTTCACTTAACACTCCTAGTTTGGAAATTTCCGCTTTTACTGCTTCTACTCCTATCTTGTCTAGCTTATCCACGATTCTCATGATTTCAACTGAATTTTCTTCTTGTCCTAAACTTTCATATAATCCATTTAAGATTTTTCTGTTATTTATTTTTATTGCAAAATCATTGAATCCTAGATTTTTAAAAGTTGTTGCTATCACAACAGGAAGCTCTGCATCATTTATTATATCAAGTGTTTCGTCTCCGATAATGTCTATATCACATTGATAAAATTCTCTATATCTTCCTTTTTGTACTTTTTCTCCTCTATATACTTTCCCTATTTGATATCTTCTAAATGGGAAGCTCAAATTTCCATAGTTTTTTGCTACATATTTTGCAAGTGGGACAGTTAAATCAAATCTAAGTGCTAAATTTGTGTCACCTTTTTCAAATTTATAAATTTGCTTTGCCGTTTCTCCCCCTGTTTTTGCCAATAATACATCTGCAAATTCTATTATTGGAGTATCTATTGGTAAAAATCCAAAAGTTCTGTATGATTCTTCTATTGCTTGTTTCATTTGATCAAACAAAATCTGCTCATTTGGTAATAATTCCATAAAGCCCGGTAATGTTCTTGGTTCTGTTTTCGCCATAATTTTTCCTCCTTTCTAATATTCTCTTGGTTTAAGTTCTAAATAAATTGGTTTTTCTTCTTTTATTAACGTAGATTTTCCATGTCCTGGATATACTATTGTTTCATCAGGTAATATCATCAATTTATTACAAATCGATTTAATTATACTCTCAAAAGAGCTTGTTGGCAAGTCTGTTCTTCCCCATGCTCCTCTAAATAGTGTATCTCCTGAAAAAAGTAGATTTTCTTCTTTACAATATAGACAACTACTTCCTTTTGTGTGTCCAGGTGTATGTATCACCTTGAACTCTAAATTGCCAATATGTATTAGGTCATCTTCATCCACTCTCGAATCCGCTTCCAACTCTATATCGCCCATATTTATGCATTCACTCAAATTTATGTTTTCATTTTTTAATCCTTCTGCATCATCTCTATATATAAGTATTTTTCCACCTTTTTTGTTTTTTATTTCTGTAATTGCTCCTATATGGTCTGCGTGACAGTGTGTTAAATAAATGTATTTTAATTTTGCCTCCAAAATATTCAACATCTCTATTATTTTATTTGCTTCTCCACCAGGATCAATTACAAGCGTTTCTTTTGTTTCTTCATCTGTTACTATATAACAATTAGTAGGTTCTCCTAAACTTGTTTCCACCTTTAGTCTTTTTAATATCATCTGTTTTACTTCCTTTTATTTATTTCTCTTTACATCATACACACTATCAATTTTTCTTAGTGCTTTTAGCACACTATTTAATTGAGCTATGTTATTTACTTCTATTGTAAGTTCTGTAATTACTATTCTTTCTTTTGAAACTTTTGAGTTCACAGCCATTAATGGTGCTTTTTCCTCTGTTACAGTCGAAATTATATCAGCTAATAAACCTTCTCTATCATTAGAAAACATTACAATGTCTACATTATAACTTGATGGCTCATCTGTATACCAAGATACATCTATCATTCTGTTTTCTTCTTCAAATAGATCTTTTACATTCTTGCAATCTTTTCTATGTACAGATACTCCTCTGCCTTTTGTTATATAACCTACAATTTCGTCTCCTGGTACTGGGTTACAACATTTTGAAAGTCTAACTAAACAGTTGTCAATTCCTTTTACTATTATACCACTTGATGAAGGTTTGTCTTCTTTTGTTTTCTTTAGTTCTTCAATTTTTTCTTCTATATTTTCTTCTTTATTAACTTTTCTATATTCCTCTAGTACTCTTGAAACAATTTTTCCTGCTGTTATTGTTCCAAATCCTACACTAGCATACATGTCGTCTAAAGAATTAAATTTATATCTATTTACAGTTACTTCTACAAACTCCGGTTTAAATAGTTCTTGATAACTCATTCCTATTCTCTTGACTTCTCTCTCTAGCGCATCTTTTCCCTTTGCAATATTAGCTTCTCTCTCATTTTTCTTAAACCATTGTTGTATACGAGTTTTAGCTGTACTACTTTTTATAAATTTTAGCCAATCTCTACTTGGTCCTTTTGATTTATCTGATGTAACTATTTCTACAATATCACCATTCTTTAACTTAGTTACTATTGGCATCATCTTGCTGTTGATTTTGCAACCAGTCATATGATTACCGATTTCAGCATGTATTGCATATGCAAAATCTATTGGTGTTGCTCCATTTGGAAGCACCAATATTTTTCCTTTTGGAGTAAATACATATACTTCATCCTCAAATAATTCTGTCTTTAATGTGTTTAAGAATTCTTGTGGATCTTGCATATCTTTTTGCCATTCTAGTGTTTCTCTAAGCCAAGATAATTTATCTTCTTCTACTGTTACATTTGCTTTTTTGCCACCTAAGAAACTTGCCTCTTTGTAAGCCCAATGTGCCGCGATACCATATTCTGCAATTCTATGCATATCCCAAGTTCTTATTTGAACCTCAAAAGGTGTTCCTTTTGGTCCAATCAATGTTGTATGCAATGATTGATACATATTTGGTTTTGGTACTGATATATAATCTTTAAACCTTCCGGGCATTGGATTGTATAATTCATGTACAACTCCTAGCGCAGCATAACAGTCTTTTACAGAGTTTACTATTATTCTTAAAGCAAACAAATCATATATTTGGTCTAATGTTTTGTTATCTCTTTGCATTTTTCTGTATATACTGTATAAATGCTTTGCTCTTCCTGTTATTTCAGCAACTATCTTTTGTTTCTTTAGTTCAACTTTTATTTCTTGCATTATCTGGTCTATAAACTTAAGTCTTTCTTCTCTTTTTTTATCTATACCTTCTACTAATTCTCTATAATCTTCTGGATATAAATATTTAAAAGACAAATCTTCAAGCTCCCATTTTAGAGAATACATACCTAATCTATTTGCAAGTGGTGCATATAAATCCATAGTTTCTCTAGCATTTGCTATTTGTCTATCTCTTGTAAGATATTTTAATGTTCTCATATTATGAAGTCTATCTGCTAGCTTTATTAGTATTACCCTTATGTCTTTACCCATTGCCAAGAACATTTTTCTGTAGTTCTCTACTTGTTGTTCTTGCTCACTTGTATAATTTAATTTGCTTAATTTTGTAACACCATCAACCATTTCTGCAATCTCTGGTGAGAATTCTTTTGCAATGTCTTCTAATGTTACATCTGTGTCTTCTATAACATCATGTAAAAGTGCTGCACAAATTGTGCTATGATCTAATCCTAATGTTGATAAAATATATGCAACTTGTATTGGATGAATTATGTATGGCTCTCCCGACCTTCTTAATTGATCTTTATGCTTATCTTTTGCAAACTCATATGCTCTTTTTATTAATTTTAAATCTGCTCTTCTATTTGATTTTTTTACTGTTTCTAAAACTTCTTCTATTGTGTGATTTATATTTTCAGACATTTAGTTTCACCTCCTAATCATATGCTGTGTCTTATGTCTTTTAAATTGATTTGCATTTTTTCTGTTCCGTTATAACTGTTTAGTTCTAATCCACCAATTATGTCTATTTTATCTTCTATTGTATATTTATCAGCGATATTTCCCATATTGAAACCTATTGCATCTATATATTTATTATCATCTTTCAAAAATAATTTTAGATGTTTCCCTTCTGACAGAGCTCTAATAGACGATATTTTCAGACCACTTATTTGAAATAATGGTACTCTATTTCCTTCTCCAAAAGGTTCTAATAAGCTTAGTTCTTCCACATCTTTAATTGATATATCTTGTAATTGTATCTTTTCATCAACTTGTATTTCTGGTACTATTTCTGAAACATTCTTGCTTTTTGCATATTCTTCTATATCATCTTTGAATTTTTGGAAATTATCTTTTTGTATAGTTATTCCAATAGCCATACTATGACCACCAAATTGTTCTATATATCTATTACAGTTTTCTAAAGCTTCGTGCAAGTCAAAACCTGGTATGCTTCTTCCTGAACCTTTTGCTTTTTCATCTTCAAAACATAATAATATACTTGGTTTCGAATACATATCTGTTATTTTAGAAGATACTATTCCTATAACTCCGTGATGCCAATTTTCCTTTCCAAGTATTATACAAGGTGCATTTTGTTCTTCTGGATTTTCTAGCATTTTAATAGCTTCATCTGAAATTCTTTTTTCTATCTCTTGTCTTTTTACATTGCACTCATTTAGTTCATCTGTTAGTTTTCTTGCTTGTTCTATATTATTCGTTAAAAATAAATCAAGTGCTTTTCTAGCTTGCCCCATTCTTCCGCAAGCATTCACTCTTGGTGCTATTCCAAAAGATATTGTATTAGAATCAATTTTTTTATATCCAATACTTGCTAGCAGACATCTTAGTCCTACATTTTTTGTTTGTTTTACTAGCTTTAGTCCTAGTTTCGCAATTGTTCTATTTTCACTTACTAAAGGAACTATATCTGATATTGTTCCAATACATACAATGTCTAAATATTTTAGATAAGCTTCTTCTGGAAGTTTCATCCTTATTGATATTGCTTGTATTAATTTAAATGCAACTCCAACTCCTGCAAGTTCACTAAATGGATATTTATTGTCTTTTCTCTTACAGTCAACCACTGCTATGGTGTTTGGAATTTCTGTTCCTGGTTCATGATGATCTGTAATAATAACATCCATATCCAGTTCTTTTGCAAACTCCACTTCTTTTACCGCTGTAATTCCACAATCTACTGTTATTATAAGATTTGTCTTATTTTCAGCAATACTTTTTATTGCATTTTGGTTTAATCCATATCCTTCATTTATTCTATCTGGTATGTATATATCTGGCTTTACGCCTCTCTCTTCTAGAAATCTTGATAATACTGTACTACTAGTAATTCCATCAACATCATAATCTCCATATATAGTAATCTTTTCCTTATTATTGATAGCTTTTACTATTCTTTCCACTGCTTTTTCCATATCAGGCATCAAAAATGGATCATAGAAATCCTTTCTGGTAGGATTTAAAAATATCTCTATTTCTTTCTTATCTTTTAATCCTTTGTTTGCTATTATATTTGCCACTAATCGGCTTATATTAAACTCTTTTGATATTTTTTCAGCTGTATCTGTTTGTGTATCATTTATTTTCCATTTCTTGTTCAAATTTTAACTACCTACTTTAAATAAAATTTGATAATATTTTATACCAAAACATACAAAAAAACAAGCATTTGGTTAAATTAATGCTTGTTTTATATAGATTTTATTCCTCTTCTTCTGAAGCTCTTGGTTTCATTAATGGATATAGTACTACATCTCTTATATTATCGCTATTTGTTAAGAATTGTAAGAACCTATCTATTCCAAGTCCCCAACCAGAAATTGGTGGCATACCATATTCCATAGCTCTAATATATTCTGTATCAATGCTCATAGCTTCTTCATCGCCCTCAGCTTTTAACTTGCTTTGCTCTAGCAATCTTTGTTCTTGCTCTTCTGCATCAACAAGTTCTGAGTAACCATTGATTATTTCTTGTCCATTAACTACTAATTGGAATCTATCTGTTATTTGTGGATTTTCATCATTGCTTCTTGCAAGTGGTGATAAATCTAATGGGTGTTTTGTTAAGTATGTCGGATTAATTATTTTTGGTCTACTTACTTTTTTGTATAGTGTATCGATTAGATTTCCTCTACCTAGATTTTCTAAGTTGTCTGCTTCTAGTTTAATTCCTTTTCTATTAATTTCTGCTAAAAGTTCTTGTGCAGTAGGATATTTATCAATATCTATTCCACAATCTTTTAATATTAAATCTCTAAAAGATACTGCTGGCCATTCTCCACCAAAATCTACTTCTTGTCCACCTAATTGTAGTTTTAAATTTCCATCAAATAATTTATCTAATATATAGATAATCATTTCTCTTAAGAACTTCATATTGTCTCTATAGCACCAATATGCACTATATCCTTCTACCATTGTGAAGTCTTGTAAATGGTTTGCATCCATTCCTTCATTTCTGAAATCTCTTGCTATTTCGTATACATGTTCAAATCCACCAATTATTAATTTCTTTAATGTTAACTCTGGTGATATTCTTAAATATACATCCATATCTAGAGCATTGTGATGCGTTATAAATGGTCTTGCTGTTGCTCCTGATGCTGTATTCTGAAGAACTGGTGTATCAACCTCTAAGAATCCGTGGTTATCTAAAAATTCACGCATTAATCTTATTAATTGTGTTCTTAATATAAATCTCTTTTTAGAATCATCGTTCATTATTAAGTCTAAATGTCTTTCTCTATAAACAGCCTCTGTGTCTGTTATTCCATGGAATTTTTCTGGAAGCGGTCTGAAAGCTTTTCCTAAAAATGTATATTCATATACTTGTAAAGTTTTCTCTCCTGCTTCTGTTGTAAAAATGTCACCTTTTACTCCTATAAAATCCCCTATATCTACAGTCTCATGAAGGAATTTATATGTTTCTTCTCCTAAGTCATCTCTTTTTATACATAATTGAAGATGTCCTTGTAAATCTTGTAAATCTAAGAAACTGATTTTACCAAGTTTTCGTTTAGACATTATTCTCCCCGCAATTGAAACATTTTTTGTTCCATCTGCTAAATTTCTTGCGTCTTTTATTGTGTGCGTTTTTTCATATCTTTCTGGTCTTACACTTATACCATGATCTTTTATCTTTTGCATTTTATCCTTACGCACTTGCATTAATTCTTTTATGTCTGCCATGAAACATACCTCCTTTTATAAAAATTACTTTCTTATTATTACATAAAAAGCCTTGAAAGTCAAGGCTTTTTAGTACTTTTATTCCTTTGTTATCCATTTTACTAAATCTAAATTTGCTGATTCTAGTATCATATCATTTTTTGGCATTACTCTAAATGTATAACCATAATTTCCACCTGTCATTAATTCTATTGTTGCTTGATACTCATATTCTTTATTTTCATCATCTGAGTTTATTAATGTCATTGGTATTATAGAAATATTGTCAACTATTCCATCATCCATTATTTGTCCATAATAAACTTGTGCTTCAACACTATCTACTGGAATATTTGGAAGTGTAACTTTACATTTTACAGTTATTTTATTTCCTGCATCTATTGTCATGTTATCAAGATTGCCTTTTTCTTGTTTTATAATTATATTTTTCCAATTTAATGTTACATTATTCTTCCATGTGTTAAATTCTCCAACAGCAGACAAGTCTGTGTAATATTTATTGTACAAATTGCAAAGCGGTATGTATAGTTTAGAAACATAGTCTATCAACATTCTTGAAGTGCTGTATCGACCAGCATTTGACATTATAGAGTTTTTCATAATCTCTATCCATTTTTTTGATAGTCCATTTGCATCTTTTGCATAATACGTTGGAATTATTTTATTTTCTAATGTTTGATAAATGCTTTCACTGTCTGCATTGTCTTGTTCTTCATAAGAAGAGTACTCTGCATTTGTTCCAATTACCCATCCGTTTTTTTGGTTATAACCTTCTGCCCACCATCCATCTGATATACTAAAGTTTATAACTCCATTTGCAGCAGCTTTTTGTCCACTTGTTCCAGAAGCTTCCATTGGTCTTCTTGGCGTATTTAGCCAAACATCAACACCACTTACCAAGTGTTTAGAAAGTTCCATGTTGTAATTTTCTAGCAAGAATATCTTTCCTTTAAATTGAGGTTTCATAGATATATCATGTATTAATTTTATTAAATCTTTTCCGCCTCCATCAGAAGGATGTGCTTTTCCTGCAAATATTATCTGCACTGGTCTTTCTGCATTATTTAGAATTTGAGTTATTCTTTCTAAATCTTTAAATATCAATGTTGCTCTTTTGTAAGTTGCAAATCTTCTTGCAAATCCTATTGTTAGTGCATTCGGATTAAGTTGAGAAGTTATTTTGTTTATTTCGTCATAGCGATATCCTTCTCTTTTCATTCTTGTTGTTATATTGTCTTTTACTAATTTTAAAAGTTTTACTTTTCTATCATAATGAGCATTCCACAATTCCTTATCAGGAATATCTGCTACTTTCTGCCATGTATTATCATTTTGAATATCATCTTGCCAATATGGTTTTAGATATTTATTGTATAATTTTTTAATATTTGGTGCCAACCATGTACATGTATGGACTCCATTTGTGACATATGTTATAGGAGATTCGTTTGCTGCAATATTAGGCCAAACTTCTCCAAATAGTTCTCTTGAAACGGCTCCATGTAGTTTACTAACTCCGTTCTTTTTACCAGCATATTTGAGTGCTAATATCCCCATATTAAACCCAGATGTTGCTAAATCTGCATTTGGTTTCATTCCTAATCTAAAGAAATCTTCTTTTGATATTGAATATCTCTTCCAATAATCTTTAAAATACTCTTCAACCAAATTAAGTGGGAATATATCATTTCCAGCTGGAACTGGCGTATGTGTTGTAAACACTGTCTTTGAAGACACTATCTCTCCTGCCACATCAAATGATACTTCTTTTTCTTTGATAATATTTTTCATTAATTCTAATATTAAGAAAGCTGAATGTCCTTCATTCATGTGATATACGGTAGGATTTAAGCCTAACACTCTAAGTAAGCTTGTTCCCGCCATTCCTAAAACTATTTCTTGTTGAATTCTTGTTTCTTGGTTACCTCCATATAGATTTGCTGTAACACTTCTATATTCTGGTATATTTGCATCTATGTCTGAATCCATTAAATATAATTTAACTCTTCCAACATTTATTTGCCATACTTTTAAATATAATTTTTTCTTAGGCAATTTTACCGACACCAACAAATCTTTTCCTTCTACATCTTTTACAGGATATACAGGTAAAGAATCCCAGTCGTTGTCTATATATTCTTCAACTTGTTGTCCATTTCCATTAATTCTCTGATGCATGAACCCTTGTTTATATAAAAGTCCTATTGCTACAAGTGGAATACCTAAATCACTTGCTGATTTTAAATGATCTCCTGACAGCATCCCCAAACCACCTGAATATATTGGAAGTATTTGATCTAGCCCATATTCAGCCGAGAAATATGCTATCAAATCATTTTTATTCTCTGGGTAGTTTTTCTTAAACCAGGTATTTTTACTACTCATATAATCTTCAAAATTATTAACAAATTTATCATACTCTTTTAGGAATTCTGGGTCTTCTGCCATTGCTTCTAGTTTTTCTTGCGATACTAGTTTCAAAAATTTAACTGGATTTTTATTAACACTTTCCCATAGATCTATATCCATTTTCTTAAACAATTTTAAGAAATCTGTATTCCAGGCCCACCATAAATTTTCTGCTATTTCTGGTAACTTATTTATTCTCTCTGGTAATTGTGGTGTTACCGTTATTTTATTAAAAATGTACATTGACAATTCCTCCTTTGTAACTTTGCAATCTTTTCTTTCTGTTTAACATTTTCCATTATATTATCTATTAATAGAAAAAAATTTGCAAGTGTTTTTTGCAAATTTCTGAATATTTCTTTAACAAATTTCTTCCTTTTTCGCCATATTTTGTGTTATAATATTTATATAATAATTTTAGGGGGAATTTATGAAGTTTATTAGAAGATTATTGTTATTTATTCTTGTTATTATTATAATCATCGGAAGCGTGCTTTATTTAAATGGTAACAAACTATATAAAGAAAAACTTTCAGAAATAAGTCTTGAAAATAAAGTGTCTTCTGTAAGAGAAAATTCAAATTTTATTAAGTTAAATAGCCTTCCAACTTACTATAAAGATGCTGTTGTGTCAGTTGAAGATAGAAGATTCTATTCTCACGGAACTATTGACTTTATCGCTTTAGCAAGAGCAACTTTTAGCAACATTAAGCAAAAAGATTTTAAAGAGGGTGGAAGTACCATTACTCAGCAAACAGCAAAAAATCTGTATTTAATAAAAGAAAAAGACGTTTCTAACAGAAAGGTTGCAGAATTTTTAATTGGTAGAGATTTAGAAAAAAAATACAATAAAGATGAAATCTTAGAGTTATATGTTAACACCATCTATTTTGGAGATGGATATTACGGAATTCAAGAAGCATCAAAAGGATATTTTAATAAAGATGCAAAGGATTTGACTTTATATGAAGCCACAATGCTTGCTGGTGTTCCAAATGCTCCTAGCCTTTACGCTCCAACAATCAACTTTCATTTAACTCAGAGTAGACAAAAAAAAGTTGTTTCTTCTATGGTAGAGACTGGAACATTATCTCAAGAAGAAGCTGATAAATTATATACCCAGATTGATTCATCAACTTATTCAAAATAATGTTCGACCCCTCTCAGCATTGCTGAGAGGGGTCATTTGTTTGGAGTAGCTTAGCAGTTGGCCGCCCAAACGGTAATATGGTGCTTACCGTTCTCAACCTGCACATCATAGCCCTTTTCCGTCAGGGTAGCCGCTACAAACTGCGCACAGTTGAAATCGTCAAGAGAGTTTCCGATAGAAATACCATTCCGCGGGGATACCCGCAGCTGCTTCTCGAAAGCCTTAACCAACTTGTTTGCACGCTGCAAAACGTCCTTCTTGATAACAACTTCCTCTGCCTTGAACAACATTTCGTTTGTTCCTCCTTATTATTTTTTGTCCCATTTCTTGGGATTACTATTATTATACCACAATAGTAACATAATGTCAAAAAGTTATCCCCCTGGCAGTGCCAGGGGGATAGTTGTCAGCTCTCAGACGTTCTCTCCTTCAGTGATACCGTTGCTTTCCAACGGTATTATAATTCTATAGCCGCCACAGTAGTCTTTTTTGACAGTAAAGCCGTTTTGCTTGCAACATTCAGAGATAACATCGAATTCCTCTTTTCTTGCGGAAAAAAGCTTGAAAAACTCAGTTCCTTTGTCGGCGCGGGCTTCTGAAAGCCAGCTTTCTGCAAATTCCTTCAGCCTATTCTCGAGTCTTTCCTTTTCTTCCTGCTTCCGCCTTTTTTCTCTTTCCAAGAGAGCCTGCTTGATTTGTGCACCATAGTTCATGGTTGCACCTCCTTTTTTGTTTTATAGGATCTCGCTATTTATATTATGCCACATTGTTAACATAAAGTCAATTTTTACCAATACTAGATACGCCCAATACCATATTATTTATAGTATGGAGCGTACTTTTATTTATATATTATATTTTTCTTTTTTGCTATATGTTGTATGTAAATATTTATGAGCAACTTTGCTTCCTGGTTTTTCTAAGAATTCCTTATATAATTTTATAATAGTAGGATTTTGATGTGATTTTCTTATCGTGCTAGCTTCATCTATTGAATATAGACTGTCTGCTCTTAGCTTTCTTACATCTACTGTACTTCTAATCTTTGAGCTTTTTATAGGTTGCCCTCCACCCATTACACATCCGCCTGGGCAGGCCATTATCTCTATAAAATGATATTCTGCTTTTCCACTTTTTATTTCTTCCATAATCTGTCTTGCAGCTTTTAAACCAGATGCAACTACAATATTTACATCTTTTCCGGCAATTGTTAATGTAGCTTTCTTTATTCCTTCCTTTCCTCTGACTTCCTCATATTCCACCTTTTCAAGATTTTTTCCTTCTAGTATATCAGATGCTGTCCTTAGAGCTGCTTCCATAACTCCTCCAGTTGTTCCAAATATAGCTCCTGCTCCTGTTGCTTCTCCCATTGGATCATCAAACTCAGAATCTTCAAGCTTATTAAATTCTATGTTTCCTTGCTTAATCATTCTTGAAAGTTCTCTTGTTGTAATAACTGCATCCACATCTCTTAGTCCGTCTACTTCCATTTCTTCTCTTGTGCACTCATACTTCTTAGCAATACAAGGCATTACAGATACTACATATATCTTTGATGGGTCAACATTAAATTTTTGAGCATAATATGATTTTATAATTGCTCCAAACATTTGATGTGGAGATTTGCAACTTGATAAATGATCTAGTAATTCTGGATAGTTCTTTTCTGCAAATCTTACCCAGCCGGGACTACAAGAAGTTATCATTGGTAGCACTGCTTTTCCGTTTAGTCTATCTATAAATTCATTTGCTTCTTCCATTATCGTAAGATCTGCTCCTGTATTTGTATCAAACACTTTATCAAATCCTAATCTTCTAAGAGCAGTTATCATCTTGCCTTGTACATTTGTGCCTATTGGCATTCCAAACTCTTCTCCAAGTGCAACTCTTACAGCTGGTGCTGTTTGAACTACTGTATATACATCTGGATCTTTTAATTTTATCCATACTTTCTTTGTATCATCTTTTTCATGAAGTGCACCTGTTGGACAAGCTTCTATACATTGTCCACAAAAAGTGCAATCCACATCTGCCAAACTATGATCGCCCGCTGTTGATACACAAGCTTCGAATCCTCTATTTATACAATCTATTGCTCCTACATTTTGGATATTTTTGCAAACTCCTACACATCTTCTACACAATACACACTTATTAAAATCTCTCACTATTGCAGGAGACTTATCATCTATTTTGTGTTTTGTTCTTTCTCCTTCATATTCTACATCTAGTACATTAAACTTTATAGCTAATGCTTGTAGCTCACAATTTCCGTTTCTTATACAGGTCAAACAGTCTTTGGCGTGATTAGATATTATTAGGTCAAGTACCATTTTTCTTGCCTCTAATACATCTGGTGTATGAGTATGAACTACCATTCCTTCTTCTACTTTTTGAATACAAGATGTCGCAAATCCTTTTCTACCTTCCACTTCTACTATACACATTCTGCAATCGCCAATTTCGTTAACTTTTTTTAGATAGCAAAGAGTTGGTATGTCTATGTTAGCTTGTCTTGCAGCTTCTAGTATGGTAGTACCTTCTGGAACACTTATTTCTTTATTATCAATTTTTAAATTAATCATTCTCTTTTTTCTCCTTCTTTAGCATTGAAAATTTGACATATCAACTTGTGTTGTTTGTCCTGCTCCTATTGCTTTGAACGGACATTTTTGCATACAACTTCTACACTTTATACACTTGCTCTGGTCAATTGTGTGTACTTTTCCCGGTTCGCCAGATATTGCTCCAACTGGACACACTTTTTTACAAATATCACAACCTCTACACTTTTCTGAATCTATTACAATTTTAGCTAATGCTTTACATTCCATTGCTTCACATTCGTAGGTTATTACGTGTCTTCTGTATTCTTCTTTAAAATATTTCATTGTACTTAAAACGGGATTTGGAGCTGTTTGACCAAGACCACATATTGCAGATTTTTTAATATTGAATGCTAATCTTTCTAGCTTATATAAATCTTCCTCTGTTCCGTTTCCTTCACAAATTCTTTCAAGTATTTCTAACATTCTCTTTGTTCCAATTCTACAAGGTGTACACTTTCCACAACTTTCGCTTACTGTAAAGTCTAAATAAAATCTTGCTATATTAACCATACACTTAGTATCATCCATTACAATAAGTCCACCAGAACCCATCATAGAACCAATTTGAGCTAAACTTTCATAATCAATTTTTGTATCTAAATGCTCTTTAGGAATACATCCTCCTGAAGGGCCTCCTGTTTGGGCAGCTTTGAACTCTCTACCATTTGGTATTCCTCCACCTATATCATATATAATCTCTCTCAATGTTGTTCCCATTGGAACCTCTACAAGTCCTACATTGTTTACATTTCCACCAAGTGCAAACACCTTTGTACCTTTTGAAGTTTCTGTTCCTATTTTAGAATACCAATCCGCTCCATTTATAATTATCTTTGTTACATTTGCATATGTTTCAACATTATTTATTAATGTTGGCTTCCCCCATAATCCATAATGTGCTGGATATGGTGGTTTTACTCTTGGTTGACCACGTTTTCCTTCTATTGATTCAATTAACGCCGTTTCTTCTCCACAAACAAAAGCTCCCGCTCCTAGTCTTATTTCAACATCAAAGTTGAAATCTGTTCCAAATATTTTCTTTCCTAATATTCCATATTTTCTTTCTTGGTCTATTGCAATTTGAAGTCTTTTTACTGCGATTGGATATTCTGCTCTTACATATATATAGCCCTTATCTGCTCCAATAGCATATCCTGCTATCGCCATAGCCTCTATTACAGAATTTGGATCTCCCTCTAATATACTTCTGTCCATAAAAGCTCCAGGATCCCCTTCATCAGCATTGCATATTACATATTTCTGACCATCAGGCTCTGCTTTTACAAAACTCCATTTCTTTCCTGTTGGGAAGCCAGCTCCCCCTCTACCTCTTAAGCCAGATTTACTAATTTCTTCTATTACTTCATCTCTTGTCATTGTTGTTAAAACTTTTTCCAAAGCTTTAAATCCATCAAAAGCTATATATTCATCAATGTTTTCTGGATCTATAACTCCACAATTTTTAAGAGCTATACGCATCTGCTTTTTGTAAAAAGGAAGTTCATCTAATTTTTTTACTACAGTTCCATCAATATCTTTGCAAAGTAATCTTTCAACAATTTTGCCTTCCATTATATGAGTTTTTATAATCTCTTTACAATCTTCTGGTTTTACCATTGAATAAAAAGTATCTTCTGGTCTAATTATTACAATTGGACCTTTTGAACACAAACCAAAACATCCTGTTTGTATTACTCTTACATTTTCTAGCTTTTCTTTCTTTACTATTTTTCTAAAGTTTTCTATTATTTGAGTTGATTTAGAAGATGTGCACCCTGTTCCATGACATACTAATATATGTTTTTCTTTGCACTTTGCATTTACATTAACTCTTAAATCTAGTTCTTCTCTTTTTTCTTTGCGTATTTTTTCTATATCTTCAATAGTTTTTTTCACAATTTCCTCCTTTATGGCCTACTAGCCTTTGGTTAAAATTTATTCTTTAGACATATACATATCCAAAACTTCGTCCATTTTCTTAACAGTAGCTTTTCCATATACTTCATCATTAACTGTAAATACAGGTGCTAAACCACAAGCTCCAACACATCTTGTTGTATCTAGTGAAAACTTTCCGTCAGATGTTGTTTGACCCTCTTCTACTCCTAATTTTGACTTTGCTCTTTCTAATATCTCTTTGGAACCTTTTACGAAACAAGCAGTACCGAGACATACTGAAACATTGTATTTCCCTTTTGGTACTAATGTAAATCTTGAATAAAATGTTATAACTCCGTACACTTCTGCTAACGCCATATTTAAATAATTGGCTATTTCAATTTGTGCAATTTTAGGAATGTAGCCATATTTTACTTGTACTTCGTTTAATATTGGAATTAAATTGTCTTTATTTCTTTGGTACTTTTTTAGGATTTCTCCGATTTCTGTCTTTAGCTTTTTCTCAACACAATTTGTGCATTTGTTTTCCTCCATGCTTTCCTCCTTTATACATTTGTATTTTGTGTTTATATTTTCTTTTAAGTTTATTATCTTTTTGGATGCAATATAACTGCAAATTGATTATACCAAAATCGACATTTTTATACAATGTTTTTAAAAAGTTTTTTATTTTATCCAAAGTAAAAAGTAATACAACACTTGTCGTATTACTTTTTAGTATTTTTATATTATTTTACTCTACCCAGCTTCCCATATTTATTTTTTCCCATCTGTCTCCTTTCTTATTTTACCAAATATCAAATTATTTTTCAATCCATTGATAAAACTTCTTTGATTTTTGTATATTAAAAGCCAATAACATGCTTGTTATCAGCTTTTAGATCTTATTTAGAGTAATTTACTGTTACCACGCAATTAACACTTGTTTGATTCCAGTTTGCGTCCCATTCACTTGGTTGTTCTCCTTTTTTGAATGATACATTTACTGTTATTGATGAAATAGCATTAAATACAGCGCTCCCCATCTTTGTAATATTTGGCGGAATATCTATATTTTGTAAACCGTTGCATCCTTCGAACGCATTGTTTTCAATTATTGCTACACTATTTGGTATTATTACATTAGATAAATTGGTACAATTTATAAAAGCTCTTTGTCCTATTGTTGTTACACCACTGCCAATTATTACATCAGAAAGTTTAGAACACCCGGCAAATACGCTATTTCCTATTACTCTTACACTATCTGGTATTGTTACTTTTTCTAATGTACGACTTCTCACAAATGTATACTCTCCCAGTTCTTGGATTCCATCAGATATTACAACTTCTGTTATAGTTTCTTGCATTTTTCCATACAAGGTATTGGCACATATTTCGCTCGCCCAAAAAGAACCTGAACTGCTGTCACTTTTTATTTGTGTTTTCTTCACAGGTTTTTTGTTTATATAATTTGGTATTATAACTTTTGTGTCATTCCCTTTATAACAATGTAATGTTACTGTTCCGTCATCCTCTTCTGTATATTCCCAATCAGCTATATTTTCTGGTTCTACTACTTTTTGTTCTTTCCTATCTGTGACCTCACTTATCCAGTCCGATACATTATCAATGTCCATTTGTTCATTTATTTGAACTTCTCTGTATCCTCTCCTTGCATCTTTTGATTTTTGGATTATTCCATTGTTATCTAATATTAAACTTATGCTTACTCCCGCTAATATTAAAAGCACTACTATTGTTACAACCAAAGCTATTAGCGT
>OLQC01000410.1_pt1 | contig 45262 bp, 31 predicted proteins | sample 1672471 | NCBI WGS metagenome assembly OLQC01 (sample SAMEA3136689, study PRJEB25190) | human gut metagenome | biome: human gut; feature: human-associated habitat; material: faeces | place: Austria | collected 2013 | reverse complement strand
TCATACCACGCTTTGTAGACCGGGATGAGCTCTGTTAGGGTGATTTTTTCCGGGCGGTCGAGGAAACCAAGTAAATTTGCCATGCGGCCAAGGAGTTCTTCGGGCGTGAAACGCGTGCGCAGAACGCCGATGTCGAGGTCGTGCTCGCGCTTGCTCAAACGGCGGCCGTCGCGATTGACGAGCAGCGGAATGTGCCCGTAGCGCGGCGGTGTGTGGCCGAGTGCGTGAAAGAGCTGAATTTGGCAGCCGGTGGAAGGGAGCAAGTCACGCCCGCGGACGACTTCCGTCACGCCCATTAAAGCATCGTCTACGGTGACGGCGAGCTGGTACGCGTGCACGCCGTCGCTGCGGCGCACAATGAAATCGCCGAACGTGGACTGAACATTTATATTTTGCGGGCCACAGTATAGATCTTCAAACGTGACGGTGTCCTCCGGTGCGCGAAAACGCAAGCTTGGGCGGCGCGTGCGGCTTTTTTCTTCGGCTTCGGCGGGCGTCAAATTTCGGCATAAACCGGGGTAGCGGAACGCGCCATCGCCCGCATGGGGCGCGGAGACCGCGTGCAGCTCCGCGCGGGTGCAAAAGCATGGGTAAACATCGTTTTTGGCGCGGAGTTCACTTAATGCCGATTCGTATAGCTCGCGGCGCGCGCTTTGGCAGTAAGGGGCGTGGGTGCGCTCGTGGCCGGGGCCTTCGTCCCAAGTGAGGCCGAGCCATGTTAGATCGTCCATTAAAAGCTCGGCTTTTTCGCGTGTGCAGCGGTCGGGGTCGAGGTCTTCGATGCGCAGGAGCATCTCGCCGTTTTGGCTGCGCACGGAAAGCCACGCAAGAAGCGCGCAGCAGAGGTTGCCAAGGTGCATGCGTCCCGAGGGATACAAATTATAGAGCAATTCAAGGTTATCACAGGCTCGAACCACTGGATTTTAAGTGAAAAGGTGCGTTCTACCATTTCCTTGTACAATAAGGGGTGGGTATGGTTTTCGTTGAACAACCGAGCCATGTGGAGTGCGTGGTGGTTTTAAGGAAGAATTAAAGAATTGAATCAAAGGGAGTATGAACATATGGGAAAAGAATTATTCGACAATATACCGAGCAAAGTAGCAGATCTGTTAGCCGATGTTAGGAGCGGACGAATCGGTCTGCCTGATCTTCAACGTCCTTTTGTATGGAAGGACAATAAAGTCAGAGAACTGCTTGATTCTATGCTGAAAGGGTATCCAATCGGATATATAATGCTTTGGGAATCGCCGGAAGATTACGAAAATACGGAACATATCGGCAAAAACGATAAAATGTACAAACGCCCTGATGATTTGGTGATTGACGGTCAGCAGCGTTTAACTGCACTATTAGCCGCTATGTATGGGGTAACCATTAAGGACAAAAATTATAAGGAAAGAAAGATTCGTATTTCTTTCAATCCTTTAACACGTGAGTTTGCAGTGTGGACACAAGCCTATGAGAGAGATTCCGAATGGATAAGTGAAATAAGCAGTGTATTTAAAGCTGATCAAGAACACAATGTTTCTAAGTTTAGAAAAGCATATATCAAAACCGCTAATGAAGGACGTACAAAAAATAACGAACCCGAACTTACAGAAAACGAAGAAGATATCATTGAAAAAAATATCAATGATTTGTTAAATCTTGGCATATACTCATTACCTACATTGAAAATCAATTCAAAAGCTGATGAGGAGGACGTTGCTGACATTTTCGTTCGTGTAAACTCCGGCGGTCAGAATCTTACTGAAAAGAACTTCATTGAAACGCTTATAGCTGTTTATGACAATGAGGTTCACGATAAGATTAATAAGTTCTGTGCTGAATCAAGGATTCCTGCAAACAATACATCATTTAACCAGATACTGCAAGTTGATCCGTCTCATCTCATCAGAATGTCAGTAGGCGTTGGTTTCAGAAGAGCACGTTTGCGTTATGCATATATGCTACTACGTGGTAAAAATCTTAAGACCGGTGAGATTACACAGGATGTACGTGAAGAAAATCTGAAGATATTCAAGGAATCTTTGGATATGGTAACCAACCTAAATAACTGGCATTCATTCATGAACCTTTTTGCTTCGGCAGGTTATCTAAAGGGTAGCTTGGTCGCTTCATCAAATGCAGTTGTATTCAGTTATGTTTTATATCTTATCGGAAAGTATGAGTATAAAGTACCGTCAGTCGAACTTCAAAAAATTATTCGTAAATGGATTTTTATGTCTACAATTACAGGTTTTTATACCGGTTCGACAGAGTCTGAAGTTGAAAAGCAGTTTGCAGATTTGAGAGATGTTCATAATTCGGATGAATTTGTAAGATACCTTGATTCTGTCATAACTAATAAATTTACCGATGACTACTTTGAGTATTCGTTACCGGCTGAGTTAAATAGTTCTTATGCAATATCGCCCGCATGGTATGGATATGTTGCAGCTATCAATGTACTTGGAACACCTATGTTATTTAGCACCGCACCATTATCACAATACTTTGTTTTAGGAACAAGCGGAGATAAGAATTCAGTGGATAAACATCATATCTTCCCTAAGCACTATCTTGAGAAAATCGGATATGATAATGACCGTGACAGAAATCAGATTGCAAACTTTACGTATCTGGATTATGCAACAAACATCGATATTTCGGATGCACCTCCGGCAGAGTATGTTGGTCGATACAGAGAAAAACTTGGAGAAGAAGGATATAAGCTTGCCTGCGCTCAGAATGCATTACCGGAAAACTTTGAGCAGTTATCTTACCCTGAATTCTTGAGCCAGAGAAGATTGTTGATGGCTCGGATAGTGAAAAAGGCGTATAACGAGCTTAATAAATAAGGTTGAGACGATGCCTTTTAGGCGGAAACGATACATCGATGGACATTGTTTGGTTATGCCTTGGTTCAACATTTCTTTGTCTGGGTCCTTTGTATTTGAAAAAGAACAAAGAGAATGATGAATGATTAATCTCAGTGTTTTATATGCTGTTGCATATACTCTTACGCTAAAGAATGCGGCTCGTGAAAGGAGTTTACAATGATAATTTACTGTATGAGTGATATCCACGGTTGCCTTGCGGAATTTGAAGACGCACTTTCACTTGTTCTCGATGATATAGAACAGAACAAGGCGAAGCTCGTTCTTCTCGGCGATTATATCCACGGCGGTCCGGATAACCGTGGTGTTCTGGACAGGATAATGAGGCTCCGGGAACGTTTCGGCTCGGACAGAATTATTGCTCTGCTCGGCAACCACGATGAATGGGTAGTCAACGGATCATCAACCATAAGCAACAATTCTGTATATGCCCGTATAGAAGAATGGGAGGATGAGAGCGATGATGACGAATATATCAACTGGCTTTCTTCCCTTCCGCTGTATTATGTGGAGGGAAACACGATTTTCGTTCACGCCGGTATTGATGAAGAAGCGGGTGATATGTGGGAATGGGAAACATCGGAAGATGTATTCACCTCAAAATATCCCGCTGAAACCGGCAAAATCGAGGGGCTTGATATGAAAGTAGTCGCAGGTCATGTCGGCACCGCCGAAATATCCGGCGACAAGTTCTTCCACGACATTTATTTCGACGGAGAATCTCACTATTACATAGACGGCACTGTTCTCGACAGCGGAGTTATTCCGGTACTTATGGTAGATACGGAAAATGATAAGTATTATCAGGTGACAGACTCGGGAAAACGTCTGATTGAATCTTACGAAAAATAAGGCTTAAGGAACGAGCAAATAAAAGGACATGGACGAGGGCAGAAGGGGTATGACTGTGGGTGATATATATTCAAAACACTATATTACAAATGAAAATGAAGCAGCAAAAATGTATGCAATTATAAAGCAGGCAAACGGATAATCATATACGTGAATGGTTTTCGGATATTATTGCCCGGTACAATCTCAAGATGGTTATGATCGCTATCTTGAAAGTATTCACAATCAGTTTTATATCACGATGCTTAACAAATGTAATCCTACAGGCTGAACAGGCGGAACACTTCGATAATATTGCAATCGGTCACAAAATGTGGTATACTATCGTGTAATAAACAGAAATATGTAAAAGAGGCTTCACCTTGACTAATTTCAATAAATCAGAGTATATTACAATAATAAGTGATCGGCGGAAAGTGGTGATTTCCGTCGGCTCTATACTATATATAGTAATGGAAGGCAAATCAGCCGAGATACACCTGTCGGACGGAAAGATACATAAAACAAGAATGACCTTTGCAACTCTTGAAGAGATGCTGGGTGACGGTTTTATCAAGGCACACAGAGGATGTATCGTATCCGCTATGGCTATTCACGAAATATCCGATATGATAGACCTTGTAAACGGCGAAAAGCTCGAATATGCACGCCGCAGGAAGAATGCCATAATCGAAAGCCTGCAGACGAGCAGAAAAAGGATAATAAAAGGCTTTGATCATGACGGTGTGCCGGATACCGAAGAGCAGTATCACGACTATTATCGCTCCTTTGATGCTATGCCGTTTGCGTTTACCGATATTGAGATGATATTCAACGATGAGTGTAAAGCGGTCGACTGGATATTCCGCTATGCAAACGAAGCGCTTGCAAGGCTGGAAAAGCTCCCGCTCGAAAAGCTGATCAGTCGATCATTCGGTACACTGTTCAGCAATATGGACGCTAAGTGGCTGAAAGGATATGAGCGTGCCACGCTTTACGGCGAAACGCTCGAGCTTATGGACTACAGCCCCGAGATAGATACGCATCTTAAGGTAATATGCTTTCCGACCTTCAAGGGACATTGCGGATGTATCCTGTTTGACGTTGATAAGATATGGTTTGAACAGCACAGCGAGGATTCCGCAAAGACATTGGCAAGATATTATGCAAAGCTACCGAATAACAAGTAAAATAGCCGGATCTATGCCGCCCATCAGGGCGGCATTTCAGCTTGTAGATAAAGTATGTTTGTTTATAAAATGAAGTGCTGCACAGTTCAGTTTATATCTCCCCGAACTCCTCTAGTCTCTGCATAATTTCCTTGCTTCTATCGATAAACAACAGAGCCTTATTATGCTCATAATACTCCTTACAGCCAAACTCGGAAATAAATCTCGCCGTGTGGTTGTTTGCGGTAAGCTCGGTTACAAGTATCAGTATTTCCTGTCCGTCGGTGTACACGTCATTGCAGAAAATAAATGCGTTTGACATCTTATCCTGTGCCGTTTTCGCTGAAATTTTAAGCTCAGCCACAAGACTGTCATATCTGTTCCTGATATCTGCAAACGCCGTTTTTCCGTCCTTGCCGACTGTGAGCGCAGTCATATTCTCAAGCTGTGATATTGCTCTTGCAAGTGTTTTCTGACGTGATACGGAAATGCTTGACGACTGCTTGCCGTTTTCAAGCTCCTTTTTCTTTACCGCTATAAGCTCATTCATCAGCTTTTCTGCGGAAATATCGCTGTCATGCGTTCTCAGTTTGAATTCTTTCAGCGTTACAAGCGTTTCACGGAGCATATCCTCGCCGTCCGTGACCTGCTTTGCCGATGCCGTAACACTGTCAAGGATAAGTCCGAGCAGGGATAAACGCTCGTCAAACTTTGCGTTTTTAGCCCTGTCTTTTATGCTGTCACTTGCATTGCCGCTGAGTATCTCGTCTATCTGATAGTCGCTCCTGTACTTATTGAACAGGTCGTAATATGCCGCAAAGCTTCTCGCTGTCCTGTCGTGCTGTATGTACTGACGAATAAGCTTTATGTCGACCTTGATATTATTTTTCTCGTACAGGGTTATCATCTGCGACAGGTCTTCCCAGCCTCTCGCCGTAACGAATGATTTTCCGTCAACCGTACTTTCTATGCGATAAAAATCCGCTTTCTTAATTTCAAGATAGGTAAGCACAGAGGCATGAACGCCTGCCCTGTAAGCGTATTCTTTCCACGCCGTAAAATCAGGCTCGATATCTATCCTTTTCAGTCTGTCCCAGGTCACAATGTCAAACTCACGGACGGAATTATTATATTCAGGCGGATTACCGGCAGTAACTATTATCCAGCCGTCAGGCACTCTGTGTCTGCCGAAAACCTTGTATTGCAGGAACTGGAGCATAATCGGAGCAAGCGTTTCGGACACGCAGTTTATCTCATCGAGGAACAATATGCCCTCTTTTACACCCGTGTTTTCCATAAGGTCATACACTGCCGAAATGATCTCCGACATAGTGTACTCCGACACGTCATATTCCTTACCGCCGTAATTCTTGTGTACAATGAACGGCAGTCCCAGTGCGGATTGCCTTGTGTGGTGCGTCATAGAGTACGATAACAGACCTACTCCCATTTCCGACGCTACCTGCTCCATTATCGCAGTCTTGCCTATTCCGGGAGGTCCCATCAGAAATACAGGGCGCTGTTTTTCGACAGGAATAGCATAGCCGCCAGTTTCGTCCTTTGTGAAATATGCCGTCATGGCATTTTTTATCTGTTCTTTTGCTTCTTTAATATTCATATTCTGCTCCTTTAGATTTCATCCGACGGAAGAACAAGCTTTATCGCCCACGGCGGAACTACGGGATTGTTGTACTCATCGTCTATGAATACAAATGCCGTTTCATACGGCGGTTTTCTTTCGGGAAAATCCCCGTATCCGTCTGTAAGATATATAAGCCCCTTGAGATTTGTAAACTCTTTGCTTTGTATCAGCTTATCAACATAAGCGAATACCGGGCGGAAATCCGTACCGCCGAATCCGTGCAATTTCATTGCAGCAAGATAATCGTCAAACTCTTCCTGCGAGGTTATCTTTCTGTCCTCCTGTATGTCCGTGTCGCACTGGATAATATGAAGATTTATCTTTGTGAAAAAGCTTTCCTCGTTTTTGAGGATATTGTACGTCTTCTGAATGAATTTCTGTACAAGCTCTCCTGATACCGATCCCGATGTATCGATCGCTATAACAAATTCCCTTATCCGCTTTACTTCCTTGTATTCAAGCGGTTCTATAAGCGGCATACGCTCATATAATTTCAGTCCATAGGTGTAGAAGATATAATCAAACTCATCATCGTTTACACGCATTGCTTCTCCCATTACGGAGAACTTTTTAAGAAATTGCGTATAGTCGTATTTCTCACGGTTGACGGCGTTCAGATTCTGAATGAAGCTGCCCCTTGTATCGCCTTTTTCCTTTGAAAACGCTTCTATTTCGATCTGCATTTTCTCCGAAATTTCTCTCCAGTCCTTTTCAAGCTGTGAGGCGGTTTCAGCTGACATCTGCATATCATTTCCCGTTCCATCTTCATTTCCGGGATTTTCTGCGTTACCATTTCTGTTGTTGCCATTGCTGTTATCCGTATCATTACCCGACGGTCCGTTATCAGAATTCATGTCATTACTGTTCCGGCTGTTGCCGTCCTTGCTGTCCGGATTGCTTTTGATCTGCATTGAAGCTTCTGTTTCAGGCGGCTTTGCATACCAGATTCTGTGGTCATCTTCCGCAAACAGCTCCGACCAGGCATAGACCTGCAAATCGTCAACATTCCTCAGAAGATAGTCATATATCTTCTCTGCGGTGACAAACCGGCAATCCGTTTTGATTTTGTCGATAATACTACCCTGTCTGACTTGTCGGGGCGAAGAAAGCGCCTTTATATCGAGCTCATTCATGATATTCTCAGCAGCGATATCGCACGCCAGATTCCACCTGAGCGTGTCTACAAGCGTACCGACAATATTGTGACGGAACACGCAATGAAGCATCATATGAAGATATGCCCGTGTTATGTTATATCCGGATTTATAGCTTTTCAGCACATAGCTTTCGTCATAGAAAATGTATCTGCCGTCAGTAGCAACAGTTTCGGTTATGATCGAGGTTTTGAGCGGCAGCATATTAATTGCGTTGTCAAGAAATCTGAGATTTACGGCAAGCGTATTTCGGGACAGCATAAGTATGTCGGTTGCAAGCGCCGAGAGCTTCTCGGCACGCTCTTTTGCCTTTTCATATTCCTTATCCGTAAAATCACTTCCTTTGTCGATTCAATAAGTTATCCCGTTGTACCAATCGGTTATTTCATTGCCTGTCTGAGATGAGTAAATATGTATTTTTTCGCAACCGTAAAAAATTCTCCGTGAAATAAAGGTATTTTCACTTAGCGTCACCTTTTCAAGGGAAGTACAGTTTGCAAATGCGTGTTGCTCTATAACTCGCACCGTATCGGGAATAGTCAGCTCCTTCAGCGAGGTACATCCCGCAAAAGCGGCACCGTGTATATTACGAAGATTTCTGCCGAAAATCACATTTTTCAAAGAAGTGCATTTTTCAAAAGCAGATAAACGTATTTTGATAAGGCTGTCCGGCATGATAACTGTTTCCAGATTTGTGCAGGAATAAAATGTACCGGCAAATATTTCGCTTATACCATCAGGCAGTTTCACCGATTTAAGCGTATTACATTCATAAAAAACGCAGGCTGATATTGCCCGTATATTGTCAGGTATAATGAGATTTTCTTCATTTCCGTTATATTTCATCAGAATACCGCCGACACTGACGAACTCTTCCTTGCGGTTTTCAAGAAAACCTGTACCGTCAAATGCTTTACTGTCGATAAATGTGACGCTCGACGGTATAACCAGTTCCTCAAGGCTTACACAGTCGCAGAATGTACAGTCAAGTGACTTTACGCCGTTCGGTATGACGATCCGCTTTATTGAACCGCACCCCCGAAAGGCATTTTTATCTATCATAAAAATGCCTTTCGGAACAATGATCTCCGTATCATCGGCTTCCGGTGTGCATTTCAGCAGATTGAAGTCTTTATAATAAAATTTAACCAAAGAAAACTCCTTTCCGAATTATATCACAAACAGTGTCCGATAAAAGTCACATATAAGGCTTATAGTTCCAGTGATGACAGCGGATTGCAAAAATTGCCGTGTTCCGGACTGTTTGCAACCGTCAGAAGAAATGCGGCGGCAGAGGTATTACCCTGCTCGTCTGCAAATTCAATAAGCCCTGTTACATTCCCGGCGGTGATCAAGCCGTTTTCCTTGCATATTCCGAGTAGCTCCGCACTGTCCTGCGTAATACAGTAACGTACGGCGTTTTCCGCATTATTATGCAGGAAATCAAGGTAATGCTCCTCTGCTGCGGCGCTGAGATTCACTCTGTACATAAGACGTGAAAACGCTATCGCATATTGAAGATTTTCGTCCTGCAAAGCGGGGAAATAATTATCCTGCGCCGTAAAGTCAAAACCGCCTTTGTCCCAGATATTACGCAATATAAAATTGTACGCCGATGATCCGTCGGTCGCCGTAACTGCTTTATAAAGCGGTTTCCCGCTGATTGTGCTTCTGACAGTAACGCTTACGCAATCGGAAAATGCGTCGCCGCCGACTGAAATTATGCCGTCCGGGATCTCAAGTTCATTCAGGCTTTCGCACATAAAGAATGCCTTTTCTCCTATGCTTTCCAACCTGTCGGGAATATTTACCGATCTCAGGCTGTGACAGTTCAGAAATGCCATATTTCCTATTTTAAGCAAACTATCCGGAAGTGTGATATAAGCAAGGCTTGTACACTCTTTGAAAGCTCGCTCATCAAGCTCTGTGACTGTATCGGGCAGAGATACCGATATCAGCGACAGGCAACTGCCGAAAAGATTATACCCTATCTTAGTAATGCCTGCGGGAATGTCAATACTTTCAAGGCTTGTGCATCCCCAGAAAGCAGAATTCCCGATTTCCGTAAGTTTATTATCAAGATATATTGTATTGAGTGCACTGCACTGGGCGAAAGCACAGCTTCCGAGCCGTTCAACACTGCCCGGCAATGTGACAGAAGTCAGCGATGAACAGCCATAGAATGCGCCGTCGTTTATGACTTTCAGACTTTCCGGGAGCGTAACGGCAATAACGCTCTGTAAGCCGCAGAGGGCGTCCTTGCCTATGGTCGTTACACCGTCAGGCACGGTAATGACAGTTTCGTCCTCTTTTAGCAGACATTTTTTCAGTACAGCATCCTTTATATCAAATTGTGCCAAAGCAATTACCTCTTCCTGCTGCTGTAGTATAAAAAAGTTCATTCTTCTTTGTTTACCGCAATAATTCTATATGTCGATATCATTATATCATTATCGTCAACAAGCGGAATTCTGACTTTTTTGCAGCAAACAATGTCAATTCTGCACAGGTCGTTTAATTCACTGAGCTATTTGCTGAATTATCAGCGTTTTGTTCATTCGGAACATCATAGGATATTTTCTGATGAACAGTAAAGAAAAATGTACTGTATTTTCCGTGTTCGCTTTCAGCGCTTATCGTTCCGTTCATCTTCTCGGTACAATATTTACTTGCCGCAAAAACGATGCCCGTACCTTCTTTGCTGTGCTTTTTCCCGTTAAAGCACTTCGTAATTGGAAAAGCATATATTGTTATGTGTATTCCGATGTGATTGCTTGTACCCGGTATGCCGATAAAGACCGACAGCATAATCAACATAAAATACTTCATTATCCAAACGCACCGAGTATTGATACTACCATAACTATAACAAGCGCCGGATAGGCGCAAACATTTTTTGCTGTGACGTTATTTATTTTACGGGTATTTTTTCAAACACGGTATTCCCTCCGATATTTAGAAAATTCATCATGAGCAAGGTTTATGCGTTTTATATCTTTATGGCTTAAGTATATCACAACGTAGCTGAATATTCAATATTTAATCAATGTCCGTAACAACAGAAAAACCGCACCGATATAAAGGTGCGGTCTTTCTTGAACTTATCAAAGATTGTCGACTGCCGAACGTTCAACCGCAAGGCATTTTGTATAGCTTTCCATAAATTTGTCAAAGCCGTTGACATCTTCGGGGTCTGGTGCGACTACTGTTGTCTGAGCAGACGAGAATACATTTACAGCAAGCCAGCTGTCAAGCGTCATGTCGGATTTATCATTCATATATGCCGCAAGAAGCGCCATGCCCCATGCTCCGCCCTCTCCTGCGGTACTCATAACGGTAACAGGTGCATTTACAGCGGCGGCAAGTATCGACTGTCCGACATTTTCCGTCTTGAAGAAGCCTCCGTGACCTGTAACACTGTCTATAGGTACACGCTCTTCCTTTGTCAGTATATCAAGTCCCGTCTTAAGTGCACCAAGCGTTGTATAAAGCTGGGTACGCATAAAGTCGGCAAGCCCGAGATGTGCATCGGGACGTCTTGCAAAAAGCGGTCTTCCCTGCTCAAATCCTGTAACGTGTTCTCCCGAAAGATAGTTATATGATATCATTCCGTCACAGTCCTTTTTGCCTTCGAGCGCCTTTTTGAAGAGCAGTTCATAAAGTGCGCCGCTATCTATTTCAAAGCCTGCCGCAGCGGCAAATTCCTTAAACAGACCCGCCCACGCATTAAGCTCGGATGTACAGTTATTGCAGTGAACCATAGCGACCGCTTCGCCCGATGGTGTAGTTACCATATCAATCTGCTTATGGAGCTTTGCAAGCGGCTTTTCAAGAACAACCATAGCAAATACAGATGTGCCGGCAGAAACATTACCCGTTCTAGGTGCAACGCTGTTTGTAGCCACCATACCGGTTCCTGCATCGCCCTCCGGCGGACAGAACGGTATTCCGGCTTTAAGATTTCCCGATATATCAAGAAGCTTTGCGCCGCTTTCGGTAAGCGTGCCTGCATTGATTCCTGCTGTGAGCACTTCCGGGAGCAATGATAAAACAGGCTTGTCAAAACCGTGGGAATGAGCAATTTTATCAAATTTCTCCGACATAAGCGAATTATATGTAAGCGTAGCTGAATCTACAGGGAACATTCCCGACGCTTCGCCTATTCCAAGCACACGCCTGCCTGTCAGCAGATAATGTATATATCCTGCAAGTGTGGTAAGATGCTCTAAATGCGCAAGGTGTTCTTCGCCGCCGAGTATGCACTGATAAAGGTGCGCTATACTCCATCTCTGAGGCACAGGGAAGCCGAAAAGCTCCGTCAGCTCGTCGCTTGCCTGCTCTGTCATTGTATTGCGCCATGTCCTGAAAGGGGTGAGCAGTTTGTCGTTTTTGTCAAACGCCATATATCCGTGCATCATAGCGCTTATTCCTACGGAGCCGTATGTTGTCGGCACAACCCCATACTTTGATTCGATATCCTTTACAAGCGACGCATAACAGTCCTGCATACCTGTGATAATATCATTTTCGCTGTAGGTCCAGATGCCATTTTCAAGTCTGTTTTCCCACTCATGTGAGCCTGTTGCCGCAGGTGAATTGTTACTGCTGATAAGTACAGCCTTTATTCTTGTAGAGCCGAACTCGATCCCGAGCGCTGTTTTTCCGTTTACTATATCATTTTTGATTTTAAGTATATCCATATATTACCTCCTGATACGTCGCATTATGCGTTTAAATAACAGTATAGCACATTGCCGTGATAAAAACAAGGCAACTTTTTATGCAGAAAAAAGAGGGACAGCGTACACAGTCCCTCAGGTGCATTTTTAATTGTTACCGTACTTTCTGTATAAAAGGTCGGTTAGCCGTATTATATCGGTTCGGGTATTGAAAACAGACGGGGCAAGACGCACCGTGCCGGTTTCAAGCGTTCCCTGCTTTTTATGGGCGAGAAAATTGCAATGAAGCCCTCCGCGCAGATAAAATCCGTTCTGCGATAACATATCCGCCGTAACCGAGCTTGATTCACCGTTTGCCGTGAATGATACCACAGGCAACGATTTTGTGTTCATACAACGGTATATTTGAATGCTGTTCATTTTTTCACAGCGTTTTATAAAAAGCTCGCACAGTGACATTTCATGAGAATAGATCCTCTCAACTCCTTTTGAATTTACAAACTCGACGCCCCTGCCGAGCGCTATTGCGCCGGGAGTGTTTATAGTTCCGCTTTCAAAGCTGTCAGGCAGAAAATCAGGTTGATTGATATCGCCGCTTGCACTTCCGGTCCCGCCCTCAATAAGCGTACTTAGTGGATATTTTCCGTCGGTTACGAGTACACCCGTTCCCATAGGTCCGTAAAGTCCCTTATGGCCCGGAGCGCAGATGATATTTATTCCGTCAGACAGACTGAGCGGTATTACCCCTGCTGCCTGTGCGCAGTCCGCAATAAGACAGATATTGTGCTTTCTGCAAAGCTTTGCGATTTCAACAAGCGGAGTTACTCTGCCGTTTACATTACAGCCTGCGGTTATAATGATTACGGCAGTGTCACGGCGGATAAGCCGTTCAAGCGACGCAATCAGTTCGCCATTGCTTTCGCCGCTGTCTGCTATGCTGTAATTTATCCGCTTCTGTTTATATAATGCATACAGAGGTCTTATAACCGAATTATGTTCAAGATCGGAAGTTATGACATGGCAATGCCCGACAGCCTGACATACTCCTTTGAGTGCGAAATTTATAGCATGGGTACAGTTAAGCGTAAACACGGTATTTTCTGTTTCACCGCCAAAAAATTCCGCACACTTCTCCCTTGCGTTGAACACCTGCTTTGACGTTTCCAGCGAAAGCCTGTGACCTGCTCTGCCGGGATTGGCGCCGTAATCGTAAAGTGCCTTTTCCGCTGTATGGAGCACCGAAACAGGCTTCGGGTATGTGGTAGCGGCATTGTCCAGATATATCATCCCGCATCACCGCCGTTTCTTATTTCAAGACAGTCAAGTCCGCCGAGCGCAAGCAGACGGCAGGTCTTGTCAGGGTCGTTTTCCGTATAAATGCCGAAACGGCAACCCTTTGAAGTCGTTATTTTTCCCGTTGACGATGATATCTTATAACCGCCGAGAATGCGTCGTGCCTTCTCGGCGGCAGTAGCCGAGCGCAGTACAATGAAATACATAACGTATACCCCTTTTCAATTTATTCACCGGTTTATTATATGCTATGCGCTCCACTGTGGTGAAACCTGTTTTTATAAACGGCAGACATATGTACGGCACAGGAGATCAAAAAAATTTCCGATAAGAAATACATAGTATTTCGGTATTATAATACACAATGTGACCGCTTTTTCGCACAAGGCGTTCTTGACATTCCGGCGGTTATGTTGTAAAATATATGTTAAATGCGGTAGTTACCGCTTTCTGCCCGTTTACACGGTGACAGCGTGACATTTTTCTGTGCATACTCGGCTATTGTTTGCGGCGGAATGAATAACGGATTTATTTAAAGTAAATTATAAAACAAAAGAATAACGGAAAAGCGGCTAAAAGAAATTATATATTTTCCTTATGACACAGCATTTTAATTTCGATAGCACGAAAAGTCAGTATATTTCAGGTTTATGGATTGTAAGATAAAACCACTCTGACTGTACTTATGACATATTGACAATGCCGCTTGCAGTGAAAAGCCTGTAAATTACCTGTAAAAGGTTACGGGTCAGCTTTGCTTTGTTTCAAAAGGGGAAGGTATGCCCTTGGCAGAGGTATAACCTTTGCCGGTGTTATAAAAACAAGCATATTCACTGCCTGATTTGTGGGCGAGATTATATATTGCCGCTTTTCCGTCTGTAAGGACGTGTACATAAGATATAAGCGTCCGACGGAAGGAATGGTATTTTTAAATGGGAATTATTGACTCAAAGAACTTATTGACAGCAACGGAAAGCATAAAGCCTAAGAATCCGAAGCCTTACTCAAAGCGTAAGAAAAACCCTTTTGCCAAGCAGTTCAAGCTTACCGACAGAAATGCGTCCGAAAACCATGAAAATGACGCAATAAGGAATGCAAAGCCTGTAACCGGCGGCAAGAAGGTGCTTATCGATAAAAGAGGTCCTGTGCTGACAGACAACAGAAAAAGCGAAAAGAAACCCGTGCTTACCGATAACAGGCAAAACGAAAAGAAGCTTGTTCTGACCGATAACAAAAACAACAAGAAGCCTGTCCTCACCGACAACAGACCTCACTCAGGCAAGAACGACAACAAGCAGGAAACAAGAAAGCAGGAATATCCTTCTTTCTTTGCCGAGGACGACAAGAAAGACAGCAGAAAAACGCCTGTAAGGATAATGTCGCTCGGCGGTGTGAATGAGATAGGCAAGAACATTTATGTTTATGAGTGCTGTAACGATATTTTCATCATTGACTGCGGACTTGCATTTCCCGACGATGATATGCTCGGCGTAGACCTTGTTATACCCGATTTCACCTACCTTGAAAAGAACAAGGAAAAGATTAGGGGCGTGGTACTCACCCACGGTCATGAGGATCATATCGGCGCACTCCCCTACTTCCTCAAAAAGATAAACGTACCCGTATACGGCACAAGACTTACTCTCGGACTTGTAGAGGGCAAGCTCCGTGAACACGGCATATTGTCGCAGTGCTCACTGAACGTGGTTGTACCCCGTCAGAATGTCAGAATGGGCTGTATGAGCGTTGAATTTATCAGAGTAAACCACTCTATACCCGACGCCTGCGCCATGGCAGTGCATACGCCTGCAGGCGTGATAGTGCACACCGGCGACTTCAAGGTCGACTATACGCCTATCGAGGGCGGTATAATTGACCTCGCAAGATTCGGCGAGCTTGGAAACAAGGGTGTTCTCGCATTGCTTTCGGAAAGCACGAATGCAGAGCGTCCGGGCTATACGGCTACAGAAAGAAAGGTAGGAGAGAGCTTCAAGAGTCTGTTTGCAGGGGCTGACGGCAAGAGAATAATCGTTGCCACATTCTCCTCAAACATTCACAGAATACAGCAGATTATCAACAATGCGGAGGCATGGGGCAGAAAGGTTGCCGTTTCGGGCAGAAGTATGCTCAACGTGCTTACTACCGCAATTGAACTCAATTATATCAAGGTACCTCAGGGTATGCTTGTAGATATAGAAGATGTAAACAAATATCCTCCAGAAAAAATGGTAATTATCACAACCGGAAGCCAGGGCGAACCGCTTTCCGCACTTTCGAGAATGTCATCGGGAGATCACAGACAGGTATCTATAACACCGAGCGACCTTATCATTATTTCGGCTACTCCGATACCGGGCAACGAGAAGTTTGTCGGCAAGCTCGTAAACGAGCTGATGAAGCAGGGTGCAGAGGTCGTATACGAGGCTATGTACGAGGTGCACGTTTCGGGTCATGCCTGCCAGGACGAGCTTAAAATGATGCTTGCACTGACAAAGCCGAAGTTCTTTATACCGATCCACGGCGAATACAAGCATATGAAAAAGCACGAGGGTCTTGCAATAAAGATGGGCATACCCGAAGAAAATATATTCCTTCTGAATATCGGTCAGGTAGTCGAAACCGACAGCGTTGAAATGAAGATAGTAGGTCAGGTGCCTGCAGGAAAGGTGCTGGTCGACGGTCTTGGCGTCGGCGATGTCGGCTCGGTCGTACTGCGTGACAGAAAGCATCTGTCTGAGGACGGTCTTATTGTAGTTGTAACTACTATCAACCGTGAAACAGGTATGGTAGCCGCAGGACCCGATATCGTATCAAGAGGATTTGTATATGTCAGGGAATCCGAGGAGCTTATGGATGAGGCTAAACAGCTTGTCAAGAAAACGCTCCAGACCTGTGCAGACAGGAACATCAGAGAATGGGGCAATATAAAGTCTAACGTAAGGGATGAGCTTGGCAACTTCATATTCCAGAGAACCAAGAGGAATCCTATGATACTGCCTATTATAATGGAAGTATAATCGTAAAAAGCAAAGGAGGCGCGGAAAGTGAAGAATTTTTATCGTGACGGCGGACTTGTCATATCGGTTTCGGCACTGGTTATCGCACTGGTGATAATGCAGGGCTATATATACACAAAGGATATAAATGTATTCTGGCTGTCTGCGCCGTTTGTGGTTCTTATCGGCGGCTTTGCTATCGGTAAACTCATACAGGTAACGAGAAAAACTTTCCAGTACTATGCACGAATAGACGATGAGCTTGAAGCGAAAATGCATATGTCGGTACACAACTTTCCTATGTCTGCCGTGATCATCGACAGTGCGGGAAGAATCGTATGGACAAACGGAAAGTTCACCGAGGAGTTTCCCGAATGCTGTGAGTACGGCAAGGAGCTGTCAGATATCACGGATATACCTGCGGCTGATTTTTTCACCGACAACGGTGTTACGATAACATATAAGGACAGCGTATATCAGGTGTTTGCAAGAGTTCCTGATGAAGAAGAAGCAAAGGAGCTGACCTTGCTGTTCTTCAAGAATATCACCGATATTACAGCGCTCAAAACCGAGAAAAAGCTCTCACAGCCAGTTGTTATACTGTTTATGGTGGACGGCTACGAAGAGCTTATAAGCGGTTGCCTTGAAAGCGAAAAGGCTCACGTTTCGGTACAGATAGACAAGCTGCTTGAAGATTTTGCGGGACAGACGACCGGCGTACTCAGAAAGAACGCATCGGACAGATTTATAGCGGTGATTGAGGAAAGACACTTACAGGAGATCCTGAGCAACAAAGTCGAAATTCTTGACAAGGCAAGAGAAATATTCGTAAACGACAGGCTCAATGTCACTATGTCGATAGGTATCGGCAGAACCGGCAAGACTCTTAAAGAAAGCGAACAGTTCGCACGTCAGGCACTTGAAATGGCTCTCGGACGAGGCGGCGATCAGGCGGCTGTAAAGACCGAAAACGGCTTTGAGTTCTACGGCGGCGTTTCAAAAGGTGTTGAACGCCATACAAAGGTAAAGACACGAATTATCGCAAACTCACTGCTTGAGCTTGTTGACAATGCGGACAGAATATTCATAATGGGACACAAGTACAGCGACCTTGACAGTGTCGGCTCTTCTGTCGGTCTTACCTGTGCGATACGAAACCTCGGCAAGAGTGCATGGGCAGTCTGCGACTACAGCACATCTCTCGCAAAGGTGCTTATCGACAGATTTCCCCACGTTGACGGAGAAGAACCGCTGTTCAGAGAACCGTCGGACGCTATCGAAGAACTCACAGATAACTCACTGCTGATCATCTGCGACACACACAATCCGCTGATAATTGAAAGCAAGGAGCTTTACGAAAAGGCAAAGAAGGTAGTTGTCATCGACCACCACAGGAAGATGGTAAACTACATAGACAATGCGGTCATATTCCACCACGAACCGTATGCGTCTTCCGCATCTGAAATGGTAACGGAGCTGATACAGTATTTCGGCGAGGCAGGAAAGCTCAGAGCCGTACAGGCTGAATGCCTGCTTGCAGGCATTATGCTTGACACAAAGAATTTCGTTATGAAAACGGGCGTAAGAACATTTGAGGCGGCGGCTGTACTGCGTAAGATGGGTGCAGATACGATAACCGTAAAGAAGATGTTCTCAAGCTCGATAGACAGCTACAAGAGAAAGACCCAGATAGTAGCGGAAGCGGAGATATACCGCAAGTGCGCTATCGCTCCGTGCGACTTCTATGCGGACGACCTCAGAATTGTTGCTCCCCAGGCGGCAGATGAGCTGCTGACTATCAAGAACGTTGACGCATCGTTCGTACTGTACAAGACAATGAGCAATGAGATATCAATAAGTGCAAGAAGTATGGGCAACTTAAACGTCCAGCTTATAATGGAAGCTCTGGGCGGCGGCGGTCATCAGACTATGGCAGGCGCACAGCTTAAAAACGAGACACTCAGCGAAGCGCTTGAAGTGCTGAAAAAATCAATTGACGATTACTATTTAAGCCTTATAAAGGTAAATTCAAACGATAACAAGACTGCACAGCGCAGTTAAAAGAAAGGACGATATAAAATGAAGGTAATTTTCACACAGGACGTGGCAGGCTCAGGCAAGAAGGGCGAGGTCAAGGAAGTCAAGGACGCATACGCAAGAAACTGCCTTATCAAGAAAGGTCTTGCGGTCGAGGCTACAAATGAGAACCTTAACCACCTCGAAGGACAGAAGGCGTCCGCACAGCACAAGCTGGACGTTGAGGCGGCTAACGCAAAGAAGATAAAGGAAACTATCGACGGCAAGGTACTTACATTCAAGGCTAAAGCAGGTCAGGGCGGAAAGCTGTTCGGCTCTGTCACAGGCAAGGATATAAGTGCGCTTATCAAACGTGATTTCGGCTTTGACGTTGACAAGAGAAAGATAGTAACAAAGAGCGATATCAAGACATTCGGCACTTTCAGCGCAGAAGCAAGACTGTTTACGGGTATCGTTGCACAGTTCAGCGTAAAGGTTGAGGAAGAATAATGGCTGATATTGAGCTTACGGGAACAAATCTCCCGTACAGTCTTGACGCAGAGCAATCCGTACTCGGCGCTATACTGCTTGACGGCAATGCAAATATGCCTAAGGCATCGGCAAAACTTCACCCCGAACATTTCTATGTCAAAATGCACAGCGACATATACACTGTTATGACGCAGATGTTTGCCGCAAGCGACAGCATAGATGTGGTAACCGTGCTCGAAAACTGCATGAAGCAGAATGTCTTTGAGTCGCAGGAAGAGGGACGCACATATCTTGTAAAGCTTATGGAAACCGTCCCGAGCATATCGAGCATTGACAGATACATCGAGATAGTCGAGGATAAGTACACAAGACGACTTCTTATAAGCATTGCAGGAGATATTCTCGAAAACGCAAACGAGGGGCCGGCAGAAACCTCCACCTTGCTTGAACTTGCGGAAAAGAGAATATACGAGGTACGGAATGAAAACCAGGTAAAAGGTCTTACTAAGCTTAACGGTATAGTTGTAGGAATACTGAACGAGCTGTCCGAGCTTTGTGCAAACCCTGACAAGCAGGGTATACAGGGACTGAAATCCGGATTTCCGTCGCTTGATAAGTACATACACGGACTGAATAAATCTGATTTGCTGATAGTTGCGGCACGTCCCGGTATGGGTAAAACATCGTTCGCCATGAACATGGCAACTAACGTTGCAAAATATCACCCTGATAAAACAATCTGTGTATTCAATCTCGAAATGTCAAAGGAACAGCTTGTAAAACGTATGCTGTCCTCAGAGGGCAGAATTTCGAGCGAGCTTATGTCTACCGGACGTTTTGACCCTGCACAGTGGAGAAATCTTGCCGACGCCGCATTCGTACTGTCGAATATGAATATCTACATAGACGACAGCTCGGCGATAACGGTCAATGAAATGAAGGCAAAGCTGCGCCGTGTCGATAATCTCGGACTGATAGTAATAGACTATCTTCAGCTTATTTCTTCCGGCAGAAGGGATCTTAACCGTGTAAACGAAATTTCGGAAATGACACGAAACCTCAAGATAATGGCGAAGGAGCTCAATGTTCCGATAATAGTACTGTCACAGCTTGCACGTTCCGCCGAGAAAAAGGATGACAAGCGCCCTATGCTGTCAGACCTGCGTGATTCGGGTTCTATCGAGCAGGATGCAGATATAGTTCTGTTCCTATACCGTGACAGCTATTATAACAAAGAGGCAGAAGATCAGAGAGCCTGCAAGTGTATAGTTGCAAAGAATCGTCACGGCGAAACAAACGACGTAAATATGATATGGGACGGTCAGTACACAAGATTTACAGATGTGGAGTATGTCCATGCCGAGCAGTAATTTGAAAATTTCCGTTAAAAATACTATAGAACGGTATTCGATGATAAATAAGGGCGATACTGTAATTGCGGCGGTAAGCGGCGGCGCAGACAGCGTTGCTTTGCTGTATGTACTGTATTCGCTGAAAGATGAACTCGGCTTTTCGCTTGCCGCCTGCCATGTAAATCATAATCTGCGTGGCGAGGAGAGCGACGGGGACGAGAGATTTGTCCGCAGAATGTGCAGATTTCTCGATATTCCGCTGTATGTGGCAAGCATAAAGGTAAACGACCTCAGGCAGAAGCACGACAGCCTTGAGGAATGTGCAAGACGACTGAGATATGATTTTTTTGAAAGCATAAGCAAGGGCAGGCTGATAGCGACCGCCCACACCGCATCGGATAACTGCGAGACCATTCTCATAAATATGGCCAGAGGCACTGCACTCTCAGGTATATGCGGAATTCCCGCAAAGCGTGACAATATAATCCGTCCGCTGTTGTACAATACCCGTGAGGATATTGAAGAGTACTGTACGGAAAACTCGCTTGATTATGTCACAGACAGTACAAATCTGTCGGACGATTATACCCGGAACAAGATAAGGCATAAGGTCGTACCGCTGCTGAAAGAAATAAATCCTGCACTTTTCAGTGCGATAAGCAGGTTGTCGCAGTCTGTGTCGGACGATGACAGGTATCTTGACAAAATCGCTTCGGAGCTTATGGAAAAGGCGCATAAGGCAGATGATAAGTATGATGTCAACGTGCTGTATACGGCTGACGAATGTATACTGCGACGTATAGTCACTATGATTTTCAAAGATAACGATATACCGCCTAATATGAAAGCGGTTGAAAGCTGCGTAGGAATTATAAGAGCAAGACAGGGAAAGATAAATCCGTGTCAGTTCAAATTCGTGATGATAAGAAAGAAAAAGCTGTTTGTTATGACTGACCGTGAGAAATTCAGACGAAATTAATGTGATAAACAGCTTAAAAGTGATTATCACCGTTGCTTTTCGAGGGCATTCGTGCTATAATTGCAGTATTACGGATTTTGTTCCAATCGCTTAATATTTATTTAACATAAGCGATGTATTATTTATGATAAAGAAAAAGACGGAGAAACAAGACTTGGAAAAAAGCATACACAATGATATTGAAAGAGTGCTTTTCACAAGCGAAGAGCTTATGAAAAGAGCCGAAGAGATAGGAAAACAGATCACCGAGGACTATAAGGGCGAGGAAGTAACAATAATAGGTATACTTAAAGGCTCGTTCATGTTCTTATCTGACGTTATGAAGAATATCGATCTTTACACAAGACTTGACTTTGTAACGGTACAGTCATACGGAAACGGTACAACATCCGGTGAGCTTAAGCTCACAAAGGATATTACTGCGGATATCAAGGGCAAACACGTTATACTCGTTGAAGATATACTCGACAGCGGAAAGACGCTTAAATTTGTAAAGGATCTCTTCCTTAAAAGAGAACCGGCGTCAATAAAGGTGTGTACTCTTCTCAACAAGAAGGTAAGAAAATCCGAAGTTATAAAAGCTGACTATATCGGCTTTGACGTTGACGATGTATTTGTAGTGGGCTACGGACTGGATTACGCTCAGCTTTACAGGAATCTTCCTTACATAGGTGAGCTCAAGGTCGAGGCACGCTGATCACAGGCAACTAAGCAGCCGTAATAATATAACCGTAAAGACGGTCGGGTGCAATATGCAGATACGACCGACAGAAAGGGAAACTGATGAATCAGAACAACAAATTCAAAGGCATTTTCATTTACCTTGCAGTTATCGTTCTGCTTGTCATAGGTATGGTGACAATGCTCCAGATGAGCGCAACACCGGGCGAACGTACAAGATATTCGCAGGTGATAAGCGAATTTGACAACTACAACGTTTCAGGCTATACGCTTGATTTAGGCTCAGGCGAATTACAGTACACATTAAAGAGCGACAGTACAAAGAAGTATAAGTACTCTGTACCGAATGTAAGCCTGTTCTTACAGGATACGCAGGGCTACAGAAAGGCATATAACGAGAAGAATCCCGACAGTCCGCTCGTTGAGGACTTCTACCCCGTTTCCGACAACTCATTCTTACTGAGCTTCCTGCCTTATCTGCTTATGGTTGCACTGATGATCGGCTTTACATTTGTCATCATGCGTCAGGCAGGCGGCGGCGGAAAGATGTCTCAGTTCTCAAAGGCAAACGCAAGAACACAGCCTGCAAACGGTCCTAAAATAACGTTTGCTGATGTTGCCGGTGCCGAAGAAGAAAAGGAAGAGATGAGTGAGATCGTCGACTTCATGAAAAACCCCAGAAAGTATCAGGAGCTTGGCGCCAAAATTCCGCGCGGCGTTCTTCTGCTGGGTCCTCCCGGTACAGGTAAGACATTACTTGCAAAGGCTGTTGCAGGTGAAGCAAACGTTCCGTTCTTCTCCATAAGCGGTTCGGACTTTGTTGAAATGTTCGTCGGCGTCGGTGCGAGCCGTGTAAGGGATCTGTTCGATCAGGCGAAGAAACACACACCTTCTATTATCTTCATAGACGAGATTGACGCGGTAGGCCGTCAGAGAGGTACCGGTCTTGGCGGCGGTCACGACGAGCGTGAGCAGACGCTCAACCAGTTACTCGTTGAGATGGACGGTTTCACTGATAATCAGGGCGTAATAGTTATTGCGGCTACCAACAGACGTGATATTCTCGACCCCGCACTGCTCCGTCCCGGTCGTTTTGACAGACAGATTACTGTCGGCTATCCCGATATAAAGGGCAGAGAGGCGATCCTTCGTGTTCATACAAAGAATAAAAAGCTTGCGCCCGATATCAGTCTTGCCACTATCGCAAAGGGTACGGCAGGATTTACCGGTGCAGACCTTGCAAACCTTGTAAACGAGGCGGCTCTGCTTGCGGCAAGAAACAACAGAAAGGCTATCACACAGCCCGATATAGAAGAGGCTACCATCAAGGTGGTTGCAGGTCCCGAAAAGAAGTCGAAGGTTGTCAGCGAAGACGAAAAGCGCCTTACGGCATTTCACGAGGCAGGTCACGCTGTCTGCACGTTCCACTGCAAGACGCAGGACCCCGTACACCAGGTTTCTATCATACCCAGAGGTATGGCAGGCGGCTACACAATGTCGCTCCCCGAGCATGACAGGAGCTTCAGAAGCAAGACACAGATGGAAGAAGAGATTATTGTTCTTCTCGGCGGACGTGTTGCCGAAAAGATTGTGCTTGACGAAATCTCGACAGGCGCAAGCAACGATATTGAACGTGCTACCGACCTTGCGAGAAGCATGGTAACAAGATACGGCTTCTCCGAAAAGCTCGGTCCTATCGTATACGGACACGATAACTCTGAAGTATTCCTCGGCAGAGATTATTCTCAGGGCAGAAACTACTCCGAAAACGTTGCGGCAGAAATTGACGGCGAGATCCGCGAGCTTATAGACACAAGCTATGAAAACGCAAAGCAGATACTTTTAAATCACAGAGATCAGCTCGACAAGGTTGCTCATTACCTTATGGAACACGAAAAGATCGACGGCGAGGATTTCTACAAGCTTATGAATGGCGAACCGCTTGACGATAACACGGGCGTACCTGTTCAGAACGAAAACGATGCTGCATCAGCAGTTTCTGAAGATACTGCTCAGGTTATCGGCGATAACGTTGATAACAGCAACAACGAAACAAATCAATAATGTTTTTTTCAGTCGCTCCCGATTTTTCGGGAGCGATTTTTATATTACCGGGACAAGTGGTTATTTGTCACAATAAACGGCAGTCCGGACGACATTTTTTCGGATAATGTCGGGGCGGATTGAAATTGACATAGCGCTTTCGATATAGTATAATAATATACTGAAAAGGGTTTGCCTGAAATCAGACAGACGCAAAAATACAGACATTAAAGCTGCAAAAGAAAGGACGATACAGTTGATATTCGCCGATTTATTTTTCCTGTACTTCTTTATGGCGCTGTGCTTTATAGCATATTTCATCTGCCGTAAGACAGTATACCGCAACTGGGTGCTTATCGTATTCTCAATGATATTCTACGCATGGGGAGAACCCGTATGGGTGTTCCTGCTTGTCGGAAGCGTCACGGTAAACTACTTTGCGGGGCTGCTTATAGATAAGTTCCGTGACACAAAGAAAGCTACAGCAGTAACAGCTTGTGCACTTATATTCGACATAGGGCTTCTGATGTTCTTCAAGTATACAGGCTTCTTTGTTGAAAACTTCAACGCAATAAGTCCCGTTGATCTGCCCGTCCCGCACATAGAAATGCCGATAGGTATAAGTTTCTTCACATTCCAGATAATCTCTTATATTCTTGACTGCTACTGGGGCAAGATAAAGGTACAGAAAAGCTGGTACAAACTGCTCATGTACATCTCAATGTTCCCCCAGCTTGTCGCAGGTCCTATTGTCCGCTATGCCGTAATCGAAAACGAGATAGACAACAGAGTTATAACCTCTGCCGATGTAAGCGAGGGTATCACAAGGATTTGCATGGGTCTTGGTAAAAAGGTCATCCTTGCAAACAACCTCAGCACTATCGTCGATACGTTCTTCAAGACAGGCGATCTTGCGTCTTTGTCCGTTGTCGGAACGTGGTACACGGTAATAGCCTACGCTATGCAGGTTTACTTCGACTTCTCCGGATATTCCGATATAGCGATAGGTCTTGGACGCATATTCGGCTTCCACTTTGACGAAAACTTCCGCTATCCGTTCGTCAGCAAGAATATTACGGAATTCTGGCAGAGATGGCACATCTCACTCGGTACATTCTTCCGTGATTATCTTCTTTATGTGCCTATATTCGGCAAGAGAAGAAAGTACCTCAACCTCTTTCTCGTATGGTTCTGCACGGGCTTCTGGCACGGCGCAAACTGGAACTACATCATATGGGGTCTTTACTTCGGACTGTTCATTCTTATAGAGCGTACTATCGGCAACAAGAACATGAGGAAAATGCCCAGGGCGCTTGCGCATATATACAATACGATAGTAGTCGTTGTGGGTTTCGGTATCTTCTACTTCACCGATTTAGGCAAGCTTGGCACATTTCTCGGAAACCTTGTCGGAATGAACGGCAACTCGTTTGTTGACCAGATCTCAACACAGAATATGATGGCAAACGCATGGCTTGTTATTGTCAGCATTGTGCTTTGTATGCCTGTTGTACCGGCGATTAAAAAGAAGCTTGAAAGTATGAATCTTTACCTTGCAACCTCGGTAGGTCAGACGGTGCTCAATGTGGCAGTGTTTGCGCTGAGCAGTATACTGCTTGTAAACGCTACCAACAACCCGTTTATCTACTGGCAGTTCTGAGAAAGGAGTGAGTAACAATGTCAGACCATATCGACGACAAGGAGCTTGAAGAGCTCAATGAGATATACCGTCGCAAGATGGAAGCTCAGAAAAGCCACGAGTCAAAAAAAGCTAAACACGAAAAATCCGACAAAATCGTAAAAAACGAAAACACTCATTCCGAAAAGAGCTTGAACGACAAAAAAACGGTAATTTCCGCCAAGTCAGAAAAGCCTGCCAGGAATGAAAAACAGATCAAAGTCAAACCCGAAAAGCAGGATAAGGAAGAAAAAGCTCAGCAGGAAAGCAAGCCGCTGACCGATGACGAACGCAAGAAGAAACTTGCGTTAAGGATAAATATCGGCGTATGCACGGTATTCTTTGCTGTAGTGGCTGTCGGACTGCTTATACTCCCCCGCCCGACTGTATCGGAATCGGAAAAACGTAACCTTGCCACATTTCCCAAGTTTACATGGGACACTTACTGGAACGGTGACTATACAGAGGATATAAGCTATTTCTTCAATGATACCGTACCGTTCAGAGATACCTTCAAATCTATTGGTGCAGGCTTCCGCTCGCTGTTCGGTTTTTCAATAAACGGTGCGGAAATCAAGGGCAGCGTTTCGCAGGTGAACAGCGGTTCATCACAGACCGAGGTTACAACTGCATCCACAAAGCCTATCGCTATTGTTACCCCTGCTCCGTCCGATACATCAAGCGATGCTCCGGAAAGCAAAGACGAAACCTCGTCAAAGGATAACTCGAATGACAGCAAGGCTGACACTTCCAAAGCCGAAACAAGCTCCAAACCCGATGAAAGCAGTAATTCGTCTAAGCCCGAAAACGTGTATATAGCGCCCTCAGACCCCGATGCGCAGGTGCTTTATGAAGAGGGCTCACAGCTTGTATATCAGAGCGGCAACACAATATACGGAGCACAGCTCTACAATGGAAACCGTGACAATGCCGAGGACTATGCAAATACCCTCAACACACTGAAAACACTGCTTCCCGATGCAAATGTATACAGTATGCTTGCACTTACCCAGAATACGTTTATAACTCCTGCAGAACTTGAAAAGACAAAGTATACGGAACTGAGCGATTCGGAATATATCTCAAATATGCTGGACAAGAATATCAAGGTCATAGACACTATGAATGCGCTGCTCCCGCATCAGAAAGAGAATCTGTTCTTCCTGCGCGACTGTCACTGGCAACAGCTCGGAGCTTACTATGCGGCTCAGAGTTTTGCAAAATCGGCAGGCGTAAACTTTGCGAAGCTGTCGGACTATGACAAGTATGAAGAGGACTGCCTCGGTTCTGTCTATGCGGCAACCCAGTATGAAGGACTTATGTACGAGGGCGAAACATTCACCTATTATGTTCCGAAAAACGAGTACACAACGGATTACTACAACGAGGACTACGAATATCAGTTTGAATATCCGCTGATGCCGAGATCAGACTACAATACAACAGCATTCTACAGCCTGTTCATGGTGGCTGACAGCTACATAAAGCATATCACTACCGATGTAAATAATGACAGAGTTCTTGTTGTACTGAAAGACGATTATCCCAGCGCTATGATACCCTGTCTTACCTCATCATTCAGCGAAATATACGTTATAGATGTGCGCTACTGTAATTTCAACGTGGCTGACTTCTGCGTAGAAAAAGGCGCTACAGACGTACTTGTAGGAATGACAACAGAGAATGCACTCGGTGAAATAGGCGATACCCTTTCGTATCTTCTGAATATATAAAATACAGATATGCCCTTAGCATAAAAGCCAAGGGCATTCTGCATATATCGGTTATCGCTTAATATTCGGTTAAATCAAGAAGAATATAATTAGATAATTAAATACGGTTAAAGAAAACGGAGGAAATAATATGTTTCATATAATGGTCGCAGAGGATGATACAAATACAAGAAAACTGATGTGCACCGTACTCAAGCAGAACGGATATGAGCCTGTACCTGCCGTTGACGGCATTGACGCACTTGATATACTTGACAGACAGCACGTCGACCTTATACTGCTTGACGTAATGATGCCCAGAATGGACGGTTATGAGTTTGTAAAAACGCTCCGTGAGGGCGGCTGTAATACGCCTGTGCTTATGGTTACGGCAAGAGAGACCTCTGCAGATAAGATTGCAGGCTTCCGTGCAGGCACTGACGACTATATGGTAAAGCCTGTTGACGATGAGGAAATGCTTCTTCGTATCTCAGCACTGCTTCGTCGCAGTAATATTGCAAACGAACACAAGCTTCACGCAGGAAACACAGTGCTTGACTATGACGCACTGACAGTGACAAGCGACGGCAATACATATGAACTTCCGAACAAGGAGTTCATGCTGCTGTTCAAGCTTCTGAGCTATCAGAACAAGATATTTACCCGCCGACAGCTTATGGACGAGCTGTGGGATATGGAAACAGAAACAGACGAGCGTACTATAGACGTACACATAAACCGTCTGCGTGACAAATTCCACAACAACCCGGATTTCGAGATAGTTACAGTCAGGGGACTGGGCTACAAGGCTGTTCTGAAACAGCATTAAGTATCAGGAGGATTCTGATGCACAGAAAAATCAGCGATGAGGAAAAGCGACTGCGCTCCATAAACACCTATGTCGTATTGTTCGTATTCTTCATAATGGTATCGGCAGGCGTTATCTGCGTGCTGATATTCAATATACTTGACGCATTCGGACTGATGAAGCACATAGGAGTAGTACCTATGCTCCTGCCGTTTATTATGCTGTGCGCCTGTATAATAATCGGCAGTATACTGTCTGCTATGCTTTCGGGTATATTGCTCCGCCCGCTCAACGACCTCAAGGAAGGTCTGCTTAAAGTATCAAAGGGTGACTTTACTGTACGACTTGAGGAAAACGGAAACAGCGAACTTTCGCATATACAGGAAAACTTCAACATAATGGTAAAGGAGCTTAGCAATACCGAGCTTTTCAGAAATGACTTCATAAACGACTTCTCACACGAATTCAAAACTCCTATGGTTTCCGTATACGGATTCGCAAAACAGCTTAAAAAAGGCGGTCTTACAAAGGAGCAGGAACAGGAATACATCGATATAATCATAAACGAGTCGCAGCGGCTCATAAATATGTCAAGTAATATTCTTATGCTCAGTAAGCTCGAAAACCAGGAAATAATCACCGACAAAAAAGATTTCTCGCTCGATGAGGAACTGCGCAGGTGCGTTCTGCAATTACAGGGACAATGGGGAGAAAAGAACCAGGAGGTTATACCTGACCTTTGCGAGATTACCTATTACGGCAACAGCGAAATGCTGAAACAGGTGTGGCTGAATGTTATCGGTAACGCTATAAAGTATACACCTGAGGGCGGTACAATTGAAGTTAAGCTTGATATCAACCCGAAGAATGAACAGGAAGTAAGAGTGCGTATCACCGATAACGGCATCGGTATGGATAAGGCTACTACCGAACGTATTTTTGAAAAATTCTATCAGGGCGACAGCTCACACGCAACAGGCGGAAACGGTCTGGGTCTTGCTATGGTAAAGCGTATCGTTGAGCTGTGCGGAGGAAGGATTCGTGTTAAAAGCGAGCTTAACAAGGGAACGCAGTTCACCGTCTATCTCCCTGTTGAAAACAAAGAAAACGAAAAAGAAGATAAGAAAAAGAAAAGCTTAAATGCGGTTAACACAGCAGGCTTAAAATAAGCCGCAGACTTTCAGATAAATGTACGGCAAAAGCCGTTTGAATCAATTAATAACGAAAAGGACAAAACTATGCTTCAGCTGAAAAACATAACCAAGGATTATAAAGTCGGCGATGAAAAGGTACACGCACTGAGAGGCGTCAGCATAGACTTCCGTGAAAGCGAGTTTGTATCGATACTCGGTCAGTCGGGATGCGGAAAAACAACGCTTCTGAATATTATCGGCGGCCTTGACAGATACACGGACGGCGACCTTATAATCGGCGGAAAATCAACAAAGGAATTCAAAAACGCCGACTGGGATACTTACCGTAATCATTCGATAGGTTTCGTATTTCAGAGCTATAACCTTATTCCTCACCAGACAGTGCTGGCAAACGTCGAGCTTGCACTGACACTATCAGGCGTATCAAAAGCCGAAAGAAGACAGAGAGCAAAGGACGCACTTATAAAGGTAGGTCTTGGCGACCAGTTCAGGAAAAAGCCCAATCAGATGTCGGGCGGTCAGATGCAGAGAGTTGCAATTGCCAGAGCGCTTGTAAACGAGCCGGACATACTGCTTGCCGATGAGCCGACAGGCGCACTTGACAGTGAAACAAGCATTCAGATAATGGAGCTTTTAAAGGAAATATCGAAAGACAAGCTCATTATCATGGTAACTCATAACCCGGAACTTGCCGAGAAATATTCCAACAGAATAATAAGACTGCTTGACGGTAAGGTGGTTGACGATACTAATCCTTACGACAGAAATGTAGTCGAGCCTATTGAAAAGAAAAAGGCGGGCAAGGAAAAGAAGATAAAGAAACCGTCAATGTCCTACCTTACCGCTCTGTCGCTCAGCCTTAATAATCTTATGACCAAAAAAGGCAGAACGTTTATGACTTCTTTTGCAGGAAGTATAGGCATTATCGGCATTGCGCTTATTCTGTCAATATCAAGCGGCGCACAGCTTTATATAAAATCGGTCGAGGAAGAAACCCTTGCAAGTTATCCTATAGCTATTGAACGCAACGCAATGGATATGTCTTCTATGATGACCTCAATGATGAAAGACAACAAGAGCGACAGTAGCGATGACGGAAAGATACATTCAAACAATATAATGGGCAATATGGTAAACACCATGCTCACTCAGCTTAAAGCCAATGATTTAAAGAGCTTCAAGACTTATCTTGAAAATGACGGAAAAGAGATAAACGATTATGTCAGCGATATAAAGTATAGCTATTCCACTCCGCTCAATATTTTCAGAAACGATAAGGATAAAGGCATAATTCAGGTAAACCCCGCTACTCTGTTTGAAGATATGGGTATGACCAACGCAATGTACGACTCACAGCTTATGAGCAACGTTGTAAGCACAAGCTATGACACCTGGACAGAGCTTCTTGACAATGATAAGCTGTTAAACGAGCAGTACAAGGTGCTTGCGGGAAGAATGCCGAGTGCTTACAATGAAGTTGTCGTAATGGTAAACAAGGATAACGAGATTTCCGACTACAGCCTTTACTGTATGGGACTTATGGACAGCGACGAGCTTGTCAATGCAGTAAAAAGCGCTATGAGCAACAATAACGAAAAGGTCGACTTCACAAGCAAATTACAGACCTACACCTACGACGAGCTTCTCGGACTTGAATTCAGACTTGTGACAAACCCCGAATTCTACGAAAAGGAAAACGGTATCTGGACAGACAAGAGCGATGACAAGATTTATATGACAAAGGTTGTCGAGGATGCTGAGCCGATAAAGGTAGTCGGCATCATCAAGCCCGAAGAGAACAGCATTATGTCGTCAAGCTCGTCATCTGCAATAGGCTACACTCACGAGCTTACAGAGTATCTTGTAAACAAGGTAAATGACAGCGAGGTTGTAAAGGAGCAGAAAAGCTCTCCCGACACCGATATTTTCACCGGCAAGGAATTTGCTAAAGACGAGGATAAGAAAACCCTCACAATGGAAGATATACAGGGATATATAGCAACTCTGCCCGAAGAACAGCAGGCGCAGGTGATGGCACAGCTTCAGCAGGCTCAGCAGATGGGTATGACCGAACAGCAGATAATCGATGCGTTCTCTCAGCAGATGAATACAGAGTCCAACGCCACCTATGACGGAAATATGACGCTCCTCGGAGTTGCGTCGCTTGACGAACCGAGCCGCATAAACATCTACCCCAAGGACTTTGACGCAAAAGAAAAAATCGAGCAGATCATAAGCGACTATAACGACAAGGTAAAGGCTGACGGTAACGAAAACCTCAAGATTGAATACACAGATATTGTCGGTCTTATGATGACCTCGGTATCAACGATAATCGATGCAATAAGCGTTATCCTTATCGCCTTTGTTGCAATCTCGCTTGTTGTATCATCTATAATGATAGGCATTATCACCTACATTTCCGTACTTGAGCGTACAAAGGAGATCGGCATACTGCGTGCAATGGGCGCAAGCAAGAGAGATATTTCCCGTGTGTTCAACGCAGAAACGCTCATTGTCGGCTTTGCCGCAGGCGCTATCGGTATCGGCGTAACACTGTTACTGCTTATCCCTGCAAACGCAATAGTATACAGTCTTACAGGCATTTCAGGTATGTGCGTGCTACCATGGCAGGGTGCTGTTATACTGGTAATAATCAGTATGCTCCTTACCCTTATCGCAGGACTTATCCCCTCACACTATGCAGCTAAGAAAGATCCCGTCCTTGCACTGAGAAGCGAATAATTTTGTATTCCAACCGCTGTTTCAGAACAGCGGTTGCTTTTTTTTACTCGGCAGCCCCCCGACAGATAAACTGTCGGGGGGGGCTGCTGTAAGGTGTATATAAACTTTAACTTGTAATCACACGTTCGCAGTTGTGTTACCGTTCTGACCACCGTTCATATCGGGAGGATTGCCTCCGGCAAAGCCGCCATGATTATTACCGCCGGGACGGTTACCTCCGCCAAAGCCGCCGTTTCCTCCGTGCTGACCGCCGCCCATACTGCTGCCGTAGATGTAGCCGGACATGGTGATCTCCTGCTTGCTGTCGCCTACTGTCAATGTATAAGTTCCGTCAGATGTGATATCGGGAGTGCTTATAACGACTGTCTGGAATGATACTGTAGGTGTGAACTCTGCGATTACGTTACCGCTTGAATCGGTGAGCTTCACGGTCGTTCCTGCACTTGCGTTACCTGTGCTTGCAAGTATCGAACCTTGCGTTGACTCCGAGCCGAAGTTCATAGCCATACCGCTTGAGCCTGCCATAATTACCGTACCGCCTGTTATCACAGCGTTATTTTCATAATCGAGCGAGCCGTTACCATTGCTTGTAGGACCGTATACATAAACCGTACCGCCCGATATTTCAATATCGCCGTTTGAGTCAAGTCCGTCGCCGCTTGCATTGACGTGGATTTCGCCGCCCGTTATAGTAATTTTAGCTTCGCTGTCGGCTGAGAATGAGTCGGGGCCGAAGCCTCCGCCCACGCCCTGATTGTCGCCGCCTGCGGCATTGATTCCATCGTCCGATGACGTAAGTGTTACCTTGCCGCCGCTGACCGTTACCGTCTGACCTTCAAGACCTTCATAGCATTTTTCAATGTTTATCTCGCCGCCGCTGACAACCGTGTTGTTGTCGGAGTGAATGCCGTCATCTCCCGTACTTATATCAAGCGTACCGCCCGATACCGTAACGTCTGCGTTGCTGTGGATTGCATCGTCAAGCGTATCAATATCAAACGTACCGCCCGATATTGTCAGCACGCCGTCAGCCTTTATGCCCTTATATGACTCGGTGCTGTCGCCTGTTGTCTTTTCGGACGAACCGCCTCCTGCCTTAAGTGTGAATGTTCCGTCCTTTATGTCAACCGTACCCGATGCGTCAATGCAGTCCTTGCCGCTTGTGATGTTCAGCGTACCACCTGAGATATATACATATCCCTTTTCGGTATTGTCTGTGTTTTCGCTGTGGATTCCGTCCGTGCCGGAAGTAATCGTGATATTTCCGCCTGCGATTCTCACACTGTCCTTGCCCGAAAGGCCCTGTGATGCGGAGGTGATGTTATATGTTCCACCCGTTATCTTGAGGTCATCCTTTGTTACAATGCCGTGCTTGCTTTCGCACTTTACGCTCAGAGTACCGCTGCCGTTGAAGGTTATATCCGATTTTGAGAATATCGCACCATCAATATTCGTTTCATCATCGCTTGTCGCAAATTCACCTGTGCTTGCAAGTGTGTTTTCCGTACCGCTCACGGTCGTTACAAATACCTTGTCGGCATTTATAATATAAAGTGCCGCACTTCCCTCTTTAGTGATGCTTACGTTATCAAGCACAAGCTGTACCTTGTCGCTGTCGCCGGCATTCACGATTATCTGACCCGTGAACGTTCCGCTGAGCTTATATGTTCCGGCTTTGGTTATGACGACCGAGCCGTCTGCAACCGTTACCGAGCTGTCCGAACAGCTTGCGGTGCTTTTGCTTAACGTAATATCTGTGCATTCCGAGTAATCGCCCGACAAATCACGGTCGGAGAACATATCGTCCGCTGTAAGCTGTTTATCACTGTCCGAACCGCTGTCCGAAGTGCTGTCCGATGTATCGGAACTTGTATCTGTGCCTGAAGAAGTGCTGTCTGAACTGCTTGTCGTACTGCTCGTAACCTGTGATGCCTGCGAATCTGATGATGCGTTGTTATCGCATGATGTAAAGCATGAAACTATAAGCGCTGCAGCAACTATTACAGCTAATATTTTCTTTTTCATAAAATTACCGCCTTTCGTATCAGAACGATTTTTCAGAGCTGTTCTCTGCCGTCTGTACTTTGTGATGTTATGTTTATTTCAAGATTGCCGTTTCTGCATCTCAGCTCGTCTATCATCTGCTTTTCACAGCCTGCCTTGCCGAGCGTGATATTATAGGTCAGCTTGTTGAGGCTGCCGAGATTTGTTGTTTTTACCTGAATCATTTTGTACTGCGATAAGTATTTTGCAAATATATCGTCAAATATTCCCGCATATTCAAGATCCTCGGGAACTGTGATATGCAGTACCCTGTCAAGCTCGTTCTTCTTTGATTCTCCGAAAGGGGTTGCAGTAAGCACTATGTTTGCAACTCCCATTATCACCGCAAAGATAAGAGCGTACAGCGGATAGCCCATTCCGCACGCAAGACCTACCGCCATTGCAAGAAAGATAGAGCCTATTTCCTTTGCCGTACCCGGTACAGAACGGAATCTTACAAGAGAGAATGTTCCCGCTACCGCAACGCCTGCGCCTATCGAACCGCTCACCATCATAATAACTATGCTGACTATCGCAGGAAGTGTGGCAAGCGTTATTGCAAAGCTCTTTGTGTATTTGTTTTTGTACATATACATAAAAGCCATCGCTATTCCGAGTACCAGCGCCGAGCCGACACCGATAAGAAAAACGCCCAGTGTTATATCAGCCGTACTGCTGAAAATTCCTTGTATTACCGTATCAAACATTTACTGTTACCTCACTTTTTACTTTTTTTGTTCTTATGCCCATGCTTCGTCTGAGCATTGTCATATATGCCATTCCGTACTTTGAGAACGAAATCTGATTTATTTTTCTTTCAGCGAGCAGTTCAACCAACCACATCGGCATTGAGCCTGCCGCCTTTATTTCCATCAGTGAATATCCTCTGTCAAGAATCTGCTCGCCGTACGGCTCGACTTTAAGGTCAATATCTTCCGTTCTCCATCGTATGTTACGATCGAATGTAATTCTGAGGTCGGGATCATCCGCACCGAAATAAGCTGTTCTGTCATAGCACAGATAAATCACCGGGAAGATATCCCCGTAAAAGTCAAGAAAATAGTTGATTTCCTTTGCTATCTGGCTGCTTTCGGTAAGTCTTTCGCCGTTTTCGAGAGTATCCTGCGCTTCATCGCAGTTGAGTGATATACGCCTTTTATACACGATACCCTTATACTTTTTCTTAAGTTCAAGGAAAACATTTCTGTCACCCGAAGCCGTACCGTAACTGCGAAGCCTTAATTTTTCCTTGTAGACCGGCTTTTCAAGCGACCGTCTTATCAGTCTGAAATCAGAAGTGTCATAGTAGATGTTGCATATTGTGCTTTCGCCGTGCTCGTCCGGTATCATATACCGTTCAAATACGCTTTCTATAAGCTCTCGCTGCTCTGCACTGACAAGGTATTTAAGCTCGTGACGTTTGAAAATACTCTTATCCATATATCTCATTCCTTTCGGTTTCTTGTTTTGGGTGTTGCTTTTTTGTTTGTGCTGTAATGATACATCTTCTGCCTTAAAGAAACCTTAGAGAATTTTACAAAAACTTTACAAAACGGTGAAAGTATTGTGAAAACGACTATACATCGGCATTTTCCTTGCATACATTGATTTTACATTTGTCATAACTCTTGATTTTTCGCACAGATTATGAGATAATATATAATAGGAAAGTTTATCCGTGCCGTTGTCGATATAGCGGCGGAATTATAAATAGAAATGAACTGAATAAAATTATCGAAGAAAAGAGAAATATGGCACAGTTTTTGAATTTCAGAGGAGATTATACCGGTCTTAGCGCTGATAAAGCGGCGGATAATCTTGAAATGTACGGAAGTAATATTTTCAGGGAAACAGAGAACAAAAGTTTTAAGGTATATCATTACCTTTTTGACCCGACGGCAGTTCTGCTTTTTGCGGCGGGAATTATACAGATAGCCGCATTATCGCAGTATGCGACAGGTATAATGTGCCTCGCTATGTCGGTGGCACAGATAATAACGCTGTGCGTTATCTGCCGCAGAAGCAACGACAATATCAGGAACCGCACAATGTCGGCTAAAATGAAATACAGGGTGATACGCGACTCATCGCTTGAGCTTATCCCGGCGGCTATGCTTGTACCCGACGATATAATAATCGTCCAGGGCGGAGAAATAGTTCCTGCGGACGCACATATACTTGAATGTACAGGGCTTACCGTTGATGAAAGCCGCTTTACGGAAGATCCGACGCCGGTCGAAAAGCACAACGGCTCAGACCCCAAGTCAAACGGGCTTAAAAAGAGCTGTATATATGCAGGAACACGAATACTTTCAGGCTCTGCTGTTGCAAGAGTAGTTGCAACGGGTGAAGATACATACAGAGCAAGAAACGGAGAAAAGCTCGGCAAATCGTCCGACCCCAACTTCTCACGTTATGAAAAGACCTGTGTAAAGCTCCGTCTTCCGCTTGCAATAGCGGCAACGGTAATATGCGTGCTCGGTGTGATTTTACAGGTACTCACCGGCAGGAACACAGATGTCATGGGTGTTGCGTTAAGCGCCTGCGGCTGGCTTATCTGTATGTTTATGCCGTTCGTTGAGCTGTTCATCAGGATGTACAACATCAACTTTGTTCGCCGTATAGAACGTAAGGGCGCTATAATCAAAAACCTTACCGTACCCGAAAAGCTTAACGGACTGACAACGCTCGTCATTGACAAGTCGGCGGTAGTCGCACCGAATATGCTTGAGGTTGCAGGCGTATACAGCAAAAATCCCGACCTTATGACTACCGTAACGGTACTCTCGTGCGACAGGGATGAACCGACGCTTGCGGAACAGGCATTTTTGCTGAATGCCGCACTTGGCGGCGCAGATGTAAGCACGCTCAAACGAAACGAAGTAGCGGCACAGTTTCCGTACAACGACACCGACAGGATTGGCGGCAATATCTACAAAATGGGCGACAGACATCTTGTCTGCGTGAAAGGCTCGGTCGAAAAAATCACGGGGCTTTGCGATATGCACACAGATATGCTGTTTGAGATAACAAACCGTGCCGCTTCTCTTGCAAAACGCGGACTTGAGGTATGGGCTTCTGCATACTATATAGTACCCGACGGTGAAGAACTTCCTAAGAGCCTTTACTCGGTGTGTTACAACTATATGGGACTTGTGTCGTTTATGAGCGCCACAAGAGATATGATACCGCTTGCTATGCAGGGTTGCAGGAGAGCGGGTGTAAAGCTTGTGCTGACTTCTTCCGACAGCCCTGAAACCGCAAGCTCAATGGGTAAGAAAATCGGGCTTTCCGACAAGGGAATGATATCTGGCGACACTATTGCGGAAAGCTCGCTAACAGGCGAAAAACCAAACTATACAGACGCTGAGATATTCTGCCGCGTCAGCGCCACTCAACGTATAACAATAATAGATGAGCTCAGAGCGGCAGGTGAAACGGTTGCCGTTGTCGGATATTCAGACAATGATTATGAAATGGTGACCCATGCAGACCTTGGTATCACCTCGCTTGAAAACACCACCGGCTGTGTATATGAGGCAAGCGGACTTATAGTGCGTGATGACAACTTTGCCTCGGTTGTTGAAATGATAAAAGAAGCAAGACAGCTTCACCGCAACATAAAGCGCTGTATTTTTGCACTGCTCTCATCCCTTGTGATGTTCTCGCTTACGGCAATTGCCGATATGGCGACAGGCAGTAATGCGGTAACGCCTATGCTTGCGGCATTGCTTACTGCGGTTGTTATTCCGCTTTGTTGCACAGGTTTCAGGAATGTCACAGCCGATATTAAGAGCGATATGACTGCGTCAGGCTTTATTTCAAGGGGCAAAGGCGACAGAATGTTCTTTGTCAGGAGCCTTGCCTGCGGTACGATATGCGGCGTGATAAGTGCGATATTTGTTATTATAATGAGCGGACTTCTGCCGACCGCACAGGTATCATCGGCTCTGCTGACGCTTCTTACAGTTATGACCGGTACAATGGCTGTAGAATCTGTTGATAAGCGTCCCGGCTCATTCAGGAATAAGACAATACCTAAATATTTGCTCAACGTTGTAATAGCAACCTCACTTACGGCAATACTTCTGCCGTACATACCTTTTGTAAATTTGCTGTTCGGATTTGCAATGCCGCACCCGCTTGCTTCTATAACGGCGGTTATAGCCGGTGTTGCGCCTGCAATAGCAATAGAAATAAAAAAACATCTTAACTGAAGGAGTAAATATGCTGACTCATCTTCTTAACATCGTATACGGAATAGTATTCGGTGTTGCAAACGTGATCCCCGGTGTAAGCGGCGGAACTATGATGGTAGTTTTCGGCGTGTATGACAAGGTAGTGGACGTGCTGACATTAAAGCTGTCGGCTATTAAAAAGAATATCAAATTCATCATCTTTTTCGGTATAGGCGCGGCTGTCGGAGTGCTCGGCTTTTCGTTTGTGATAACGTGGCTGTTTGATAACTTCCCCGTTGCAACGAATATGTTCTTTATGGGACTTATAATCGGAAGTATCCCGCTTATCTACCGCAATATGACAGTCGGCGGCAGAAAGATCACGCCGAAATGCCTTATTGCATTTATCCCGGCACTTGCGCTTGTTGTCGGTATGACATTTATAAACAAGCTTCCTCAAAATGATGTGTTTGAGATAAGTGCCGTTCATAAAAACACAGGTTGTACTGTTACAATTACAAATAACGGCAGTTATGATATGAAATCAGACTGGCAGCTTAAGGTCGCAGAAAAGATAGACGGCGAGCTTACCGGCTGTGCCGTAAAAAAATCCTCTGCCGATATGACTACTCTTGTCGGAACTGAAGGCAGTGAAATTCCAAAGGGTCAGAGCATAACTTTGACCCTGCCCGCGGATACCGATATATTCTCAATAGTTCAAGACAGTTTTACCTATACCTATAAAATGAACCCTGTGCTGTTTATAACACTTCTGCTCGGTGTTACCGTTGCGGCAATAGCAATGATAATTCCCGGTGTAAGCGGCTCGTTTGTGATGGTACTGCTCGGAATATACACGACTGTTATCGGTGCTATCAAGAGCCTTGACTTTATGATACTGATACCAACAGCTATCGGCGTGTTTATCGGCATTGTATTCGGAGCAAAGCTGATATCCGCACTGATGAAGCGTTACTCCCTGCTTGTATACAGCGCAATTATGGGACTTGTGCTCGGCTCACTTTATGCGGTGTTCCCCGATGGCTTCGGATTTAATCTTGAAACACTCGCAGGCTTTGTCGCACTTATCATCGGTGGAGCAATTGCAGTGCTTGTAGGCAAAAACACAAAAGTTGAAGAACAGTAATAATATCTATCCCGATATATAAAAAATATTCCCTGCGGAGTTTTTCCTGCAGGGAGTATTTTTATTGGCTGATAACAATAATGAATTACTTCTTTGCAAGCTCGTATGCTCTTGCGGTACAAGCCTTACAGCATTCATCGACCGTATCAGTGAGTTTACCCTCATACAGCTTGTCAAGGCCTGCTATAGTCGTTCCTCCGGGAGAAGAAACCTGCTTTATAAGCTCGTCTACCGTCATGCCCGAATCTGTGAGCATCTTTGCCGAGCCTACAAGCGACTGTGCAAACAGCTTAAGTGCCGCATCGGGATCAATGTCTACGCTCTTTGCGTAATCTACAAAGCCTTTTGCAAAAAGATAGATGAAAGCGGGAGAACTGCCGTTTACGGCGATTATTTCTTTCATCTTGTTTATCGGCACTTCCTCTGCGATACCGCAGCTTTCGATAACCGACTTTGCAAAAGCAAATTCTTCATCGGTCACTCCGTCTGCTCTTGATATTGCGCTTGCGCCAAGACCAAGCATCATAGGGGTGTTCGGCATAACTAAAACTACCTTTGCGTTCGGTATTGTATGACTGCGGATAAAATCCTCGGATATTCCCGCACAGATAGATATTATAACCTTGTCGTGTGTTACATCATTTGCAATAGTGTCAAGCACACCACCAAGCACCTGCGGTTTTACCGCAAGCAGAATGTAATCGCACTTTTTAACAAGCTCACATTCGCTCTCACAGGGCTTTACTCCGAATGAAGAAAGCGCTTCAAGCTTTGCCGTATCCTTATCATACGCCGAAACACTTACCTGCATATCCGATGAGCAGATACCACGCATTATCGCACTGCCCATATTACCTGCGCCTAAAAAACCAAGTTCAGTCATACTAAGTCCTCTTTTCTTGTATCAAGCCGAGCGTTTTTCTCTGAATGCCGCACGATATGCCACCATAACAGGATAAAGCACCAGCAGAAGTATGAATACCTCTATAGGCAGCATCGTGAGGTTTTTTACTATTCGTGTCGTTATCTTTACCCAGAATACCTCCGGTGCAAAGTAGCCCATTATCACCATTGCAATTGTATTCAGGAACACATTGCAGAAAAGATTGACGCAGAACTTCGCCATAAATATTCTGAACACCTGAAAGCCGTTTGTCTTAAGTCCGCCGAAAAATGCGGATCTGCTTGAAAAATCGAGCTTCACGGGATTAAGTCCGTACAGGAAGATACCGTAAATTACAGCACCTGCGACTTCAACCAGTGTGAATATCGGTGAAAACGCACCGGTAGGCTTTACAAGAAAGCCTATTACATCGGTGACAACGCCTGCAAGTCCTGCCACAACAGGACCGTACAGCATACCGATAGCCGCAAGACCTACAAACGCAAAGCTGATCTTTAGCGTTTCACTCGGCATGATCATAACGAATTTCAGTGCTACCGAAACACCGATAAGAAGCGCCGTTACAGTAAGGCAACGAATAGATTTCAGTTCCTCGAACGACTTTTTAAAATTACGAAAAAACGCCATATTTACCTCCTCAATGACGCAAGCTTACGCAATCGCATAATGTGGGATAAATACGGCGATTATCTCTTATATGCAACAGCGAGATGCGGAAAACGCACCGCCACCTTTGTGGTGTTCGTCCCGAGGACAACTCCCCGTCCCTCAGGCACTTTACGCACGTTAACCTACTCTGTCGGCTGTACCGTTTTATATTCCGATACAGTCTTTATATAACGGAAGACCGTTATTGCCTTTTAAATCAGAAGCTGATCTCATTTGCAATCTTATACAGATCGTGAGGAAATTCCTTCTTCATCTTGAGAGCTTCCTGAATGTCATAGTCTACGACTTCATTGTGCTGAAGACCTACAACACGGTTGCCGATGCCCTTTGAAAGAAGATCAACGGCATAATAACCGAGCTGGCTTGCTGCTACTCTGTCCTGAACTGTGGGGCTGCCGCCTCTCTGAACGTGACCGAGAATTGTAGCACGGCTCTCAACGCCTGTTGCCTGTTCGATTTCCTTGGCGAGCTGTTCGCTTCCGCCTATGCCTTCTGCAACGATAACGATGAAGTGGTGCTTACCGCTCTTCTGTCCTTCGATTATCTTTGAGATAACATCGTTTACAGTGAATGGCTCTTCCTTAGTGATAATGTAAGTTGCACCGCAGGCGATACCTGCATTGAGAGCTATGTAGCCTGCATTTCTGCCCATAACCTCAACTACGGAGCATCTGTCGTGTGACTGCGCTGTATCACGCAGTTTGTCAACCATTTCAACTACTGTGTTCATAGCTGTATCATAACCGATTGTGTATTCGGTCATAGAAATATCGTTATCTATTGTGCCGGGAACGCCGATGCTGAGGATTCCTCTTGCAGAAAGGTCAGCCGCACCTCTGAATGAGCCGTCGCCGCCGACAACTACAAGACCCTCGATACCATTCTCTTCGCAAGTCTTCTTAGCCTTCTGAAGACCTTCTTCATATCTGAATTCTGCGCATCTTGCTGTGTAAAGCATTGTGCCGCCTCTCTGAATTATATCAGATACGCTTCTTGCATCAAGAGGAATAATGTCACCGCTAATAAGTCCGTTGTATCCTCTGCGTACACCTACGACTTCCATTCCCTTTGAAATAGCCGCTCTTGTTACCGCACGGATAACGGCATTCATGCCCGGTGCGTCGCCGCCGCTTGTTAAAACGCCAATCTTTTTCATAATATCGTACATCCTTCCTTAGAGGTCGCCCTCCGAGATTATTTACACACATCTTAGTTTACTCCTAAAATGCAATTTAGTCAAGGGGTAATTTCATTTTTTCGACTTATTTTATAATTATATTGTTTTTGCCGCAAATCCCGTTCAATTTTTGTATAAAATCACTGTTCAAATCAACGGATAAATTCGGAGGTAGCGTCACAGTTTCCCTTGTATCGTCAAAACATATCTTTGTCAGAGTGTTGCCCTTATTTGCTCTGAGCAGTGATTTCACCGCCGGGATATTCTTATCGCCCCGCGAAGAGAAACGTATATACAGCGTCGTGTTCTCATTCTGTTTTACATCGGTTACTTTCATAGTCTTGCCGAGCTTTTTCATATCAGGCTCAGTAATTATATTTATAAGCAGTTTCGGATCGCCTTCGTCCTCAACGGAAATCGTCCCATCAAAGGCATATACCTTTCCCGGCTCAAGCATAGCAAAATACTGTTCGTACAGCTTAGGGAACACAAGACATTCCATCTCACCGCTCATATCTTCTATCACCGCAAAGCACATTGTCTTGTTTGACTTGGTGATATGCGAACGCTTTGACGACAGCAAGGCTACTATCTTTACGCTTTGCTTGTCCTTAGGGTGCTCAAGTATATTGCCGATATTTGTATATCCGCAGTTTCGTGCTATCCTGTAGTACGGCTCGGCAGGGTGCCCTGAAATATATATACCGAGCATTTCCTTTTCAAGCGACAGAAGCTGTGCGGCTGAATATTCGTCTGTCGGTTGAACCTTAAACTCCGATGTATCTGCACTGTCGCTGTTGCCGAACAGGTCCATCTGCCCCTCAAGGTCGTGACGTTGTGAAAGTGTGTCAAGCATAAGTTCAAACGACATCATCATTTCACGGCGGTTGTTGCCCAGTCCGTCAAGCGCACCGCATTTTATAAGCGATTCAAGCGCACGTTTATTTATATTCTTATCCGACATTCTGTCGCAGAAGTCGAACAGCGATTTAAACGGACGCTTGGTTCTTTCTTCAATAATATCGGCTATCATATTAGCTCCGACATTTTTTATTGCAAGAAGTCCGAAACGTATTCCGTCATTTTCACACGAAAAACCTGTTTCGCTGTAGTTTACATGGGGCGGGAGCAGTTTCAGACCGTGTTGTGCAAGGTCGCCGATATATTCGGCGGTTTTTCCGCCCCAGCCGATCACGCTTGTTAGCAGTGCGACCATATATTCCTTGTAATAATGACATCTGAGATATGCCGTGCGGTAAGCGAGCAGTGAATATGCGGCGGCGTGGGATTTGTTGAAGGCATAGCTTGCAAAGCTCATCATATCATCGAATATTTCTTCCGCTACCTGTCTGTCAACATTGTTTTCGACAGCGCCGTCAACAAATGTGACACGTTCCCTTGCCATGACTTCCGGCTTTTTCTTTGCCATTGCTCTGCGAACGATATCGGCTCTGCCAAATGAGTAGCCTGCAAGCACACGGCATATCATCATTACCTGTTCCTGATACACGATACAGCCATAGGTAACATCAAGGATATCCTTTAAAAGCGGATGCTTGTAACGTATCTTTTCCGGGTGTCGGCGGTTTTCAAGATAGGTCGGGATTGAATCCATAGGACCGGGACGATACAGCGACAAAGCCGCCGTGAGATCCTCAATCGAATGTGGTTTCATACGGGATAAAAGCGAGGTCATACCTGCACTTTCAAACTGGAAAATACCGAGCGTTCCGCCTGATGACATCATATCATAGGTTGCACTGTCGTTTTCGGGTATCTTTTCTATATCAAAACCGTGATCGTTTTTCTGTACAAGTTTACAGCAGTCCTGTATTACAGTAAGGTATCGCAGTCCGAGAAAGTCCATTTTAAGCAGTCCGAGCCGCTCTATGGTTGTCATAGTATACTGCGTCATAACTTCGCCTTCGCCGTTTCTGTACAACGGTACATAGTCGGCTACGGGATCACGGGTTATAACTATACCGGCGGCGTGTATCGAGGTATTCCGTGCCATACCCTCTATCTTCTTTGCGGTTTCGATAAGCAGACTTACCTCGTTGTCCGTTGCGGCAAGTTTCACGAGCTCCTTTTCGCTTTTCAGCGCACCGTCAATTGTCGAGTGCATAGACATAGGGATAAGTTTTGCTACGGTATCCACCTTGCCGTAAGGCAGTCCCATTGCCCTGCCTGCGTCACGGATAGCGCCTCTTGCCGCCATTGTGCCGAATGTTATTATCTGCGCCACATGATCCCTGCCGTACTTTCTGACAACGTAATCAATTACCTCCTGCCGTCTTATATAACAGAAGTCTACGTCAAAGTCAGGCATTGTAACACGTTCCGGATTCAGGAAACGCTCAAACAGCAGATTGAAGCGTATCGGGTCGATATCGGTTATCCCAAGACAGTATGCGCATACGCTTCCTGCGCCCGAGCCTCTGCCCGGACCTACTGCAATGCCGTTTCTTTTTGCATAGCCGATAAAGTCGGCTACTATCAGAAAATAGTCGATAAAGCCCATTTTCTTTATTACCGACATTTCATATTCGGCACGCTCGGAAGCCTCTTTCGGCACGGGATTTCCGTAACGCTTTACAAGTCCGTTTCTTACCTGTTCGGTAAAAAATATTTCGTTGTTTTCGTATCCCTCCACCTTGAAATAAGGCAATATTGTATGACCGAATGTGAAGTTCACATTGCACTTTTCCGCTATCTTTACGGTATTGTCGTATGCCGACTGCGGAAAGCCGAGCGCTTTCATTTCGTCCTCGGTTTTAAGGTAAAATTCGTCCGTCGGAAACTGCATATCGCTTTTGTCGTTAAGCGTTGTGTTGGTAGCAA
>OLQC01000405.1_pt1 | contig 45346 bp, 50 predicted proteins | sample 1672471 | NCBI WGS metagenome assembly OLQC01 (sample SAMEA3136689, study PRJEB25190) | human gut metagenome | biome: human gut; feature: human-associated habitat; material: faeces | place: Austria | collected 2013 | reverse complement strand
CATTTAACTCTTCTTTTAAATCTTCGTTAGTTGTATCATCTAGTAAGTCCTCTAATTTTTCCTTTATATTTGCATATTCGTCTACAAATTCTTGCATATCTTCTAAATCTTTCTCTCTACTCATTTGATATTAATTTCCTTTCCACAGTTAGGACAATATTTATAACTGTCTTCTATAAAGATTCCACACTCTGCACAAGTATTTGACTTTTGTTTTGAAACTTCAATTTTATTTCCTACTTGTAATATCTCAAGAGGCTCTCCATCTTCTATTTTTAAATTTTTTCTGATTTCTTTAGGAATAACTATTCTTCCTAAATCATCTAATCTTCTTATAATTCCTATTGCTTTCCCCATTTGACTTTTCCTTTCTAATCCTGTATAATTAAATACAGAGTTCATATTTATGTGATTCAATTGAGTTAGTAATTGCTGTCGAAATCTTTTACTAGCTCTTTAATTTTGTTAAGAATAATCTTTTCGTTATTGTAGCTGTTACTTTCAGCTAGATTTTTTATTCTTCTAACTAATTCTGAAAGCTCTTTATTATTGAATCTTAAATCTTTGTTTTCTTCATAAAGTGTTTTGTTCTCTTCTTGATGTTGATGTATTTCTGCTCTTTGTCCGTCTATAAGTTTGTCTCTGTTAGCAATTTGTTTTGATTTTGTTTTAATAACTTCTCTTAAATGTTTTTTCCTTTCAAACATGCTATTTCACTCCTTTCTTTAATTCTTTTAGTCTTAGCTTTAATTTTGCCATTGTAATTACGTGCCATATGTAGCATTTATCTAGCTTGTCCATTTTAAAAATCCTCCATTATTATTTTTTCTGCTACTTTGCAACTTTTTCTATATAAGCTAATGCCTGTTGTTCTGAATACTACAACTTGTACTATTAGAAGTATTCCTGCAACTTTTATAGCTTGTACTAAAAAGTAAAGTATAAAAAATGCTATTTCAAATAAACTATACATACCTATTTCCTCCTTAAATAATCGTGGTTTTCGTTCATATATTTATTGAACGCATGTCTTGTAACTCTAAATGGTGTTACATATCTTTGAGCATTAAAAGCTGGATCTTTAAACATTCTTTGTACTGTTTCTATTCCAAAGCCAGTTTCCTGTTGAACCTGCTTTATTGTTAGTAATTCGTTTGGATCTTTTCCATTGTAACTATCCATTAGCAGTTCATTTGTTTTTTGTTGCTCTTCAAGTAGTTTTTGTAGTAGTTCTTCCATATTCTCATCTCCTTTCTTGTTTTTTATCTTATACTTAAATTTTTTATTAAATAAAAACTTTGTTTTTTATTTGTCAATGGTTTTTACTATTTTTTGTATGCGTTTTATTTTCATATTTTTCTTCTTTGTATCAGGTCGTGGTTATTTTATTGAATTTAATTCAAGTTGTTGAGTAAAAAAATATACCCCTATTTCTCTTGTTGGAATATCTAATACATCTTCATCAGTTGCTCTTGATATTTCCGTTGCTGTAAAATCACTACGATTATTAAACTTTGAACTTAAAGCTGCTGAGGATATTCCAAGTTTTTCTGCAAATTTTGCTTCATTTCCTAATTTTTCTTTTATTCTTCCTCTTACTTTGCTAAAATCATATTGTATCAAATCATAACACCTCTTTTCTTCTTGAATTTATTTCAAGTTTTCTATATCTTATACTATGTTTAAATTTTTGTCAATACTTTTTTTGAATTTTTTTCAAGTTTTTTTTATGTTTTTTAAAAATAACTTGATTTTTATTAATCTTTTCTTTATAATATGTATATGGAGGAAAATATGAAAACAATAGATACATTTCAGAAAAGATTAGAAAAAGCATTAATAATAAGAAATATGAAGCCTGTTGAATTACACGAAAAAACAGGAATTAGTGAAAGTTTATTAAGTAAATATCTATCTAATAACGCTGTTGCAAGACAAAAAAAGTTAACACTGATAGCAGATGCACTAGATGTTAATGAAGTTTGGTTGATGGGTTATGATGTTCCAATGGAAAAAGAAACTAGTACTAACAATGATTTTCGCTATGCAAATCATAATGGTATTAATACAGAAGGACTCAATAAAGATGAAATTGAAGAAATAAATAGATTCGTTGAATTTATTAGAAATAAGAAAAAAACAAAAGAGGATTAGTTTCATGAATGCTTTAGATATGTACAAAATCGCTGAGAATGAAAAGATAGACATTTTGAATTATAAATGGAATAGTTCTAAGGCTAAGATATTTGAAATCGATAATAAGTATTATATTGCTTTAGACACTAAACAGATAAATACTTCTATTGAAGAAAAAGAAATTCTAGCTGAGGAGCTTGGCCATTATTATTGTAATGCATTATATTATCTAAATTCTGATGATATACAAAAGAAAAAATGTGAATATCGTGCTATGAAGTGGGCTTATTCTATTTTGATACCACTACAAAAATTAAAAGAAAAACTTAAACAAGGTTTTAACTTATATGATTTAGCCGATTATTTTAATGTAGATTTAAAATATATGGTTGATTGTATTGACTTTTATGTCGAAAAATATGGCATATTAGTTTAATATATAAAAAAGGAATAGATGTATTCAAAGTTTACCACGACCTGATACATTTATTCCTCACATAGACACTCGAAAGTGACTACATTTGTATTATATACAAAATAGCCTTCATTTTCAAGTGTTTGATAAAAAAATATTTAAAAAATGGAGGTTTTTTATTATGGAAAGAAGAAACAAAAAAACTAAAGAAAGAGGCAACGGTCAAGGTACAATATATTTTAGCGAAGCACTAAACTGTTACGTTGCTCAATATGTAGAGGTTACTGGTAAAAGAAAAACTTTAAAACAAAGAAAAAATGAAAAGGTTGGAGATTTTAAAAGAAGATTTAATGACATACTAAGTAGCATTAATCAAGGTACATATATTTCCTCTTCAGATATTACTTTTATATCATTATTATGTGATATTGTAGATCAAAAATATAAAGATGGATTAGTTAGCACTTGCACACACAATAGAGACTTACAAACCATTGCTCAAATAAAGAAGGTATGCTCAAATTTTTGTAACAAACCAATTCAGAAAATAAATTCAGTAGATATAGATAATTCTAAGGAAGCAATGCGCAACTACAGTAATAGTGTAATTGATAAAATGTGGATATTGCTTAATAGAACTTTTAAGGTAGCTATAAGTAGAAGAATTATTATTTGGAATCCAATCGATAATATTACTGTTTCTAAACCAATTTCTAAAAAAGAAACTAAAACTATTGATGCATTAACTGTCGAAGAAGAACAGCACTTAAGAAACATATTCTCAACCAATGAAGAAAATCATAAATATAGAGATATCATTTTGTTTCAGTTAAATACTGGAATGAGAATTGGAGAAGTTTTATGTTTGACTCTTGATGATATAGATTTAGACAACAATGTTATTCATATAACTAAAACATTTACTAGAGACGAATCTGAACATTTAATTGTTGGAAAACATACAAAAACTTTCTCTAGAAAGACAAATATTGATAAAGGAAAAAGAGATTTTCCTATAACATTACAGATAAAAAACATCTTAGACAATATACTATCGACTAAACTAAAAAATATCAATAATATGCTGTTTTGGGATTATACTAACAACTCATTAATATATCCTTATGAAATAAACTCTTATCTTTCTAGAATAAATGCAAAATATAATATATGTAAACAACATTTATCATCTCATGTTCTTCGTCATACCTTTATAACCAGATGTAGAGAAAACGGCGTTGACCTATCTGTTATTCAGAAAATTGTTGGGCATACTCAGGGGAGTTCTATAACTAATGAAATTTATACTTCTATTTCTCAAGATTTCATTAATCAAGAACTTTTAAAGAAAAAATAAAAACGCTATTGCATTACTATTGCATTACTTTGTATAATAAAAAACTCTAAAATGCTGATTTTATCAACACTTTAGAGTTTTACTTTTTGGAGCAGGTAGCGGGAATCGAACCCGCATAGCCAGCTTGGAAGGCTGGAATTCTGCCATTGAACTACACCTGCATTTCCTAACGACATTTATTATTATAACTGCTGTATTAATATTTGTCAATAGTATTTTTAAATTTTTTTAAAATTTTTATCAAGAGGAGTCGAAGCCTTCCAACTCCTCTTTTTATTTTTATGCTCTTGGATGAGCTTTTTTATATTCATTTTTTATTCCAACGTCTTGGAATTGTCTATATACTTGTGTTGATGATATATCTGAATGTCCAAGCATTGTCTGAATTGCTTTTAGCTCAGCACCATTTTGTAATAGATGTGTTGCAAAAGAATGTCTTAACACGTGTGGTGTTATGTCTTTTTCTATGTGTGCTTGTTCTTTGTAATATTTAACTATTTTCCAGAATCCTTGTCTTGTTAGTCTTGTTCCACTGATGTTTACAAATAATGCTGGTTCTTCTTCATCTCTGATTAGATATGGTCTTGAGTCTTCCATATATTCTTTTAATGCTTTTAATGACATTGAACCTAAAGGAATGTTTCTTGATTTGTTTCTACCTTTACAAACAACATATCCTTCGTCTAATTTTACATCGTCTATGTTTAGAGAAATCATCTCTGTAACTCTCATACCTGTAGCATATGCGAATTCAAGCATTGCTTTGTCTCTTGTTCCTTTTAAATCAACATCCTTTGGTTGGTCTAATAATAGTTCAACTTCTTTTGATGTTAATATGTTTGGAACTCTTTTATTTATTTTAGGTGATTCAATTTTTGATGTTGGATCTTTTTTGATTTTTTTAGTTCTTATTAGATATTGATAAAAAGATCTTATTGAAGCTAAGCTTCTTGAAATTGTAGACTCTTTTTTATTTTCTTCTCTTAGATATTCCATGTAATCTGTTATAGTTTCTTCTGTTACTTTTAAGTAGTTTATCTTGTTTTCACTAACATATTTTTCGTATTGTTCTATATCTCTTCTGTATGATTGAAGTGTGTTTTCTGATAATTTTTTGTCATCTTTAAGAAAACTTAAAAAAAGTTTAACCTGCTTTTCCATTTGAACTCCCCTATCTTTTTTATATGTCTGTTGCAAATAATTTATTTACATAACTTATTATAGTTATATCAAAATATTTGCTAATTGTAAATAGCTTTTAACAAAATTCTACAAAATATTTTATTTTTTTCTTTGCTTTTACTTACCTAGCAATATTTTATTAACATCGTTGTTAATCCACCTGAAATATATGCTTCTACAAATGATGATATTATTAATATTATGAATATAAATATCGAAAATATTGTATGTTTTAATATCTGTATTTTTATATTTTCTCTTCTTCTATCTGCCATTATTAGTTTATATAATTTTATTCCACTCACTGATAGCGCAAGTATTGCTGGTATGTATATTATGCTCTGAAATAGCATCGTGGAAATTATAAATATCAAGCCTTTTCCCGTGCCCAGTGTTGCTATTATTGAAGATATTGTGTACCCAATGCTGTAACCTTTATATCCTATCACTACGTATATTAACGGAAATCCTATCACGGTTGAGCCTAAGAACCATAAAATTATTGTGATATATAAATTGTTTAAAATGGACTTCATTAATAATTTGCTTCTTGAAATTTGATAATTTTCTTTTACTGATTCCACAAAGTTATTTATGTAGCTACTTATTTGTAAACTTTGTGCCTCTTTTGCATTGTTTACAAATATTACTCCTAATATAATTCCTATAAAAAATATTACAAGCAAAATCAAGTAGCTTCTCGCATTTTCCATAATATTTTCTAATATTATATTCTTGATTTTGCTTTCTTTATTTTTTCTATAGTTTCTCTTCACGGCTTTCCTCCTAAGATTATGTTTTATACATAATGTCTATTCAATAATCTTAGAAATTAGAACTACCTTTTTATTCTTTTGCAACTTTTCCGTATGTTCCTCCACCGCCAGCTTGCAATTTCATTTTTCCTTCTCTTGCAAGTATTATCTCTTTTGCTACTTTTTCTCCCACCACTGCTTCTAAATCGTCTTGTGAAAGTTTATGTAGTATTGTCATTTCTGTTCCGAATTTATCTAATAGTTTATCTATTGTTTTTGCGCCAAGCCCTGGTATGAAAGTTAATGGTACTTGATATATGTAAGGTGGTCTGTTCGCTGGACTCTTGCTTTCTTTTTTGTCTTTGATTAGTTCTATTCTATCAAATACTCCAAAAGTTACTTTTTGGCTACCACATTTTGGACATACACTGACTGGTTCTTTTGTTTCTATTACTTGATTGCATTCGTCACAAAATGTTCTATGGTATTTTCCCAATCTTGGATCTAACCCATAGTTGCATAATACTTTTCTTCCGTCTTCACCTTTTAAAGCTTTTACTACTTCTTTAAAACTGATATCTTCAACTAGCATCTTGTTGTATTCTCTTGCAATTTTAGGTAACGAATGTGCATCTGAATTTGTTACAAATGTTTTATCTTCTAGTTCACTAATTGTATCTGCAAGCATTGTATCTGCACTTAATCCTAGTTCTATTGCAAATATTTTATCAAACTTTTCTTTGAATATATCTTTCATTTTGTCTACGCAGTTGCCATAGTAGCTTTTGAATGGTGTAAAACAGTGTGCTGGAATTAATATTCCATTATACTTTTCCACTATGTCTATAAGTTCATAACCTGATACGTTTGATCTCTGCGTACTTAATGTTATATTTTTTATATGTGTGCTCATTTCTCTTGAGAATGCTTTTATATCTTCTAAATGCGGGAAGAAGCATACGTTATGTGCTGCTCCGCATTTTCCGTTTCTGCTTACTTCTGACGTTTCTACTTCGCTTCCTAGCAATATACAGACTTTATCTTTATATATTATTCCACCATCTTTTATTTCATAAGCCTCTCCTGTTTTTAAAAAGTTTTCTATATCTTCTATAACATAAGGCGATGCACAATCTATTATTCCAACTATGTTTATTCCTTTTCTGTCAGCGCATTCTCTTGCTATGTTTGCAAAATTAAGGCTTCTTGCTGCTGTTATTTTTATTGGTTTGCCACTTTCGCTTCTTCCTATGTGTACGTGTAAATCTGCAAATACCTCTTCCATTTTTTACTACATTCCTTTCTATATACAAATTTATAGTTCTACTATTAATATCTTTTTACAAGTTCTCACTTTATAAAAAGACACTAATAGTAGAACTTAATATTACTTATTCTCTTCCCATCCAGTCTTCATAAAATCTGCCTGAGCTTCTCGCTGATACTGTTCCTTCTTTTGTTGTTTCTTGTTGGCCTACTGTTGTCGTTCTTTCTTGACTGCTTGCAATTCTAGATGGATCTACTAAATTTATTAGTTCAATTCCGTTTGCTCTTCCGTTTAGAATGTTATATACAGGCTCTGCTTTTCTAATTTGCTCTGCCAAATATTTATCTCTTGTCTCATAATTTACTTCATTAATATTAAACTGATTTGCTTCATTTTTTGCAGCTGTTATTATTCCAGTTGTTCCTGGTATTATAACATCATTTTCGTTTCCTAAACTCATACTTTAATTGCCTCCATTCTGTTTACAAAGTCCTTAAAAACTTCTAGGTATCTATTATCTTTTCCTTTTAAGTTTCTAAATTCTAATAATACTAAAGCTTCATCAACTTTAAATCCAATTCTCTCCGGTCTATCTAAAAGCATACCTCCAAATTGGTCTATTAATTCCAGAACGTCTGCCTCTGGCTCTCTTGGTTCAGAACCACTATATCTATTTATTTGTTCACATATTCTACAAAATCTTTCATCAAATCCTAATGTTCTTAAATATTCTGCTCCCTCTTTTGCATAAGTTTTTATTTTGCTCATGTCTGTAAAGTTTTCTACTTTTTTGCAGTTGCATAGCAAACATGCTGTGATTAGCATATTTGAGTCAAAACCTAAATCTGTATTATCTAAAAACAACTTTAATAACTCTGTTTTAAAAACAACAGAATTGTCAAAAAAGATGTTACCTCTTTTGTTTAAATAATACATTATTTCCATTTTCTTTATCCAATTTTTTTCAGATAAAATGTAATCTGCAAAAGTTTGGTTGTCCATAAATTTCCCTCCAATGGATTTCTTTGGTACTTTAAGAAGATTATATGATATAATCTTCTTTTTTTCAATATTTTATCTAAAATGTAATATCATTGTAATATTATTGTAATTTTGGTAATATTTTCCTAATCTCTTCTTTTAGCTCCTCTTCCTTGCAGTTTTTCACAATGTAATCACAGTTGTTTGAAAAAAACTTGTCGTCTTTTTGGTTGCTAAGTCTTGCTAATGCTTGCTTTTCTTCAATGTTGTCTCTTTTGCATATTCTTTCTATTTTTTGTTTTTTATCCGCAATTACCCCTATTGTAATATCACAAATTTCATTCAATTTTGTTTCAAATAGCAATGGAACATCTAATAAGACCAACTTGTTTTTTGATTCTTTAACTTGCTTTTTGATTTCATCTACTACATATTTTTGCGTCAATTTATCTATTTTTTCTTTTTGTTTTTTGTCCGAAAATATTATGTCTGCCAGTTTTTTTCTATTTAATTTACCGTTTTCTAGTATTTCCTCTCCAAATGTCTTTGTTATTTTGCGCAAATATTCAGTATCTTGTTGAGTTAGCTCTTTTGCAATTTGGTCTGCATCTATAATCTGAGCATTATAATTTTGTTGTATTATTCCAGCAACGGTTGATTTTCCACTTCCCGATGTTCCTGTGATTCCGACTACTGTCATAGTTTTTCCTCTTTCCAAATTAGTTTGTTATAATCATATTATTTGTAAAATCTAAGTTTGCTTTTGAATCTCCTATATAACCTAATGTATATACATCTGTTGCAAATATATCTTTTTCTAGCATTTCTGCCAATACTTTATTTTTGTTTTGATTTTGATTCATATATTTTTTTAATGATGTTATTATATTTAGTTTTGGATTTCTTCTTGATATTTCTGATAAAAGTGATTTTCCTTTTTGTGTAAATCCTAATACTCTTACGTATGGTACAACTTTTCTTGAATTTTCCATTAGCTTCTTATCTATTCCCAATAGCGCATATAGTAAAATTCTTTGAATTCTTGTTTGAGTATATCTCTTTGATTTTATATTTGATATCAAATCCTTCAAATTATTAGCTTCGTTTGCTGCATTTTTTATTGCAAATTGTAGTCCTTCCGACACATCTGGCAAATCTGCAATTTCTTCTACTGTCATTTTTCTTAAAGCGTATATGATTTCTTTTTCATATTTAGCTAAGCTTAATACCATTCCGCCTTTTCTTGATTCTTGTCCTATTATTGTATAACTACTCCTTGGTATTACTTTTCTTAAATTTGCATACTCTCCGCCTTGCAGTAGCTTTCTAATTGCTGTCGCACTTGCAAAATCATCCACAATTTTGTTGTCATTATAATATACTTTTTTTCTTCTTATCATTATCGGTTCTAATTTACTCTTTTGAATTTTTAGTGCTTTTAGGTATTCTATTGCAAGTATATTATTGGGACTACTTAATGTATTTGCATATCTTTTTATGTCGTTTAAATACATCATTAAAGCATTTTCTCTTGCAGCAGGATATGATATTCCCTTCTTCAATTCGTGCGATAATATGTTAGTATAAGCTTTTGGCTCTTCATATAAAACATTTGCAATGTTATTCAAAGTTGCCAAATCATTTGCTTCTGCCCCAAAAGAAATTGCATCTACTACTTTTAGATTATCCAATATTTTTACAGCTCCACTTGCAAAGTTCTCAGCACTCGATATGCTGTATACAGTTGGTAATTCTATAACAAGATCTGCTCCTCCGCAAATTGCCATATATGCTTTTGCCCATTTATTTACAATAGAAGTATCTCCTCTTTGTGTAAAATTTCCAGATATGACTGCTACACAATATTCAGCTCCTGTTATTTCTTTTGTTGCTTGCAAATGATAATAGTGTCCATTATGAAATGGATTATACTCTGCTACAACTCCAATTACTCTACTCACACCTAAGCACCTCCTTTTTTGTATTTTTTCTTGCACTTGTATGTGTTTATTGGTATAATATCATAAAATCAAATTATTTACAATGATTTTTTAAAAGAGAGGAATTTTATTATGGAAGAAATTACTATTTATACTGATGGTGCTTGTTCTGGCAATCCTGGTCCTGGTGGTTGGGGTGCGATTTTGATGTTTGGAGATACAAAAAAAGAAATCTCTGGCGGGCTTGATAATACCACTAATAATGTTATGGAATTAACTGCTGTTATTGAATCTTTAAAAATGTTAAAACGTCCTTGTAGGGTAGATTTGTACAGTGACAGCGCTTATGTAGTTAATGCTTTTTTACAAAAATGGATTTATGGTTGGATAAAAAAGAATTGGAAAACTGCCGGAAATGATCCTGTAAAAAATAAAGAACTTTGGCAAGAACTATATGGTCTTACCAAAATTCATGATGTTACTTTTCATAAAGTTAAAGGTCATGCTGACAATGAATTTAATAATAGATGTGACGAGCTTGCAAGAATGGAGAGGGATAAGTTTTAAAGTTTTTTACTATTCCTCTTCTTCATTGCCATCTTCTGTTTCATCATATTCAAACTCGTAAGTTTCTAGTGGCTTACGATATTTTAAATTTTTCTTTGGCTTTGCTGGCTGTTGTTTCTTTTTATCTTCTTCTATTTTTTTTTCTTCCAGTTTTCTTGCTTCTATTTTTTCTTCTTTCCTATTTTGCATTTGCTTATTAAATATCGTGTTCAATTTATCTATCGTCTCTGGTACGTAGTCTAATAGTCTATCTAAACAAGAACTATGGTCCACTGGCAATAATTTTACTGTGTCTGGTTGTACTACTAAAAAAGCCATTGGAATTATACTAACTCCCGCACCAGCTCCTCCGCCAAACGGTAACCTATATTGCACTTGTTCTTCTTTGTCTCTTTTTGTGTATTCGTCTAAGGTTTCTCCTCTAAATTCGCTACCACCTGCTGCAAATCCAAAACCAACTTTTGATATTGGTATTATGACTGTATTATTCGATGCTTGAATTGGATCTCCTATTATTGTATCTACATCAATCATGTCTTTTATGCTATTCATAGCTGTATTCATAAGATTTTCTATTGGATGTTCTCCCATATAATCACTTCTTTCTTTTTAGTATATAGATAATATGTACCATTTTTGCATTTTTTATACAGGTTGAACATCTATTTTTAGCTTTTCTTTTGTTTTTTTCATTCCATATATGTCTTTCAAAACTTTTATTATCTTTGTACTGATTCTTATGTTTGCTTGTACACTATACATATTTATAGGATTATATATAGGTTTGATTTGGTAAAATATATCTTGCTCTAAGTTTACTTTTTTATCTACAACGTGTGGCAATATATTTGATATTATTATTGATATTATTGCTACTAAATAAGATGTGGCAATGTAATTTTTAGTTGCAACAAAAATCCTTGTATCTAATTTTTCTATTTTTATTTTTGTCTCTTTAAATTGATGTCTTATATCTTTATCTTTTAAAAACACTTTCACGTCTTCTATTGCTTGGCGTTGTAAATCTTTATTAGTTATATTTTTCTTATATTGTTTTTCATTCATTTTTGCATATATTGCTGCTAATTTTGTTTTTGTTATTTTTATGCCTAACCAATGAAAATTTCCTATCTTTAAAGATACCTTTATTTGAATTTTCTCATTGTTTCTTTTTTTATTTATATTGCTCATTTGAAGATTTTTTATATCTAATTCCAATTCTGATATGCTTATTAAAAAAGCCAGATTTAATATTGTTAAAATTATTGATATTACAATGTAAAAAACTAACACCATTCTTCTCCTTTGGTGTTAGTTTTCCCATTTTTTGCTAATTTATACTTTTGCCCAAAACCAGTTTAAGCTGTCATCTATACTCTTTCTTTTTTCTATCTTTGCTTGGATATCGTCTACCCATAAGTAAGATATAAAAGATAAGAATATAAATCCAAAGTCAACTGCTATACTTCTTGCTATTGCATGATATACTTCTTTGCTTATGTTTGGTATAAGCATTAATTCCATAGCATGGCATACTAGTATTATTAAAAATGCAAATAGCATTATAGCTGGTAATGCACTCTTGTGTAGTTCTTTTCCCAAGAATATTATTAGTCCAAAAAGTATTACAGCTAATAGTACAGTAATTATATTTGTGAAATTAATGAATGGCATTTGTTTTTCCTCCTTTATTTTAACTTTTGTTCTATTAATTTTGCCAAAGCTTCCGCCTTAGCTTTAATATAACCTTGATCCTCGCCTTCTATCATAACTCTTACTAGTGGTTCTGTTCCAGAAGGTCTTATAAGAACTCTTCCATTTCCAGAGAATTCTTTCTCTAATTTTTCTATCTCTGCTTTTATCTCTGCATCTTTCTCATAATCATATTTTTTATCAGCAGAAACTTTTGCATTTATTAAAACCTGTGGATATATTCTTATTATATCACATAATTTTGAAATTGGAAGTCCTTTTTCTAACATTATTTTTACTAACATTAAAGACGTTAAAATTCCATCTCCTGTCGGATTATAGTCAAGCATTATAATATGCCCAGATTGCTCTCCTCCTAGATTGTTGCCATTTGCAAGCATGTTTTCAAGAACATATCTGTCTCCAACTTTGGTTGTTTCAAAGTTTATATTGTTTTCTTGTGCAAATTTTCTTAGTCCTAGATTACTCATAACTGTTGCAACTAGTGTATCATTTTTTAGTTTGTTTTTTTCTTTTAGATAGTTTGATATTACTGCCATTATGCAGTCTCCATCAACTAATTCTCCCTTTTCGTTAACCGCTAAACATCTGTCTCCGTCCCCATCATATGCAATTCCTAAATTGCATTTGTTTTCTACAACAAATTTTTGCAATCCTTGCATATGAGTAGATCCACAGTTATCATTTATATTTATTCCATTTGGTTCATTATTTATTATATAATGTTTTATTCCTAGTTTAGTAAATACTTTGTCTGCTATTTGATATGTTGCTCCATTTGCGGTATCTAATGCTACTACAAAGTTTTCTTTATCTAAGTTTTCTAACTCTTCTTCGAAATTTTTTCTGAAGAAGTATACATATTCCTCTAATAAATCTTCTCTGTTTTCAGCAACTCCTATTTTGTCATTTATTGCTGTTAGTTCGTCTAATTTTCCAGAATCCATTACTTCTTCTATTTCTTCTTCTAGAGTATCTGGAATTTTCATTCCCTTGTTGCTAAAATATTTTATTCCATTGAATTCATATGTGTTGTGTGATGCCGATATTACCACGCTTGCATCTGCTTTATATCTTTTTGTTAGATATGCAACTCCTGGTGTTGGAATCACCCCCAGTTGTTTTACATTTGCTCCATAGCTTAGGAATCCAGCTGTCATCGCAGCTTCTATTAAAGTACCAGATATTCTGGTATCTCTTCCTATAAAAATTGTTGGTGTGTGGTTTGTATGTTTTGATAAGACATACGCTCCTGCTTTTGCTACTTTATACACTAACTCTGGTGTTAGTTCGCTGTTTGCAATTCTTCTGATTCCATCTGTTCCAAAGTATTTTCTCATTGCACATAACTTCCTGTTCTTTTTGTATTTAGATTTTTAATCTATGTTTCTTTTATATTATATATTTTATTATGATAGAAATGCAATAGTTTTTTGAAAACTTTTGGTTATATATTTATTTCATAAGATATTCTGGATGCTCTACATACCAATCTATTGTTTTTACTATTCCATCTTCAAATTTAGTCTTAGGAAGCCATCCTAATTCGTTATGAATTTTGGTTGGATCTATTCCATATCTGTAGTCGTGTCCTTTTCTATCAGTTACATATGTAATTAGTGTTTCCGGCTTATTTAGTCTTTTTAATATAAGTTTAACAATATCTATATTTCTTCTTTCATTGTGTCCACCAATACAGTATCTTTCACCTTTTCTTCCATTATGTAAAACTTCATCAATCGCTTCACAATGATCTTCTACGAACAACCAATCTCTTATATTTTTTCCCTCACCATATACAGGTAGTGGTTCATTTTTCAGGGCTAAACTAATCATGTGTGGTATTAATTTTTCATGATGTTGGTATGGTCCATAATTGTTTGAACAATTTGTTACACTTACATTCATTTTAAATGTCTCTGCATAAGCAAATGCAATTAAATCTGAACTTGCCTTTGATGCTGAATAAGGTGAGTTAGGTTTTATCGGCGAGATTTCTGTAAAGTATCCTGTTTCTCCTAAACTACCAAAAACTTCATCTGTAGAAACATGAACAAATTTGTTTGAGCTACCTTCTCCCCAAAATTGCTTTGCTGCTTCTAGTAATGTATGTGTACCTAATATATTAGTTTGAGTAAATATGAATGGAGTTCTTATACTATTATCAACATGTGATTCTGCTGCGAAGTGTACAATTCCGTCTATATTATATTTTTGATAAGTTTCCATTACTTTATCAAAATCACATATATCTCCTTGAACAAATATAATCTTATCTTTTACGTTGTCCAAATTATGAATGTTTCCAGCATAAGTCAATTTATCGTAAACTATATAATTATATTTATCTCCGTACTTTTTTACCATTAATTCAACAAAATTTGCTCCTATAAATCCAGCAGCTCCAGTAATCATTATATTTTTCATTTTTAATCTCCCTCTTTTTAATGTTCGGATAAATTATTTTATTCTATATTCTTCAAATAAATCTGTATTTTTTAATTCTTTTAGTGTTGGCCATTTGCTATCTTTTTCAGCCGTTAAATACTTTTCAGGTGTTATCCCTTTTACTTCAGGCCATTTTATATTTACATCTTTATCATTCCACTGCAATCCACCCTCAGATTCATGATCATATATGTTATCAACTTTATAACAAAACTCTGCAGTATCTGATAGTACTAAAAATCCATGTGCAAAGCCTCTTGGAATATATAGCATTTTCTTGTTTTCTCCTGAAAGGACTACTCCTTCCCATTTTCCATAAGTCCTGCTTCCTGGTCTTAAATCAACGGCTACGTCAAAAACTTCTCCTTTAATGCATCTCACAATTTTTGCTTGAGAATGATTTTTTTGAAAGTGTAACCCTCTTAATACACCTTTTTTTGAACACGATTGATTATCTTGAATAAAATCACCGGTTATTCCAATTTCTTCAAAAGCATTCTTTTCATAAGTTTCCATGAAATATCCTCTTTCGTCTCCAAAAACAGTAGGTTCAATTACATACACGCCATCTATTGATGTTTCATAATTTTTAAACTTTCCCATATAGTCTATTCCTTCCCTTTAGTTGACTTTATATCATCATTAAATTAATAGTCATTTTATATTTTCACTAATTATTTTCTACTAAATCCATTAAAAATCTTCCATAATCACTCTTTAATAGAGGTTCTGCAAGTGTTTTTAATTCAGCTCCCGTTATCCATCCATTTTCAAATGCAATTTCCTCTGGACAGCATATTTGCATTCCTTGTCTTTTCTCTATTGTCTGAACAAAACTTGAGGTCTCAATTAGTGCATCATGTGTTCCAGTATCAAACCAAGCCATTCCTCTGCCCAACTTTTCAACTTTTAGTTTCCCTCTATTCATATATTCCTCGTTTATAGATGTAATTTCCAGTTCTCCTCTTGCAGATGGTTTAACGTTTTTTGCAATCTCTATTACCTCATTTGTATAGAAGTATAATCCAGGTACCGCATAACTAGATTTAGGCTCTAATGGTTTTTCTTCTATTGATACAGCATTGCCCTCTCCGTCTATTTCAACTACTCCATATCTTCTTGGGTCTTTTACCTTATATCCAAAAATTGTTGCTTCATCTTCTCTAGCATTAGCGCATTTCAATACTTCATTTAAGTCTCCACCATAAAACATGTTATCACCTAAAATCAAGGCAACATTTGAGTCTCCAATAAAGTCTTCTCCAATTATAAAAGCCTCTGCTAGTCCATTTGGCTTTTCTTGTATTTGATATTCTATTTGCATTCCCCATTTTTTTCCGTCTCCAAGTAAATCTTTAAATGTTTCATGGTCTCTTGGAGTTGTTATTATTAATACTTCTCTTATTCCAGCAGCCATCAATACATACAATGGATAATAAATCATTGGCTTATCATATACTGGCATTATTTGTTTTGAAATTGCTTTTGTTAATGGATAAAGTCTTGTTCCGCTTCCTCCTGCTAATATTATACCTTTTCTATTCTTCATAATTTTTCCCTCTTATTAATTATTCTTTTCATGTTCTATCTTTAAGTATCTTTTTAATGCATCTTCATAAGTTGGTATTTTTATTCCATATTTTAATAGCTTGCTTTTAGACATCTGAGAATTTTTAGGCCTTTTAGCTGCACTCTTAAATTCTTCGCTTGTTACTGGTGTTACTTTACAGTTTATTTCTTCTAGGTCATAAATCATTTTTGTGAAGTCATACCAAGTTGTATAACCTATATTGGTTGAATTATATATTCCAAAAGGAATTTGCTTTTCCATTGTTTGATGAATTATAGAAGCAAGGTCTACTGCATAAGTTGGACTTCCATGTTGGTCATTTACAACTTTTACTTTGTCATGTTCTTTTGAAAGATTAATCATAGTTCTTACAAAGTTGTGCCCTTCTCCATATAACCATGCAGTTCTAAATATATAGAATTTCTTACAATTTTCTTCTATAAATTTTTCTCCTGCAAGTTTTGTTTTTCCATACACAGCTTGAGGATTTTTTTCATCGTCTTCGTTGTAATCCTTTGAAGTGTCTTTGTCACCACCAAATACATAGTCTGTGCTTATATGAACTAATACTGCATCATTTTCTTGTGCCGCTATAGCTAAATTCTTAGGGCCAATTGCATTTATTTTATATACAAGTTCCTCTTGTTCTTCCGCTTTATCAACAGCTGTATAAGCCGCACAGTTGATTATATAATCTGGTTTTACTTTTTTTGTATACAGTCTAACTGCATCTAAATTAGTAATATCTAGTTCTTCAACATCTGTACAAACTAATTCATTTTCTTTCAATTCTTCTTTTACTGCTTTTGCAAGCATGCCATTGGCACCCGTAATCAAGATTTTCATAATTATCCCTCTTAATTATTTTTTTTGATTTTTCTTTAATATGCTTTTTAATAACTCTAATAAGTAATACAATGAATCTATTTTTAAAATCTTAGCCCCAGCTATATATATTACTCCACCCACAATAATTTGAATTATCAGTGAAATAATTATAGGTAATTTAATTAGTCCAATTAAGTACACAATAATTCCCATAAAAATTGCTAAAGCTATACTTGGCATTATATCCTTCATTTGACCTATATAGCTATAATTTAACAATTTTTTATTAGGCCAAGAATTAATTATTTGGCTTAATAGTCCACTTACAAGTAAACTATATGCCATAGCCAATGGACTAATATACATAGTCGCAAGTAGCAATGTTACTCCTACAACTTTTTTTATAATTTCTAATTTTAAAAATAAGTCACTTCTCCCCATTGCTTTTATCGCGTTAAGATTTGCAGTATGTATAGGATAAAACATAAATGTTACGCAGAATATACACAAATATGGAACACAGCCTAACCATTTTTCTGTCAATAGCAATATAACAATGTTTTTAGATGTAAAGGCAAGTCCCATCATTAACGGAGCCATTATAAATATGCTTGTTTTAATTGCCCTTCTTGTCATATCTCTAACTTTTGTCTTATTGTCTTGTTCATTAGACATTGTCGGTAGCAATACACTGTCTATTGATGTGTTTATATTAGTTACTATTAAATTTGGAAATTGCTTTCCTTTATTATAAAAAGCTAAATCAGCAGACGAGTAGATTTTGCCTATTACTAATTGTCTTATATTTTCATAAGTTGTGTCTAATAATGCAGATGCTGATAATTTCCAACCATAAGAAAATAATTCTTTTAATCTTTTGAAAGAAAACATTTTCTTTGGTCTCCATTTTACTGTTATCCATAGGACAATAGTATCAACCGTTAGATTAAACAACTGTTGCGCAACTAAAGCCCATACTCCAAATCCTTTTTTTGCCATAACAATTCCAATAATAGCTGCCCCGATAGTTCCTGCAAGCGTAGCAAAAAAGAATTTTTTAAAAATTAATTTTTTTGATACATATGCCTGTTGCACATTTTTTACGCCTGATACAACAATTGTTAGGCTTAACACTCGAATAATTGATACAAGCGAGTCATCATTATAAAATCTCGCAATAGCAGGCGCACATAAAAATACCCCTGCATACAAGAATAAGCATATTGTTATATTTGCAAAAAATACTGTGGAAAAATCCAAATCATCTGCATCCTTTTTTTGAATCAAAGCATTGCCTAATCCACTATCTACAAAAACTTGAAGTATATTGGTAAAAACAGTAATTAAAGCAATCGTTCCATAAGCTTCTGGAGCCAAAATTCTTGCAAGCACAATTGTTACAATAAACGAAACAAGTTGTGCTCCACATCTTTCAGCAAATCTCCATATTACATTTGAAAACACATTTTGTTTTGAGTTGTTCATATTATATTCCTTTGATTATTTTTTTAATATTATATCACAAATCTTATTTGCATCTTCTACAGAAAGATTTGCATACATAGGTATTGTTAGCACTCTATTTGATATTCTCTTTGCAACAGGCGTTTTTTTAGAATCAAATCTATCTCTATAACAATCGTAATCTGATATTAATGGATAGAAATATTTTCTTGAGAAGATATTTTCTTTTGCTAGTTCTTCTGATATTTCATCTCTAGTCTTGCCAAATACTGTCTCATCAAATATTACAGGATAGTACGCAAAATTTGGTTTCACTCCTTTTTGCGTTTTAGAGATAGTAATTCCTGGAACCCCAGATAGTCTTTCTGTATATACATTATATACTTTCTCTCTTTTTGCAATTTCTTCATCAAAATGTCTTAAATTGCATAATCCCATTGCTGCTTGAAATTCATTCATTTTAGAATTAATTCCAATATCTATAACATGTTCTTGATCTATTATTCCAAAGTTTTTAAAGCTATCTATTTGTTTCTTTAATTCTGGATTATTATATACTAGTGCTCCACCTTCAATAGTATTAAATACTTTTGTTGCATGAAAGCTAAACATTGAAATATCTCCATAGCTTCCTATTCCTCTGCCATTTACCTCAACTCCAAAAACATGGGCTGCATCATATATGACTTTTAAATTATGTTTTTTAGCTATTTTTTCTATTGTCTCAACATCGCAAGCATGTCCATAAACATGAACTGGCACTATTGCTGTTGTTTTTTCTGTAATTAATTCTTCTATTTTATTTACATCAATTGTGTAATCATCCTCGTTTATATCGCAAAATACAGGCGTTAATCCATTTTGTACTATTGCATGTGTTGTAGAAGCAAATGAAAACGGTGTAGTAATTACTTCTCCAGATAAATTCATTTTATTGATTGCAGTATATAGTGCTAAATGACCATTGTTAAATAATGATATGTTTTTTACTTTTAATTTTTCACACAGTTTTTCTTCGAGTTCATGATGTTTTGCTCCCATATTTGTAAGCCATCTTGTCTCAAATATATCTTCTATTTCTTTACTATATTCTTCAAGTGTTGGTATTGAAGATTGTGTTACTAAAATTTTTTTATCCATCTTATCTACCTCTTTATTCAAACCTTTTCTCTTCCATTTCTTTTTTGAAGTCTTTTAGCATATTTATGTAGTCATATTTTGGCTCATACCCTAGTTCTTTTTTAGCTGGCTCAATATCCATTATGTATTGCGGAGCATTAGGCTTGTCTTTAGCCTGTATAATCTCTGATTTTTTATCTTTAGGTGAGAAAACCTCAACAATTCCCTCTATCTGCTCTTTAAGAGATGTTCCTATTCCAGTTCCCACATTATAATGACCAAATTTTTTGTTTACTTCCAATGCTCTTGCCATCATTTGGCAAAAATCTTTTACATATACCATGTCTTTTACTCTATTTTCATTTCCCCAAATCTCTATTGTTTCGCCTTTCATAGCTTTGTCCATTAGTAATCGATAACCTATTTTATGTTCTTCTCCATCCACATAATATGTATCAATTTTTGAATATAAATATATTGTTGGTAGTCTAAATATAAATGCATTGATATTATATCTTTGGTTATAATTTTTTATCATGTCTGCTGCAAAGTTTTTAGTCATTACATAAATAGTATGATCTGTATTATAATTAAATTTAGGAGTCATGTCCGCTTTAAGTACTAACTCAGTCTCTCCATAATCTTTAATATCTCCAAAGCTCTGTGCATATAGTACTCTATCTACTTTGTTTATTCTGCAATATTCTAATATATTAAAGTTTCCAGTTATATTAACATCTATATATTTATAAGGTTCATACCCTTTCATTCTTGCAGGCATTAGTCCAGCTAAATCTACTACTGCAAAAATATTTTCCTTAGGTAACTTTTCGAATTCCTCTTTTTTAGTAATGTCTACTTTTATATATTGAATACCTATTTTTTTATAATATTCACAATCTCTTGACCCAGATGCAATTATTTCATATTTATCTTTGAAATTATTTAATAAATAATCCACAAAATATTTTCCAGTATCTCCACTAGCTCCAAATACAATAATTTTTTTCATTTTTCCTCCTATCGTTAATCTACAATTACCTTAATGTAGTTATTCTGATTATTTAAAACATTATTCATTTGAATTTCACTATCAAATTTTAACACCATGGTTCCAATGGCCTCATTTGCTCCTGAGAAGCCTCCTACATGTGTTCCTGTTTCTATCCACAAATCATTTTCTACAATATTTGAACTGATTTCTTCTGAAATCCATAGTTTTTCAAAAGTTCCTTCTTTTTCACTATGAAGAATGATTTCAGCCCAATTATCTTTTAATTCTTTCTGCTCAATGACATCAAGTTCCATTCCCAGTGCAGATTTAACAATATTGGTTATCATGTCCACACCAGTCATATATCTAATCATTTCTGCTAATCTGTTTCCTCCACCTCTTGGAGAACATTCCATTATGTATGCTTTTCCGTTTGTACATTCTCTAGTTTCAATGTTATAAATAGAGTTTTTCATGTCAAGTAGTTTTAATAATCTCTGTATCTCATTTGTTAATTCTTCTTGATGTTCTTTTGATATTGATGCAGGCCATGTGAATGCTGCAGGAGTATATGGATTCTCACAATTTTCATCAAATTTTTGTGCAGAAAAAGATACAAACTTTAACTTTCCATCAATCGAAAAAGAATCGCAATCAGATGAGTCCCCGATTTTTTCTAAAAAGTCCTCTATTATAAATTCATTGCTATGTGAAAATTTTAAAGCATAATTTATAGCATCCTTTAATTTGTCTTTTTCTTCTACTTTAGTTACACCCTTACTTCCAGCCGAATCCGTTGGTTTAACTATTACCGGCCAATTAAACATTTCAATATCATTTAATGCGGTTTCGATATCCGTATATTGTTTTGCAACAGGAACATTAAAATTATTTTCTGTTAAAAATTTTCTAAATTTTCCCTTGTTTTGTAATATTTCAACAGATTCATAAGGTCCAGAAGATGGTAGTCCCATTTTTTCTGCAACATATGCAGCAGTTACAACTCCAGGGTCACAGGCAAAAGAAAGAATTCCATCTATTTTTAACTCTTTAGCTTTCTCTAGGACCTTATCCTTTTCAAGGATACTAACATTGCAATATTCGTCTGAATACTTATGTGCAATATTGTTTGGTAAATAGTCACAAGTAATTACATAAACACCTAACTTGTGTGCTGCCTCTATAACAGGAACTAAATATCTCATTCCTCCAAGTAACATTAACTTTTTCATATATTTAAGTCTCCTTCGGTATTTTATCTATGTTTTATTTTTAACTTTTCCTTTTTTAGTATTTCAAATATAAATGGATTTTTTTCTTTTAACAAAATTTTTATCCTTTTTCCTCTAGGTAGTCTCTTTTTATATGATAGATAAGGCTCTTGCTCCATCATTTTAAAATTATTTTCTAGGTAAAATATATTAAATTGTAATTCAATAATTTTTTTATTTATTGCATCATCATATTCTTTATTTGTATACTCATTAATTTCTTTAAGTTTTTTAACAATTTCTTTATTTATGCTTATATTTTTGCTTTCATCATTCATAATCTTATCTGTCCATGATGAGCCAGTATTAATTCTATATGCAACCATTGGTTTCTTAAAGCAATATGTTTTTCCCATACTAGATAAAAAAATCTGCCATAAATAATCGATAGAAAAATCATTAAAATATGTAGGTAATTGTTCAATATATTTCATCCTTGAAAAAATAGAATTTGTTGCTACATATTGTCCTCCACCCAGAATAAAGTCATCACATGTTAAGATTGAATTATTTTCTACAGTATTTATTTCTCCAACTTTATTTTTATTGTTATCCACAACCATTGCATTTGACACACACATTGAATATTCATCATTAGCTTCCATCAAATCAAATTGCTTTTGCAGCTTATTTTTGTCAGTCCAATAATCATCTCCTTCACAAATTGCAAAATATTTGCCCTTTGCTTCTGGTAATAAAATATCTATAAGCATTCTTCTATGTTTTGAATATTGATTTTCTTTTTGGAAAATTGGCTTAATTATTTGAGGATATTTTTCAGCATATTCTTTAATAATTTGTGCTGTTGAATCAGTAGAACAATCATCATTTATGATAATTTCATATTTAAAATTAACTTTCTGATTTATAAAACTATCTAATGCATCTTTTATATATTTTTCGTGATTATATGCTAGGCATAAAATAGATACCATTATTTCTTCTTTCATTTTGTTTTTCTCCCATTTTTATCTTTAAATAATATATATTTGTTATATATTTTTACTCGAATATCTTTAACAGAATGACTAAGATTTAGTAACAACAATATAGAGTATATATAAAACATCGGAAACTTATTTGCTCTATATCTTGCTCTTTTATTTTTCATTTCTCCATAGTTATTGTAATTCTTTATCTTTCTCTTATATTTTTTAGAGTTGATGAAATTGTTAATTTCTTGTTCACTAATAATTTTTCCCTTTTTATAGCCTTTTCTCAATAATTCTGATATTAATTCCTGCTTTCCTGCATTACTTCTAGAAATACTATTAGGAGATAGTCTGCATTTATATAGAACTTCCGGATAATTTGCAAGTCTAAATCCATAAATAGATGCTCGTAATAAAAAATCATAATCCTCACAAGAAAATATATTTCTGTATCCATTCAACTTTTTAAATACTTCTGGTTTTGCAAGCCAAGTAGGATGTAATACACAACTCTTATATTTTAATAGTTTATAGATATTTTCTGATTTTGTTGGATATATCCCTAATTGTTGATCTTTACCTTCATAAAAGTATTGCATATAAGAACCAACCAAATCACAATCTTCTTTTTCTATGTATTCCAATTGTTTTTCAAATCTATCTAATGTAGATATGTCATCTGCATCCATTCTTGCGTAATAATCCCCATTTGCCACTTTTAATGCTTTATTCAAACTTAATGGTAAGCCAATATTTTTTTCATTTAATATTAACTTTACTCTTGTATCTTTATATTGTTCTATAAGTTCTTTTCTCCATGTTTCATCCGGAAAATCTATTACTACTATGATTTCCAGATTTTTATATGTTTGGTTTATTATTGATTCAAACGACTCTCTAAGTTCTTTTTCATTTTCCTTGTATACTGTCATTAAAACACTTATTTTCTTTTTATCCATGCTAATAAATCCAGTTCGTTATCCTTTCTTTCCTTGTTACTTATTGTTAAAAATGCTCCTATCATAAAAAACGTTATTAGTTCTGCTCCTTTAAACTGTATACAGCCTATAATTATATAGGTTAATATAAACATTGCAAACGGATTGTGCAATATCTTTTTAATGTTATTTTTGATAAAATCTATAATAATGTATATATAGATGATACCCCCAACAAATCCAAAATCTAATATCATTTGAAATAATAAATTATGAACATTATCTTCATCATACCATAAGCCTGACGCTCCACTTATGCCCTTTATTGCATTACCTGCGCCATATCCAAAAGGTCTTTTTTCAAATGCTTCCATTACGTATTTCCACATTCTTATTCTACCTTGTGAACCTCCATCTTTTCCGACATTTATAATTCTGTTTATTATATTATCAAATATATTAGTCTCTACTCCTATGATAATCGTTATCACTGCAATTATTATAAATCCTATTATTAATAATTTTAAGCCTTTATTATTTTTCTGTTTTTTCATTTCAATTATGCTATTTGTCAGAATATATAAGAAGGCTATAATGTTAATTATTATTCCTACCCTACTTGATAGTAAAATAGAAATTGTTGTAGATATTCCCATATATACATAAGCAAATTTTCTCTTATTGATAAAGAAAAATGCAAACATTGCAATCCATGTACATTCCAAATTTACTCCACCTGTAAATATTCCGTTATATTTCGGATGTTCATTATATGGATTGTTGTGAAAATTCATTATTTCCTTAAAATTTATTAATACATTTATAGCCACCGACGTTATTGCTATTACAGCAACAATTTGTATAATCTTTAGCCAATCATCAATTTTGAAATTTTTACCTATATTATATACAACCATCAAAATTCCAAATGCAAATAGATATTCAAAGAACAATCTTTCTATTCCTATATCAAAAAAATTCAAAACGGATATTATGCTCATATATATTAGCATTATCATTAGTTTTTTTGAAGGAATCACTAATTGTTTTTTTATAATTATTAGTAGTATGTACAATATAACTACTACTCTGTAAACTTTAATTGCTTGTTTTCCAATAACAAATAGATTAAGATTTTGAAAGCAAAAAGATATTAGCAATATGGTTATCAAAATTTCCGGTTTTAGCGCTTTTTCTATTTTATCTTTAAGCCCCATGTCCTTTATTTTTTCATTTATTGTCATTTTTACTTATCCTTTTCTAATAGTTCAAATATAAATTCTCCAATTTCTTAGCAACATTTTTTATATCAAATTCTCTACATTCTTTTTCCATATTTTCGGTTCTATCATATCTTGCGTTAGTATTTAATATTGCATTTTTCCATACATTTTTATTTAATTTTAGATATTTTATATTGCTAGTTATATTAGTTTCTTCTGCGACAGTATTTAGTGTTGTAAAACACTTTAATCCGGACGCTTGTCCTTCAATTAGAACAATACCTAGTCCCTCATATAATGATGGTAAGGCAAACATATCCATCGCCATCATATATTCATTTATATTTTTTATTCTTTTTTTAATGTACGTTGCATTTTCTAACTGGCATTTTGATATTTGTTTTTTTATTTTATTTTCCAGTTTTCCTTCTCCTATAATAATTAGTTTATAGTTCTTATTTTCTTCATGTAATTTTTTAAAAACTTCAACTAGAAACATTTGATTTTTTTGTTTTTCCATCCTACCAATGTTTCCAATTAATATATCATCATCATTTAATTTTAGTTCTTCTCTTATTTGTTTACGTTTGCTTTCCTCAAACTTAAATTTGTCGATTTCTATTCCATTGTTAATAATTTCAACTTTTGTTTTTTTCCCAAATAAATATTTTCCAGAATCAACTGAACAAGCAAATTTTATATTTGCATATTTTTTAGAGCTTCTAGATAAAATATGTAATAAAATTCCTTTCATACTTTTTTCATAAGAATTATTATGAGAATGTCCAATTCTTATTTTCACATTATGTTTTTTTGCTACTTTTAAATATACAGGCATCATACTTTGCATATGTCCATGAACAATTTCATATTCTTTGTGTTCAGAAAAAAAATCATTTAAGTCTTTTATATATTTAAAAAAGTTTTTATCGTCTTTATAAGTTAGTCGGTAAATTTTTCCACCTAGTTTTTCTATTTCATCATCATAGAATTCTTTTTTTTCGCTATGTACTAAAAAATCAAATTGAACCTTGGTTCTGTCTATATTTCGGTACACATTCATAATGAAAGTTTCTACTCCTGCTGCCTTCATATTAGGTACAACATTTAACACTCTCACTAAATTTTCTTTCATCTCATTTTTCCTACTTTCATTCCAATAAATCTTGCCATCATATTTGGTACAAAGTTAAGTAAAACTTTCCAATTTTTCTCTTGGAGTGCTCTCTTTAATACATAGACAGCAAGTTTACCACCAGATTTATTTACTTTATATTCATTTAAATACTCGTTTTGTTTAAAGAATTTTCCAGTATCATAATATCTTTTATATTGTTGTTTTAATGTAAATTTGTGCGAATGTACAACTTCTGAATCTGCACAATACCTTATTTTGTATCCATTTGTAATCAACTTGTATGCTATATACATATCTTCATTTGTTGGAAAATCTTTTCTGTCATAGCCATTTAGTTTTTTAAATATTTCTGTTTTTATTGCAGATGATGCATCAGAAAAGAAAAAAGTATTTATCCTTAGCTTTTCTATATCATCTTTATTTTTTATTACAGATTGAGACGGGTAATTGCATTCTCTAGTGTATTTTTCTATGGTATTGTTGTTGCACAACTGTCTGCTATAAGTAGCTTCAACTTCATTATTCATAATAGGTGTAGTCAGTTTTTCTATCCAGTCTGCCTTTTCTATTTTTACATCTTGTGTTATAAAAACTAGTATGTCCGCTGTTGAATTTTTTGCTACTTTTTCTCTTGATAAACTATGTGAAAATTCTTGTTTTTTTATTACGTTATATTTTATTTTATTATCTTCTTTTTGCAATTTTTCAACTATTGATAATGTTTCATCTCGACTTTCTGTAATAATATAGTTTATATTTTTTATATTATTGTAGAAGCTTTGGTTCTTTATTTGGTTATATTGATTTTCTATATATTTTTCAGCATTATATAACGGGCAAATTACATCAATAGTCATTTTATATTGCTCCTTCTTTTTTGAATACTGTTATGAATGTTTTGAAGAATATTTTTGTATCTAACCATAATGAACAATTTTCTACATAATAAAGTTCCATAAGCATTCTTTCTTCATATGTAGTATTGCTTCTTCCGTTTACTTGCCAATAGCCTGTAAGTCCTGGTGTTACACTTAAGAATTTGTCTTTGTTTACCCCATATTCTTCTACTTCTTCTGATATTACTGGCCTTGGCCCAACAAAACTCATTTCTCCTTTTAAAATATTTATCATCTGAGGAAGTTCATCAAGGCTAGTTTTTCTTAGGAAGTTACCTAGTTTTGTTATTCTTGGATCTTTTTGTAGTTTATGTGTTTTTTCAAATTCGCTTTTTGCATCTTCATTGTTGTCTAAATATTCTTTTAGTTTTTTATCTGCATTTATACACATTGATCTAAATTTGTATAGTCTAAATATTTTTCCATTTTTACCATATCTTAGTTGTTTGTAAAATAGTGGTCCTTGGTCTTCTTTTAATATCTTTCTGGCTATATATACTAATATTATTGTTGGTATAAGTAGTATTATTCCGATTATTGCTCCTATGATGTCTATGGCTCTTTTGGTAATTTTGTATAAGACTTTTTTGTTTGTTTTTATTTCTTTTTCAACTTTGTCTACTCCTGTTGGATAGTCAAATAATATGTCTTCGTTTATGTCGATTGCCAAATTTCCATTTATGTTCATTGTTGTTTTTTCTGCTACTCCATTTGCCTTAGCCAATCTTTTCATCCCCTTTATTTTCTTTTATTCTGTATATCCCGTCTTTTTTATTATTGCATCATTCATTTCTTTTACTGTTTCAGAAACTTTGTAATCTTCTTGTCCAAATAGTTCTTTGTGTAGTCTTATTACATTGCTTTCTAGTGTTACTGGTACTCCATACCATGCTGTTGTTGTTATTCCTTTTACGTTGTATGGCCAGCCTAAGCTTTCTATTATGTCGAATGATAGTGCACTTGGTATTAGTGCTATTATATCGTTGTTTTCTATGTTTTTGCTTACTCTTGGCAATATTTCGTCTGCAAGTTTGTTTAGTTGTCCTATGCTAAGTGTTTTTGCTTTTTTTGCCATTGCAGTTACTACTGTTCTCATTCTTTCTGTTCTTTTGTAGTCTCCTCCTGCCGTGTATCTAATCCTTGAATATGCTACTGCTTGTACTCCGTCTACTGTTTGTCTGCCTGCTTTTGATAGATGCGATGATTTTATTCCTGAGCTTTGCGATGTTGCATCTATGTAGTCGTTTATGTATTTTAATTCTTCGCTTGTTATGTCTATTTCTACTCCATTTAATGCATTTACTGCCGCTATAACTGCATCGAAGTTAACTGTTACATATTCTGTTATGTTTAGGTCTAATGCTTCGTTTAAGGATTTAAGTGTGTTTTGTGCTCCACCATATGAATATGCATGTGTTATTTTGTCTAGTTTTTTGTTTCCGTTTTCTGTTACGTACACATATGTGTCTCTATATACTGATAGAAGTTTTACTTCTTTTGTTTTTTCATTGATACTTGCTATGATTATACAATCGCTTCTATTTCCTGTTCCATAATCATCAGCTCGACTGTCTATTCCAAGTAACGCAATGTTTCTATACCCTTTTAATGAGTCCTTTGCTTCTTCACTTATTCCTATTGCTGTTTTGTCGATGTATTCTGTTTTCATTTTGCTTAATTTGTTATGTACAAATGAGTATCCTGCAATCGCAATTCCTAATATAATTACTATTATTACTATAAGAACTCTTAAAAAGATTTTTAGTCCTTTATTTTTCTTTTTTATTTTGTATTCGGCTCTTTCTAATTTTCTTTCATATGCTCCGTATTTATATTCTTCTTCGTTTATATTTTGCGCTTTGTCGTCTTTCATTCTTTTAGCTTTCATGATGTTTCTCCTTCGCATTTTTTCACTTTATAACTATATCATTATTTTACATTATAAGCAAGTTTTTTGCAGAATTTTGTCGAATAAAATATTATTATTTTATTTATGCTTCTTGCAATATTTGGAAATATTGAGTTTTGCTACTGATATCAAAAAAACAAAAGAACTTGAATTTGTTTTCAAGTTCTTTTATCCTAATATATTTATTTCTTTTTCTAGTTGTTTTATGAAGTATTGTTTGTTTGATTTTATCGGCTTTGGCTCTAGTTCTTTTGCTTGTTTAATTGCTTCGTCTAGCTTGTCGAAGTCTTCTAAGGCTACTAGATAGCCTTTTTTTGAAAAGTTTTCTAGTATTTGAAGTTGATGGTCATTTACATGTTCTCCATATTCTTTTAGTCTTGCTGCAGCTATTACTTTTTTTCCTTTTTCTAAAGCTGTTAATATTGTTCCAACTCCTGCATGGCATATTATGATGTCTGCTTTTTCTATATATTCTTCGAATTGTTCTACTGGCATGTAGTCAATTATTTGCATGTTGCTTGATTCAAATTTTGTGCTTCCAGCCTGTACTATTATTTTTTCCTTTTTGCTAACTTTCTTTTCGTCTATTGCTTTTTGTACGGCTTCTAAAAGTCTTGGAAATTTTTTATCTTGCGTTCCTAATATTACGAATATCATTTAATATAGCCACCCCCAACATACTGATTTTGGATATATTTTGTGCATTTCTTCCCATTGTACTACAAATGTGTCTGCTATTGGGTACACTAGTTTTCCTGCTACTGTTCCGCTTGTTCTGTTTGCAAATGTTTCTATAAATATGACTTTGCTTCCAAATATTTTGGCTATATAGCACATTGGAACTGCTGTATGTGTTCCTGTTGTTACTATTACTTCTGGTTGATATTTGAAGAAGTAATATAAACTTATAAAGCTGTTTGCTATAAATTTAAAAATGTAGCTTATTGGATATTTTTTTGTTCCATATATTAAGAAGCTCATTTTGTCTCTATATTTCTTTTTTAGGCTTTTATCTACTTTTGTGTTTTCTGTTACTATGTGATAATCATATTTTTTGAACAGTGTTTTTAGTTGCATTAACTCATTTAGGTGTCCACCTGTACTTGCTATAAATAGTACTTTTCTTTTTGGTTCATCCTGACTATTTTCTTCTGCTAATTTTTTCGGTTTGTTTGCTTTTTTCTTTTTTATTTGAACACAAATTAATGCTATTGCCAGTACTATTAAAACTCCTAACATTGCTCCCACTGTATCTAAACATACATCCGCAAATTCTCCGCTTCTTCCCGGTACTAGCCTTTGGTGTAATTCATCACTGCAAGCAAATACAAATGCAAACATTGTGCTAAAATCAAATTTGTAGACTCTTTGCCATTTAAATGTTTCGCATGTGCACATTGTTAAGAATCCGAGTAGCATATACACACTAAAATGTGCAACTTTTCTAATAACTGGATTTATTATTTCTATTGTTCTATCATTGCATTCTAGGCCTAATATTTTTAATACAATTTCTGTAAATTGTCTGCTTGTACCAGCCGAAACGCCTCCGTCTTGACTAGATAAAGCAAATATTTTACAACATAGGACTATTATGCAAATTATCAATATATATCTGATTACATGTTTTAAAATATTTTTGTTCATTTATGAATCCTCTTACATTTTTTCTGGAACTTGTATTCCTAGTAAATTTATTCCTTTTTCTAGAACTGTTTTTACCATATATGTTATGTATAATCTTGCATCTTGCATTTCTTTGTCTTCTGTGATTACGTGACAATTATTGTAGAAACTGCTAAAGTTTTGTGCAAGGTCTACTAGGTATCTTGCAAGTATTGATGGTTCTTCTTTTTCTGTTACATTCTTTAATATGCTGTTGAAATTATATAATTGGTTTATTATTTTTTGTGAATCTTTATCATTTAATTTTTCTACATTTACTTCTTTAGCATTTGGAATATACCCTGCTTTTTCTAATACGCTTTTCGCTCTTACTGTTGTGTATTGAACATATGGGCCTGTCTCTCCATTGAAGTTTAGCATTATATCCCAGTCAAATATTTCGTCTTTTATCCTGCTGTTTGATAAGTCGTTAAATATGATAGCTCCAACTCCTACTTTTTTTGCAACGTCTTCTTTGTTTTCTAGTTCTGGATTTTTCTTGTCTATTATTTCCTTACTTTTTTCTATTGCTTCGTTTAACAAGTCTTCTAGTTTTATTACTTTTCCTTCTCTTGTTGACATTTTACCTGTTTTCAATAAAATCATACCAAAAGGAACATGAACTAATCCGTTTGTGTATTTTTCGTCTAATCCTAAATATTTAGCTGTTGCAAATACTTGCTTGAAGTGTAAAATTTGTTCGTATGATGTTACATATATTGCCTTGTCGTAATCGTAGGTTCTTGCTCTATACATTATTGCTGCCAAGTCCCTTGTTGCATATGTTGTTGAGCCATTTGATTTTATTATTAGACAAGGTGGCATGTCATCTCCTAAATTTACTACTTGAGCGCCCTCTGATTCTTCTAGTTTTCCTGCCTTTTTCAATGTTTCTATTACTTCTGGCATCTTATCTGAATAAAATGCTTCTCCATTTAAAGAATCGAATTTTACTCCTAGTATATCATACACTTTATCAAATTCTTTCAAACTTAATTCTCTAAATTTCTTCCAAATTTCTACACAGTATGGATCTCCGTCCTCTAGTTTTTTGAAGTTATTTCTACATTCTTCTAGCACGCTTTCGTCTTCTTTACAAAGGTTGTTTATTCTTACATATATTTGCATTAATTCGTCTATCGGATTGTTTTCAATGTCATATTCTGCTCCCCAACGTTTGTAGCCTTCGATTAGTTTGCCAAATTGTGTTCCATAATCTCCTAAATGGTTTATTGATGTAACATTGTATCCTAAGTATTTATATATGTTATATAAAGCTTGACCAATAACTGTTGAACGTAAATGTCCTATATGGAATGGCTTTGCGATGTTTGGTGCCGAGTAGTCTATTACTATGTTTTGTGGTTTTTCTTGTTTTTGGCCTCCAAAGTTCTCTTTTTCGTTATCAAACTCGTCAATTACTTCTTGTGTAATTTGATTTTTGTTTAGTTTAAAGTTTAAAAATCCATTTACTGCACTTACTTCTGAGATTTCTTTTATATTTTCTAAGTTTTGTGAAATTTTCTCTTTTATTTCTTCTGCTATTGCTACTGGCGATTTTTTTAGTTCTTTTGCTAATATAAAGCAAGGGAATGCATAATCACCATTAGAGGTATCTTTTGGTACCCCTATGTTTTCTAATATTTTTTCTTTATTTATGTTTGTTGCTTTTTCAATTTCTTCTGCTATTATTTGTTTAAAGTCTTTCATATTATTCTTTCCTTTCTTGAGATTAGGTCTTACCTAGTCTCCAAGGCAGATTCCTATATCTCTTGCTGTTTTTACTAAATCATCATCCATTTTTATTTTTCTTATATTACTTGTTGGTGTATTTCCTGACACTGCTCCTATTTCTTTGTTTTGTCCCACAACGTCTTCTAGTGTTGTATAATCTAATTTTCCGTTTTTGATAACTGCTATTGTTCCAAATTTTCCTTCCATAGCTAGTTCCATTGCTTTTGCTCCATATTTTGTTGATAATACTCTGTCAAATGCAGTTGGTGTTCCACCTCTTTGCATGTATCCTAAAACTGTGCATCTTGCTTCAAATCCTGATAATTTCTCTAATTGTTTTGTTACTATTTCTCCGGCTCCACCAAGTTTTGTGTTATCTACTCCTGCTCCATTGTCTCTTACATTTTCTACCGAGATGTCTCCTCCTTTTGGTGTTGCTCCTTCTGCTACAACTACTATACTAAAACGTTTTCCAACTCTGGCTCTTTCTTGTATTTTTTCTACTGTTTTGTGTATATCGTATGGTATTTCTGGAATAAGTGCTATGTCTGCTCCCCCTGCTATTGCTGATTCTAGAGCTATCCATCCTGCATATCTTCCCATTACTTCTAATACCATTATTCTATGATGTGTTTCTCCTGTTGTGTGTAGTCTATCCAATGCTTCTGTTGCTACTGATACTGCTGTATTGTATCCAAATGTTATTTCTGTACATGCAACATCATTGTCTATTGTTTTTGGAACCCCTATTACGTTTAGTCCTTTTAGATAGAAGTCTCTGGCTGATTTCTGTGTTCCGTCTCCTCCAAGTGTGAATATACAATCAAATCCATCTTCTCTAACATTTTGAATACATTTATCTGATAAGTCTTGATATTCTATCTCTCCGTTTTCTTTTACTACTTTATAATTAAATAGATTTGCATTTGTTGAAGATCCTATTATTGATCCGCCTTTTGCAAGTATTCCAGATGCGTTTCTATTACCACTGGTGCTTAGTCTTATATAATCGTTATTTAATAGTCCTCTATATCCATCTACAAATCCATAACATTCTATATCATTTTCTTCTGCTGTTTTTACTATTGCTCTTATAACAGCATTAAAACCTGCTACATCTCCTCCATTTGTTAAAATCGCTACCTTTTTTAACATTTTATTTACCTCCTATGTTTAACTTATGAATATTATATCAAAAATACAGAAAATTACAACATTTCTAGTCATTTTACTGAATTTTTCTGTTATTTTTTGGTATATACAGCAAAATTACCCGCTTTAGGCAGGTAATTTTATAATTTTATTGATATTCTACAATATCTATCCACTTACTTAAAAATTCTTGTTCTTCCGCTTTTCCTTTTGTCATTTGTGTTGCTGCAACTATTGGTATCCAGGTTTGAATTTTGTTTTTCTCTATCTCACTTGCATTTGCAAATATTTCTAAGTATCTATTTGCAATTTCGTCTTGTCCTTTCATTGAGAATAATAAGAATGTTCTTGCAGCATCTGCTGACGCATTTCCTTGTGTTGCGTGCGACCAGTCTAATATGCAATACTCTCCATTTTCTTTTACTATTATATTGCTTGGATTAAAATCTCCATGGCATAATTTTGCATGGTTTTTCATTCCTTCTAGTCTTTGCAGCAAATCATATCTTACTTCATTGCTTATGTTTGTTGCTTCTGTTAGTTTTCTTCTAAATTTATCTTTTATTCTACTTAATAAAGGTACTTTCTTTGATAATACTTCTAGTTGTATTTTTACAAAGAATTGTAAATATTCTTCTAGTTTTTCTGGATGTTCTTCCATTAATTGGCTTAATGGTTTTCCTTCTACATACTCTGTAACCAAGGCCCATCTATTTTCTATTTTTCCTATTTCTATTAGCTTTGGTACATTTAAATCTGTTGCTTCTTCAACTCTTGCTAAGTTTAAAGCTTCGTTTAGTATGTCTGCCTTTGAGTAGTTTTCTATAAATAATTTTATTGTTTTTCCATCGTCTTGATATATTGTTTTGTTTGCTCTTTCTGCTATTACATTGTTTAGATTATATTCCATTTTCTTCTCCTCCTTCTACTTTGTGACCATAATATGCTTGTAGATACATATCTTTTATTTCGCTCATCAATGGGTATCTTGGATTTGTTCCAGTACATTGATCATCAAATGCGTCTTCTGTCATTTCGTCTAAGGTTGCTAAGAAATCTTTTTCATCTACCCCATAATCTCTTATTGTTGGTTTTATACCAATTGTTTCTTTTAGTTCATCTATTTTCTTTATTAGATTTTCCAGTTTTTCTTCATCACTATTTCCTGTAATTCCTACACTTTCTGCTATTTCTGCATATCTTCTTAGTGTATTTGGATATCCGTATTGTGGGAATGTTCCCATTTTTACAGGTGCTTCTTGGCTATTGTATCTTAGTACTTCGTCTATTAACAGAGCATTTGCAATTCCGTGTGCTATATGATGGAATGCTCCTAATTTGTGTGCCATTGAGTGACATACTCCTAAGAATGCATTTGCGAAGGCCATTCCTGCCATTGTTGCTCCATTTGCCATTTCTTCTCTTGCTTCTGGATCGTTTGCTCCATTTTCATATGCTCTTGGTAAATATTTAAATATTTTTCCTAATGCTTCTTTTGCAAGTGCATCTGTGTATGGTGTTGCCATCATTGATGCATATGCTTCTAGGCAGTGTGTTACAGCGTCTATTCCTGATGCAGATGTTAGTCCTTTTGGTGCATTCATCATCATATTTGCGTCTACTATTGCCATCTTTGGTAGTAGCTCATAATCTGCTAGAGGATATTTTATTCCTGTTGTTTCGTCTGTAATTACTGCAAATGGTGTAACTTCAGAACCTGTTCCTGCTGATGTTGGTACTGCTATAAAGTAAGCTTTTTCGCCCATTTTAGGGAATGTGTATACTCTTTTTCTAATGTCCATAAATCTCATTGCCATATCTAGGAATTCTACTTCTGGGTGCTCATATAATACCCACATTATTTTAGCTGCATCCATTGCGCTTCCTCCACCAACTGCGATTATGCAATCTGGATTAAAGTCTGTTAATATCTTTGCTCCTTCTTTTGCACTGGCAAGTGTTGGATCTGGTTGAACATCAAAAAATGTTGCATGTTCTATTCCCATTTCATTTAATTTGTCTGTTATTACTTTTGTGTATCCATTTTTGTATAAGAAACTATCTGTTACTATGAATACTCTCTTTTTATTCATTACATTTTTTAATTCTTCTAAGGCTACTGGCAAGCATCCTCTCTTTATATATACCTTCTCAGGTGTTCTAAACCAAAGCATATTTTCTCTCCTCTCTGCAACTGTTTTTACATTTATTAAATGTTTTACTCCTACATTCTCTGAAACCGAGTTTCCTCCCCAAGTTCCACAGCCCAGTGTTAGTGAAGGAGTTAATTTAAAGTTGTAAATATCTCCTATTCCACCTTGTGATGCTGGTGTATTTACTAACACTCTGTAAGTTTTCATTGTGCTATAAAAGGTTTGTAGTTTTTCTTGTTCTGTCAAGGTATTTATATATATTGATGATGTGTGTCCTAATCCGCCATCTTCTATTAGTCTATATGCTTTGTCCACAGCATCCACAAAATTTTTAGCTCTATACATCGCTAATACTGGTGATAGTTTTTCTCTTGCAAATTCTTCTGACATTTCTACACTCTCAACTTCACCTATTAATATTTTTGTGTTTTCTGGAACATTTATTCCTGCAAGCTCTGCAATACGAGTTGCTTTCTGTCCCACTATTTTTGCATTTAATGCACCATTTATGATTATGGTTTTTCTTACTTTTTCTGTTTCTTCTGGATTTAGTATATAGCAATTTCTTCTTAGAAATTCATCTCTTACTTTATTATATATTGAATCTAGAACTATTACTGATTGTTCTGATGCACATATCATTCCATTATCAAATGTTTTTGAATGTATTATTGAATTTACTGCTAATAATATATCTGCACTTTCATCTATTACAGCTGGTGTATTTCCTGGTCCAACTCCTAATGCTGGTTTTCCACTAGAATATGCTGATTTTACCATTCCAGGTCCACCTGTTGCAAGTATTATATCTGCTGACTGCATTAGCATATTTGTTAACTCTAATGATGGAACATCAATCCAAGCAATAATGTCTTTTGGTGCTCCAGCTTTTATTGCCGCTTCTAGTACTATTTTTGTTGCTGCTATTGTAGATTTCTTTGCTCTTGGATGAGGACTTATTATCATTCCATTTCTAGTTTTTAATGCTATTAATGTTTTAAATATTGCTGTTGATGTAGGGTTGGTTGTTGGTATTACTGCTGCAATTACTCCTACTGGTTCAGCTATCTTCTTAATTCCAAAGTTTTTGTCTTCCTCTAGCACTCCACAGGTTCTTACATTTTTATATTTATTGTAAACATATTCAGCTGCATAATTATTCTTTATCACTTTGTCTTCTATAACTCCCATTCCCGTTTCTTCCACTGCCATTTTTGCAAGTGGAATTCTTGCTTGGTTTGCTGCTATTGCTGCTGCTTTAAATATTTTGTCTACTTGTTCTTGTGTATATTTTGAAAATTCTTTTTGTGCTTTTCTAACTCTGTCAAAAGCCTCTTGTAGACTATCTACACTGTCTACGACTTTGTATTCGTCACTCATATTTATCCTCCTAGTTTATTAAATATCTTTTGCTTATATCATTAGCATAATATCATTATTGTAATTATTTTTCAATAATTTTTTTGCTATTTTGTAACTAATTTTTTATTTGAATTAATTTCTTTGCCTTCCAATATTTTTTTTACAAAATCATTGTCATTATATATCTCTATTGCCTCTGGAAGGACATTTATTGTAAATTTAGTGTCTGATAGTTTTTCTCCATCGACATTAAATGTAACTTCCTGCTCAAATTCTAATTCAATATGTTTGCCTCTATATTTATGCATTTTTCTTTTGCCTTCGTGTTTTCCTTTCTTCATTTTTAAAAGTAATGGTATCATTTTTAGTCTTGGCATTTTCTCTGCATAATATATGTCTAGTATTCCGTCTGTAAGTTTTGATTTTGGTGCTACATTGAAACCTCCTCCATAATAACCTCCATTACAGATACTTATCATAGAATATTTATCTTGTATTGTTTTTACTTCTGTTTTTAGCTTCATTTCTTTAAATCTATAATTAAAGAAAGTATATATTATACTTACATTATACATTTGACTGGCTGGAACTATTGTGTTTCTAAACTTATCAATATTATTTGCAACTTCTGCATCCATTCCACAACAAGCTACATTTATAAAATAAGTATCATTTATTTTAGCTAAATCTATTTTGCTTATTCCTTGTGGAAGTGATTTAATTGTTCTATAAGTATCATTTCCAGACCCTGCCGGTATTATTCCTAATTTGTTTTTTGTTCCAATTATTCCTGCTAGAGTTCTTGTTAATGTTCCATCTCCACCAACTACATATATTACGTGTTCTGCATTACAATACTCTCTTGCAATATCTGCACCACTTTTATCTTCAGTTATATATCTAATTGCATATCTTTTATTTTCCTCTTTGCATATTTTTTCTATGTGCGGAACTATCTTTTTATACTTTCCTCTTCCTGCTATTTGATTTACTATAAAAATATACTTCATATCTTCCTATCCTTTTAGTAATTTTAGAACTTCCCCTCTTAAATAATCATTTGCTTCTTCTATTTCCATATTACTTACATCTATTGGTTTACCAAATTTTATGCTTAATCCTTTTCTAAAAATTTTATATTTTCCTCTTATTGCAAATGGAATTATTTTACTATTTGTTTTTTTAGCTATTGAAACTGCTCCATGTCTAAATTTCAATAAGTCTTCATTAGTTCTATTTCTTGTCCCTTCTGGAAATATTCCAACTGCTCCACCATGTTTTAAAATATCTTCTGCTTCCATAACTGCAACCGGATTTGATTTGTTTCTATGTACTTTTATTGTTCCAACTTTTTTGAAAATCCATCCATGTATTCCCTTAAAAAGACTTTCTTTTGCCATATAATGTACTAACCTTTTCGTTGATGTTATTACCATTACCGGATCTATTGCATTTACGTGATTACCCGCAAGGATTATCGGTCCTTCCTGTGGTATATTTTCTTTATCTATTTTTTTAGGCCTATATAATATTCTTAGTAAAACATTCGCCAGATTTCTAAGGAAATAATATAAAGGTTTATCTTCTTTTTTCATAATTATCACTTTTCTTTCTTGTTAAACATCCTTTTATTATAATAAGCAAGTAACTTATTATATGTAGATACTTGCTTATACTTAGTTGTTATTTAATTCTTCTTTTACTTCGTAATTTTTTGTTTTTAATGCTGTTATAGTTGTTATTATTGCACTAATGATTACAAATAAGTAAAAACTTGCTCCTCTATTTAATAATATTGCACTATTCATCATAGTAGCCGGAAATACTCCTTTAAATATTTCTATAAAAGCTCCTTCGCTTACTCCTACCGCACCAGGAGATGGTATTCCAGATACTGTCGCATATAGCATTGCTTGCAATGTTACTATTTGGAAGAAGTTATAACCCGTGAATCCAAATGCAAGATATACCCAATATGGTATGCTGTAATAAATTATTACTTGTATAAAAGTTGTTACTAATGTCTTTATCATCAGCTTTTTATGTTCTTTTATATAAACCGCACTTTCTTGGTACTTTTCCAATTCTTTCTCTAGTGATTCTTGCTTTTTCTCTATATTTGGTATTCTAAAGAATCTTAATACTTTTACTGCAAAATTTATTAGTCCTTTTGATAATCTTTTTGAGAATATTGATATTGCTAATAATGTCAATGCGGTTGAGTTTAATAGTATTCCCAAGACAACCAAATATATTAGTCCACTTTTTACTATTTCAAAATGAAGTATTGTACTTAATATTCCTAATGTAATTGTTACTATCTGAAAACTTGTTAAATGTACTAGTAATGCTAGTGTCGAATTTGCCACAGCTATCTTTTCTTTGTGCATATAATATATTTCCATAGGTTGACCACCGCTAGCAGCAGGTGTTATTGAGCTGAAGAAGAATCCTATTAATGTATATCTTATATTTCTTAAAAATGTCGATTTTTCTCCTAGTTCTTTTAGTATTCTTGTTATATTTATCGTTTCTCCAAGTAAATATAAGCACATAGCTATTATTGCTACTAATATATATCTTTTCTTTACACTTACTGCTATATTTAATATTTCTAACACATTTTGGTCTTTAAATATTAAATAAAATGTTAAGCCTATTAATAATATAAAAACTATTAAATTTCTTATTGTTTTCTTAATCTTTTTAGCCTTTTCTGTTTTCTCCATTTTTCCATCCATAAATGATTAATCTATCATTGTTATTTTTTCTATTATTGGTTGATTTGCTTTCAATACTGTTCCGTTATTGTCTTCCACCTTTGTATCAGCACATATTTTGTCTACTATTTCTATTCCGCTTGTTACTCTTCCAAATCCTGCATAGTTTCCATCTAGGAATTTGCTGTCTTGATGAACTATAAAGAATTGTGAGCTTGCACTGTCATATGCAGTTGCACGAGCCATTGATATTACTCCTCTTGTATGTGATATGTTATTCTTTACTCCGTTAGCTGCAAATTCTCCTTTAATTTCTTTATCACTTCCGCCCATTCCTGTTCCTTGTGGATCTCCACCTTGAATCATAAATCCTGATATTATTCTATGGAATGTTAATCCATTGTAGAATCCTTCATTTACAAGTTGTGCGAAGTTTTCAACTGTTATTGGTGCAACATCTGCATCTAACTCTAATGCTATTGTTCCATAATCTTTAATTACCATTTCCGCATGATGTTTACCTTTACTATACACTTTATCTTCCTCCTTATTTTCTTCAGATACTGTGTTTTCTTCTTTTTCTGAAACAACAGTATTTTCTGTTTTATTTTCATTGTTATTTGGCTTTTTTGTTTTTTGGTTGTTATATAAAGCATAACCAACCATTCCTGCTATTAATAATATAGCTACAAGTATTGTTATAATAACTTCTTTTTTCATTTTTGTTTCTCCTTAATATATTTTATATATTCAACATTACTTTTTTTGCTTTGTTCAACCATACAATTATATATTTGATTTCTTAAGTCTTTTTTCTGCTCTTGAACACTTAAATTTTTATCTGCAAAAAATGGACCATCTATGTATGTTACAATTTTTATTTTATTTTTTTTCCCTTTTTGATATGTATTTGTTATACAAAATGCGGGTACATTGTACTTTATAGGATATTTAAATGAAACATCCTTAAACGGTCTTATTTTTGTGTAATATGGCCATATATGTGCTTCTGGGTAAATTGTAATTGAATGCTTTTTGTTTATGTTTTTTTCTATTGTTTCCAAGAAATGTTCCATTCCTTTTTTGTCACAAGGAATTGGAATCGCTCCTAGCATTTGCGATAATGTTTTTAATCCTTTCATTGAAACATTTTCTGGATTTACTATAAAGTAGTTCCTTTTTGGATAATTTGCAAGGCTTGGTATAAAAGTGTCTGCAAATGGTTGCGTATGATTTCCATATATAAAATATCCTGTTTTTTTGTATTCTTTCAGCTTTTTTTTCCCTACATATTTTATTCCAAATTTTATTTTAACATACAAAAATTTTATCGGCATACTCAATATATTTTGCACTAGAAATGCACATAAATTCCATAACGGGTTTTTATGTACATATTTGTAGCTTCCATCTATTTTTCTTGGAACTATTTGTGCCTCTGAAAATTCATCATTCAATTCATCTTTATAATAGATAATTTTTTCTTCCATTAATTCTCCTGATCAGCTGTAATTTTTTCCTTGTCACTTTTATACTCAAGTGGAATCTTGTAAAAATCTTCATACACTTTTTTCCATACTTGATAGTTTTTATCTCTCATAATTTCAGTATTTTCTTTTTCTGTTTTATTAGTATCTGGATAAATTGGTTCTTTTATATTTACTATATATTCTTGAACAGGAAAGCCATCTTCTCCAATTATTTCACTATCTTGCATTGTTATAAATATTGGAATTATTGGGACATTGTTTCTTGTAGCCATTTTATATGCTCCATCTTTTAATGGCTTTGGTTTTCTATAATTCCACCATAGACTTTGTTCTGGATAAATTAATATAAAGTCGCCTCTTTGTAATATTGTATCAACTGCCTTCATAAAATTTATCATTGTTCTTTTATTTGAGCTTAGTGGTAATGTATCTGCATTCCTGAATAAAAATCCATAAAATCCAGGGAAATTTGTGTAATTTCCTTCTCTTATTACTTTATATAGTTTTTTACTTTTTGATTGTTTTGTGCTTCTAAAAACTTCTTCAACAGCAAATGAGTCAAATGGATTAAAGTGGTTACAGGTTATCATTGCTCCTGTTTCTATACTTTGAAGATTTTCGATTCCGTTTACTTCTTTAATGATCAATCTATTATTTTTAAGTATTTCGTTTAAAAATCTTTCTCCAAATTTATTAGCTACTGTTCTTTTTATTTTGCTTGTGCTTTTCTTTTTTAAATAGTCGACATTCTCTGGTGTTAGAATGATTGTGGGTGGATCTTTTTCTGGATCTACATCAAATCTCCCCTCTCGTTCAAGCCTATCAATCTCCTCTAAAATTTCCAGCCTATCTTGAGCCTTTTCTATTACTTGTTCTTTCATCCTTATCTCCTATATTTTCTATCATCGCCCACGCAATCACATTCTTTTTGCGCTAGTGCTCTTAATCTCTTGTCTGCTTCCATATCTTCAAATTTTTCTTCTTCTGTATAATTGTCCTTGATTTCCATTATCTTATCAAAGTATTCTGTTTTTTGAGCGTATTTCCAAAAATATTCTTTATATAAAATATCTTCAAAATGCCAAGGTTTAAATGCTAAATTATAGTGTATTATATGTAATTTATCTCTTTCTACTGTATCTCCACCTATTGGCATTCTATCCCATGTATTTTCTAGTATTTTTACTCTACCTTTGCATAATCTGTTTAGATAATCTTGATCTTGTGCAACAGAAAATTTTACTGTTCCTAATAAATACAAAAACTTCTCTTGAAAGTTTATTCTTCTCATTGCATCTAGATTCATTAGAAGTATTCCTGCATTAAAGTAATTGTGGTAATCTGCTACTCCCACAACCTTTTCAGCATATTCTTGAAAAACTTCTATTGTTTGTATTACATCATCTGGTGCTGCCGCTACTAGATTATCTTCCATATCAGTATTATATAACTCTGCTATATCAGATAATATTACAATATCACTATCTAAGTATAAGACCTTATCATACTGTGGATACAAATCTGGTATAAATAATCTAAAGTATGTTGTTTTAGAGTAATAATCTCTTGTATAAAGTTTATCTTTTACTTTATTTATGTAATAATTCAAATCAACAAATTCAATACTTACATTCTCTCTCTCATACTTTAATATATTGTTCATATTATTTTCTTCTATATTTGTGTATAGTATTTTGATTACATAGTTATTAGTGTCTGATGAGTTTTCTATTAAAGATTGCAACGCTACTGCTAAGAATGGTATATATTTGTCATCTGTTGCAAAAAATATTGGTATAACTTGTTTTTCTTTTTTCATTGTTTTCTCCTAACCATTGGTTGATATATGTTCTTTTGAGTTTTGGTATTCTTCTTTCCATTTTACATATTCTTCCAAGTCATCATCAAAGGTGTGACATTTTAAAACTTTATGTACTTCTTCTATTTGCCATTGTTTGTAGTTCTCAGTGTGTGGATATGGAAACCACAACATTCTTTTGCAAAAATGGCAAATTACTGTACTTTTTTTATTAAAAAATGCTTGTTCATTATATTTTCTTGGAAGTAGTTTTTTCTTAGTTGTTGACCAGAATATTGCATCTTGATCTGCAAATATTAATTTCTTTGTTTTAATTAAATTTCTCGCTTTTTCTAAAAGCTTGGTCTCTTTTATTTTATTCATATTTATCAATAACATCCCTGCATTTATATAATCAGGTCTGATTATTTTTGAACCGTATTTTTCTCTTACTGCTGCATATTCATATTCAGTAATATCAGTATTATAAAGTTCTGATATATCCTTATTTGCCATCATATCAATATCTAAATATAGTATTTTTTCTGGCATATTTGGTATTAAATCTATAAATAATCGTAGTAAAGTATAAGGTGTGCAATAAGCATTTTCATTTTTGCATTTTCCAAATTCTTTTTCGTATAAATCTGTTACATCTATTTTTGTTATTTTGTTGTCTGCATTTTTAGTCTTTACAACCTTATTTAGAAAGTCTATTTGCTCATCTTTTATTGCTGTATATTCTTTTTTTATTCTAGTAACTTCCATTGTTAATATGTAACAATTTATTGGTTCTTTAATCTTGTTTGTTATTGATATTAGCTCTGTTAAAGCTCCATCAAATACCTTCTCATTTCCACTCAAAATTAAATTTATCATTTTATCCCCAACTTTTATTTTTATAATGATATCATTATAACCTATATTAAGATTTTTTTCAACATTTTTTGCGCTGTAAGTTTTATTTTGTATGATTTATTATGATATTACATTGACATTTAAATAAAAAAATATGGCAATATGCGTTTGCATATATTGCCATATTTTAAAATACTTTTATAAATTTGCATAATTAGTTGATGTTCTTTATATCTACTTAGATTTTATTATTAAAGTAGGACGAGAACCGTCCGCTGCCGAGGTCGCTGAGGTCCGGCTCGGTGCTGACGCGGTCCGAAGCTGGGCGGCCAGAGCCATTGTTGTCGTAGTAACCACCCCTGCTAGCTCGATTGCCGGTGTAGTTCGCCTCTTGGGTCCATTCAAAGCAGTTTCCAGCTAGGTCATATATATTATTTGCTTTCCAATACTCGCTATATCCTGTATTCTGTTTCCTTCCATATTTATTTGTCGTCGTTCCATCCTCTTCTGTTACTGTTACTTTTGCATTTTCTTTACTATCAGAATAATTTCCCCATGAACTTGAGTCTTTATTTACTTCATTACTTGTCTTTGCTCCTGAACTTATTAGCCAGTTCATCGTTACATCCCACTGGCATCCCCATATCATTTGTGTTTTTACTTTGTCACTTGCTTGTAATTCTGTACATTTTTTATATAAGTTATACCAATTCGTGTTTGTTAATGTTGCTTTATCTTTCTGCACTCCTGCTTCCGATAACTCATATCTTCCTATATAAAAACCTCCATATTTACTTACACTTTCTATCATTGCTTCATATTCATCTACAAATAGTTGTGCCAGTTGCTCTTGGGTTCCTGTTTCTCCTAATATTGTTTTATAATATGTGTCTTTTGCATCGTAGCTTGATCCATCACTTCCAACTACTAGGTCCGGTTCACGGTAGCTACCCCAAGTTGTTGTGCCTGGTGTAGTTCTTGAAATTGTTGTTTTATTACTATCTGTTCCTATTGTTATTGATTTCGAATACAGTTTCGTTTTTACTGCTGTTTCTCCTGTTGTTCCACAAAGTGTTTTTTCATCACTTGATTCTTCATACATTGTTGCAAGTGTTGCCTTATCTACTGGTACCCACACCCATTCGTTATTCTGCTCATCTTTTATTACTAGTCCGTGGTTTACTGAATCTTGACTTGGTGCAGCACTTCCATCGCCCCATGTAGATGTAGCTGTATCTATTGGTATATAGTTTTTTGGTATTGTTGGATTATTTGAATCTCCTGCTTCTCCGTTTATTGTTCCATTTTTGCTTGCCTTTGTTCCAACTGGTACTTTTACTAATGGAACTTTTCCTGTTACTGCTTCATCTA